>Ga0190293_1000389_pt1 | contig 15664 bp, 17 predicted proteins | sample 48693001_MG_FD_161671 | JGI IMG/M metagenome (GOLD analysis project Ga0190293, IMG submission 161671) | Hydrothermal vent microbial mat bacterial communities from Southern Trench, Guaymas Basin, Mexico - 4869-30-0-1_MG | ecosystem: Environmental > Aquatic > Marine > Hydrothermal vents >... | reverse complement strand
TTTAAAAATCTGGGAGATCTCTATTATTATACCGGGCAGATAGGGCTTTCGATTGAGAATTACCTCAAATCATTAAAGCTTAAAGATGATTTTGCAGACACTTATTATTACCTGGGGATTAGTTATTACAGATGCGGAAAGATCAGCAAGGCTGTTGAGAGCCTTGAAAAATGTCTTAAGCTTAATCCTGATTTTATTATCGGTTATTATTGGCTTGGCATTACATATTATCATAAAGGGGAAAGGCAGAAAGCTATTGACTCTTTCGAGAAGCTCATTGAACTTAATCCTGAGTCGATTATTGCAAATTACCATCTCGGTGTAAACTTTAGTTCCGTTGGTGAATATGATAAAGCTATTCCTTACTTTGAGAGAGTTATTTCGGCCAGTCCGGATGATGAAGCAGTGCTTTATCACCTGGGCATCTCATACTTCAGAACAGGAAAATTTCCTAAAGCAGTGGAAATGTTCCGGAAATCCGTGAAGCTGAATCCGGAAGATAACAGATCAAAAAAAATGCTTGAATTCATGTTGAATGTCTCAGAGGTTTGAACAATACTGAATGACCCGTCTTTCAACTAAGGGGCTAACCAAGATATATAACGGTATTCCGGTAGTTGATGAGATAAACCTGGATATCAGTTCAGGACAGATCATCGGGCTGCTGGGTAGGAACGGAGCAGGGAAAACAACTACGTTCCTGATGTTATCCGGGATAGTTAAACCGGATTCTGGTGAAATATTTCTTGATGATCATAAAATAAATGATGTTCCCTCCTTTAAAAGAGCTGAGTTGGGGCTGATCTATCTTCCTCAACAAAATTCCGTATTTCTTAAAACCACAGTTTTCAAAAATCTTTATCAGATCCTCGAAATGAAGGTGGGGGCGAAAGCAGGAAGGGAAAAAACTTTTGAACTTCTGGAAGATTTCGGACTTATGTATGTTCAGAATTCGTTTGCATTTCAATTGTCGGGAGGTGAGAAGAGGCGCCTCGAAATTGCAAGAGCTATGATAATGGATCCGAAATTCCTGTTTCTGGATGAACCATTTACCGGTATAGATCCGATAACCATACTTGAGATCCAGAAAATAGTACTGAAATTAAAAAAGCGTGGGATCGGGATCATTATTACCGATCATAATGTTATGGATACTTTTGATATTACAGATCAGGTATATATCATTCATAAAGGAAGTATTCTTAACTATGGATCCCCTTCGGAGATCGTGAAAGAGGAGAAGACAAAAAAACTTTTTCTCGGAGATGATTTCGAATGGGCACAATCTCCATCAAAAAAGAGTTAAAGCGGCGGACCGGCCAGAGAATAGAGTACCCATCAGGTTATACTAATTTTCAGAATATTTATTAGTTTTGAGATTTGTTCTATCTTTTTTGTATACTTTAGTTTAAGGAGAATATATGAAAAGATTATTATTGCTTACTATTACATTTGTAGTTCTTTCAGGAATGGTATTTGCCGGAACTATCTTTGTGATGTCACCCAAAGGGACAGATAAATGGAATCAGGGTACAACTCATAATATAACATGGGCTGCAAGTGATGAATGCGTTTCAACTATATACAGAGTCCAAATATTCAAGAGTTTTGAATCTTCAAAAAACCTGGTTAAGGAGTTTATGCCAAATTTCGGAGCCACTTCGGTCAGGTGGACAATTCCGAAGGATCTTCCTGCCGGAAAGTATTTTTTGAAGGTAAAGAATTATAGAAAGACCTGTAGTGGAGCCAGATCGTTTACGATCACCGATCCGACTAAACCCTTGACTGGAAAGCAAGGACAAGATTTCCAGGTAATCAAAATGTGGACTGTGAACAGGTCAGGAAATGTTCGGATCAAAGTACAGTATAACGGGCCGAAACCGTTCGTTAAAGAAGTATATTTTGGGATCTGGTTTAATGGCACTCTAAAAAAACCTGTTAAAAAACTTCTGAGATTTCACGATAATAATCAATATGAGATTATTTTGTGCAATTATTCACATCTCAATACCAATTCAGCTGATGGTAAGCTGAAGGTTAAGGTTGATGTCACGAGTCAGTATACAGAAACAAGAGAAGATAATAATGTCTTTGAAAAACAAGTCCACTTTGCTGAAATTTCAAAAATTGAACTGAAGGTGACACCAGGTAGTGGCGGGAATGGAGTAACACTTAAGAACGGTCAGATAAAAAAGTTTACATTTACTGCTAAAGTAACATTCAGAGGAAGAGGTACTACCTTTTGTGAATATTTTAAGGACTATACAAGATCCCGGGTAAAAAGTGGACAATTGGGATTTGTGCTTTTAAGTAAGAATACCACCGGACCTTCCTCTTTTTATTGTAAGCTTGGACCAGAGTATGGGACAAAAACAAAAACTTTTTCGTGGTATAAAATAGAATCCTATGATAATCGGACAAAAAACGGGGAGAAGCATAAACGGACATTTGTTATCAAGGCAAAACTTCCAAACTTTATAAGATCAAACCCTGCAGAGTGGATAATAAGATATTTGAAATAGAGATAAGAGTTTTTATCCGGACAATCTGACATAGCTATTGCTCTGGTGAAATATTTGCACTTTCTTGATTTATTTTTTCCATTTAAATATACTGAAAACAGGTATGTTAAACCATTAGGACGGAGTGAACATGGATATAAAAAAGAGAGCAGAAAAACAGAAAAATTGGATCGAGAGGGGGCTTCATAAGATTCCGGGATTCAAGGGATATTATGAGAGAGAGTTAAGAAGAGATTCCGACAAACTTCAGCGTGACTTTATGGTTCTTAAACTGAATGAGGGGCTTGAGGAGTTCAGGGGCATGATAAAAGAGGTTACGAGAAGAAGTGATCTTAAACAATTGACCGAATATGGTGATGTACAGAAATATTTTGAAAAAGTTATCAACAACATCAGATATAGCAACAGAGGGTATACAGGATTTTTTGACCTTATCAAAGTTAAGGAAAATGAACTGGATATCATTTACGAAATGGATCTTGAAATAGTAGAGTCGGTACTGAAGTTCAAAGAAGATATTTTGGTTTTTAAAGATATAACTTCAGATTCGGATAAACTGAAAAAGATAAGGAGATCACTTAAAAATATTGAAGAGTCTTATGAAAAAAGGAATAAGATCCTGAAAGGCTTCAATGTAGAATAAGGGAGGAAAAAATGAAACTTGAAATAATACAATACTTTGACAATACGGGAAAAGAGCTTTCACACAGGATTCCCGAGTCCGGATCTGCCGATATTAAGATGGGTGCTCAGCTTATCGTTCAGGAAAATCAGGCAGCGGTTTTTTTCAGGGATGGAAAGGCTCTCGATACATTTACTTCGGGAAGACATGTCCTGTCCACCATGAACATTCCTCTTCTGACAAAATTATTGTCACTTCCTTTCGGGTTCAAATCCCCATTTCAGGCACAGGTGTATTTTCTTAATTTACAAACATTCCTCAACCTTAAGTGGGGGACAAAAGAACCGGTCAGCTTCAAGGATTCTGAACTGGGATATGTAAGGCTGAGGGCATTCGGTGTTTATTCCATAAAAATCATGAATCCACAATTGTTCATAGGGGAAGTGGTGGGTACAAGAGCAATATATACTGCTGATGAAATTGAAGATTTCCTGAGGAATGTGATAGTGGGAAGACTTAATGATCTTCTTGGAGAGAATTTGAATACCATATTCGATCTTCCTCAGTATTTTGATGAACTCGGAGTTGGAATGAAATCAAGGATCAGTGATGATTTCGGAAAATATGGTCTGGAAATTTCCGATTTCATAATTAATTCGATCACACCTCCGGAAGAGGTTCAGAAGAGCATTGATGAGAGAGCCGGAATGGGTGCAGTTGGAGATATGGGAAAATTTATGAATTTTAAAGCTGCAAAAGCGATGGAAAAAGCAGCGGAAGCCGGAGGAGAAGCTTCTTCAGGTATGGGAATGGGGCTTGGGGCCGGGTTTGGTATGATGATGCCGGGTATGATTAACAAATCGATGAGCCAGGCAGATCAGAATAGTGGTCAGAATGTGCAGGTGGGCGGAGGCCGGCAACCTGTCCCGATGACAGAATGTACGAAATGTAAGGCCTCCATCCCGGCAGTATCAAAATTTTGTTCGGAATGCGGGAATAAGGTTGCAAAGGGAAAGTTTTGTGCCAAGTGTGGAGTTTCACTCCCTGCGAATGCAAAATTCTGCAGCGGATGTGGTGAGAAAGTTCAGAAAAAATGATATTCGAATGTCCGAAATGCGGAGGCAAAAATAACTTAGAACTAGCTGAGAATGAGTTCATCAAATGCTCATATTGTAATAATTTCTCATATATTGATCTGGATGGAATAGTATCAGTTTATTCTTACAGATCACTTATAGATATTAAAGACATAACTCTTTTTTTAAAAAAGGATTTTGAGAAGATCGGGTTTTCTGAAGAATTTAAAATTATTAATAACTTCCCTCTTTATATCCCTTTTTGGGATGTAGAGGATAGTAAAGTTTTGTCAGTGGGGAGTTCTCAATTCAGGGAAGATGGAGCTGTAAAACCATCTGAGGAGAAAGTTATATTTGATTTTGACTCGATCTCAGGATCAATTGAGATTATTGAGCCTGATATAATTCCCGAGCTGGATGAAAAGAAAACATTATGCTATCTCCCTTTTTACAAAGTTATAATAAATTATAAAGGGGAAGAGTATGATTTTCTTGTTAATGGAATGAGTGGAGAAATATCAGGAGATCCCATCCCGTTTGTTTCGGTTATGGAAGCGGGTTCTCTGTTTCCTCAATTCCTGATGATCTTTCTGGCGGCATTTATAATAAATTTTATTTTTGATAATATCTTTCTCGCAATTTCCACAAATATAATTGCAATTTACCTTCTTTTTAGTTTTTTAATATCAAAGATCAACAGAAAACTGTATAAAAATGAAAGTTAAAGTAATTTCCTGTAGTGAATGTGGTGCTCCTCTCAGAGTATCAGAGGGGCAATTTTTATCTTTATGTAAGTTTTGCAATGTAAAATATTATGTTAAACAGGATTTCCCGCCTGCAATATTGATAAAGGATAATATTCTGCTCAAGGATGCAAAAATAATAGTTCTTGATCAACTCAGGAACAAAGCTGTTTCCAAAGGCTTTCTGTCAAACTCCTATTTTGAGAAGGGGACTCTTTTTTTTATTCCCATGATCGAGATCAGAGGAATTAAGGCCAGGGCAACGTCAAAAGAAATTACCGGAAAGAACGAGTACGGGTATTCAGCATATGACTATATTGAAAATGGAAGCAATTTAAGTGATCTTGAGATCGATTTTATAGAAGGATCCATTCTCGAGGAGAGTCTTTTAAATGCTGATCAGGCGGAATATAATGTTATTGAGATGAGGAAAAGAGGGGTTGTGCTTCCTCTGAAACCAGATTTCCGGTTAAATGGAAGCACCAGCCCGGAAGAGCAGTTTGTTGTTGAGAAACATGTAAGGATAATATATTTTCCGGTCTGGGAGATAAATTACAGTTATAGCGGAATTGTGTTTAAAAGTTATATTTCCGCTATTGATGGTGCCCCAATTAAAATTCAGGCTATTAAAGATCACAGGAAAAAACTACTCTTTTCAATACTTGGAATATTTAGTCTTGCAATACTTTTCGCAAGGGGATCAAAATTTCTACTTATATATTTGGCAGGTGTAAAACAGGGCATATCTTCCGGAGGAATGTTACTGGGATTTTTGCTTTTCGGCGCATTGATAACTCTTATGATAAGCAGCCTGCTAATACCGTTCTTCTGGGAGATGTTTGCTTTTAGAGAGATGGTTTCAATAAGAAGGGATGAGGTTGAAAGCCGGCTTATAAATTATTCGGATAACAACCTTATGAAGTTTCTTCGTGGCTTAATACAAAAAGTAGAAGTTATTTTTACAATAAATAAATCTGACGATGGTTGATAGTATTAAACTGAAATGTGACAAATGTTCACGGAATCTTTCCGGAAGAAATAACAGCACTATTTTTTTCTGTCTCTCATGTGCTAGAGGATGTGATGTCAGTGGAAAGAACAGATACTGTTATGACCTGAAATTTGTTATGCCTGAAAAAGAGCGGAATTTTCCTATGGAGTATTTCCCGTTCTGGCATATAAAATGTGATTTTATAGTTAAAAACACCTCAGATAAGAGCAGATTGGAGGGTGCGGATGATTTCTATATTCCAGCTTTTTTTATAAAGAATATTAACTATTTCGGGGATATCGGTTTGTACTATTTACAAAAGGATGTAAAACCTCAATACGGGGAGAATCTTGACATCCCTGTTTTTCCGGCTGACAGGGGGTTTGATGATGCTATGAACTATCCCTATATTTACCTTATGAAAGAGTATTCAAAGAAAATCAGAGTGGAATTTTTAAATATTGAAGTTAAGAGTACCGGAACCGGCCTGATTTTGGTCCCTTTCTATAAAAAAGATCATTCCTATTATGATTCATTTCTTTTCTGGAAGTATCCATCCGGAGCATTGATCTGATAATTCAGGGGGTAATGGAAATATGAACAAAAAAAAATATGTTTTATCTCTTGATCAGGGTACTACAAGTTCGCGTGCAATTATATTTAATAAGAAAGGGGAGATAGCCGGGATTTCACAAAAAGAGTTTCGTCAGATATACCCGAAGCCCGGGTGGGTAGAGCACGATCCAATGGACATCTGGGGGACACAAATGGGGGTTGCAAAAGAGGCTCTCGAATCCAGTTTTATTGATATTGATGATATAGTATCCGTTGGGATCACAAATCAAAGGGAAACAACAGTTTTGTGGGACAGGAATAGCGGGAAACCTGTATGTAATGCAATTGTATGGCAATGCAGGAGAACAGCTGATATTTGTGAAAAATTATCCTTAGATAAAGATTTTAAAAACTATATTGAAGAAAATACCGGACTAGTAATTGATGCATATTTCTCTGCAACAAAGATAAAGTGGATACTTGACAATGTAAGAGGTGCAAGGAGAAAAGCAGAGAAAGGCGACCTCCTGTTTGGAACAATTGACACATGGATACTCTGGAATCTGACATCAGGGAAAACCCATGCAACAGATTTTTCAAATGCTTCCAGGACCATGATGTATAACATAAAAAAACTTGAGTGGGACAGGGAAATCCTGAAAAAACTTGATATTCCCATGAGTTTACTTCCCTCTGTAATGCCTTCAAGCGGGATCTATGGTTATACATCACCCGAAATCCTTGGCAGGTCCATCCCGGTATCCGGTATTGCCGGGGATCAGCAGGCAGCTTTGTTCGGCCAGGCCTGTTTTAAAAAGGGAATGGTGAAAAATACTTATGGTACCGGCTGTTTCATGCTGATGAATACAGGTGATAAATTGGTACGGTCGAAGAACAAGCTACTTACAACTATTGCCTGGGGATTGAACGGAGAGGTGGAATATGCCCTTGAAGGGAGTGTATTTATAGCCGGAGCCTCAGTTCAATGGCTTCGTGACGAGATAAAGCTTATCAGGGAAGCATCGGAAAGTGAAGATTTCGCCTTAAAGGTAAACGATACCAATGGTGTTTATGTTGTCCCGGCTTTCACCGGACTTGGCGCTCCATATTGGGACATGGGGGCGAAGGGTATTATTACCGGAATAACGAGGGGAACCAGTAATAACCATATTATAAGAGCTACACTTGAATCAATTGCATATCAGACCAGAGATATACTTGAAGCGATGAAGGATGATTCGGGGATAGGAATTAAGGTTTTGAAAGTTGACGGAGGAGCTTCGTGGAATAATTTCCTGATGAAATTTCAGGCGGATATTCTCGGAGTTAAGACGCTTCGCCCCTCTGTTGTTGAGACAACGGCTCTGGGGGCTGCTTATCTGGCCGGCCTTGCTGTCGGATATTGGAAAGATAAGGGTGAAATAGAAAAGAATTGGAAATGCTCGAAGACATTTTCTCCGAAAATGAGGAAAAATAAGAGAGAAGAACTATATAAAGGCTGGAAAGATGCGGTGAGGAGGTCCTTCAGTTCGATCTGATAAGATGAAACGGATGGATATAGTAAAAGAACTTATTGATACTTTAAAGGAAAAAGGGGTAAAGTATGTGTTCGGGATCGAGGGCGGATCGTGGATCCCTTATATGGAATCAATGAGAGATAACGGGATAGAATTTATTCTGGTCGCTAATGAATCCAGTGCAGGGATCATGGCAGATGTTTGTTTCCGAATAAGCGGAACCCCCGGAGTCTGTTATGCTACATACGGTCCCGGAGCTACAAATCTCAGCTCAGGCGTGGGATGTGCTTTCCTCGATAGATCGGCAATAATTGCTTTCACATCTGAATTCAGTGATGACCAATCGGGCAGGCGGGTTCAGATGAATATTGATCATCAAACCCTTTTCAAAGGCATCACGAAAATGACCTTCCGGCTTGATAATGATCGTGTGAAGGAGAGTTTGAATGATGCTTTTGAAACGGCATTGTCAGAGGTCCCCGGCCCTGTTCATATTGGTATCCTGCCCGATACAGAAAAAAAAAGTATCTCTGCTTCGCATCTTCAGATTCCGGAAAATTTCGATCCCGGTGATCCGGAGCCTCATAAACTGAAAATTTTAGAGAATATTTTGAAAAGTTCAAAAAGACCGATCATTGCTGCAGGACTTACGGCTTCACGACTGAAATTAGGAGAAAAACTAAAAAAACTGCTGGAGTGCCATCGAATTCCTGTTCTCCTTACCCCGATGGCTAAAGGGCTTGTATCTCATGATCATGAATGTTATTCCGGAGTCCTTTTTCACGCAATGAGCAGGCAATTGAAGGGGATTTACAGCAGATCGGATCTTGTTATAGGGATTGGGTATGATCCGGTGGAATTTGGATTCGAAGACTGGATGCCGGATGTACCATTGATAAATATTGATACATCTCCTGCAGATGTTTCAGACAGGACCGATCTTGTCTGTGATATCAATGGGGATACAGGTAAAGTTCTGGATCATATATCTGCTCTTGATCCTGTAAAGAATGAGTGGGATATTGAAGAGATAAAGAGGATCAAAAATCTTGTATTGAATCCTCCGGAAGCAAACGGAACTTCATTGGGGCCGATAGCGGTATTACGAATATTGAGGGAGAAATTGCCTCGTGACGGAATAATGACCTGCGATGTAGGTGCGCACACTCACCTGATCGGGCAGATATGGGATGTTGAAGATCCCGGGATGCTGATCATGACGAACGGGTGGTCATCAATGGGTTTCGGTATCCCGTCCGCAATAGCTGCTAAACTTCTTTTGCCGGACAGGAAAGTTGTCTGTGTAACAGGCGACGGGGGCTTCATGATGATGGCGGGAGAGATAATAACTGCAAGAAGGCTGGGCCTGAACGTCATTTTCATTGTTCTGGCAGACAGGGAATTGAGTCTGATCAGGGTGAAACAGGATAACCTTGGAATAACTAATTATGGAATAAAACTATATGATGGTGATTTTATCAATGAGAGTACTTTCTTCGGTGTCCCTGTTAAAACAATTAGAAACAGGGAAGAATTAAGCTTAGCGATCGAAGCCGGATTTAAAAGTTCCGGGCCGATGATCATTGAAACTGTGATAGACGGGAGGGAATATAATTCCCTGATAACGGGAGAATTCAAGTAAAATGGATAAAACTAAAAGAAAGACAATATCTCTGATAGGGATCCCATTTGATGAAAAATCATCTTTTTTGAAAGGGTGTGCAAAGGCCCCCCCTCTTATCCGGGAAAGTTTAAATTCTTATGCGATCAATTCATTTGCTGAAAATGGTGTAAATATAAAAAATGAAAATATTATTGACCGGGGTGATTTTAGTGTAAAAGAACTATTAGAGGTTGTTGATATTGCAGATGATTTTCTCCGGAAAGGGGACAAAATTCTCACAATGGGAGGTGATCATTCTATTTCATATCCTCTTATTAAAGCATGTTCCGGATATTATTCAGGCATCGAGATACTGCATATCGATGCCCATCCTGATCTTTATGATACACTCGAGGGTGATCGGTTTTCTCATGCATGCCCATTCGCCCGGATAATGGAAGAGAAACTGGCAGCCAGGCTTGTCCAGGTTGGAATAAGGACCATAAATACCCATCAAAGAGAACAGGCGGAAAAATTTGGAGTAGAAACCATTACGATGAAAGAATTTTCTGTGGCAAATGTTCCGGGTTTTGAAAATCCTGTTTATATATCGATCGACCTTGACGGGCTCGACCCTGCATTTGCCCCCGGAGTATCTCACCATGAACCGGGAGGACTCACTACAAGGCAGGTTATTGATATTATAGGTAATATTAATGTTCCTGTAATCGGTGGAGATATTGTAGAGTACAATCCCGAAAGGGATATCGGTGGAATAACCTCAGCTCTTGCTGCAAAGCTTGTTAAAGAGATACTTTCAAAGATGGTGGCAAATATATGAAGTTGAAAAACAGGGAAACGGGGGAATTATGACTGAAGATAAATTTATGATAGAGGCGGAGGACGGGAAGAGAATCTTTGTTTACAGATGGTTGCCTGATAAGAAGAAAAAGTTAAAATGTATTATTCAAATATCGCATGGAATGGCGGAACATGCAGGCAGGTATAAAAGGTATGCAGAATACATGAATTCATTAGGGATCGGTGTTTATGCCAATGACCACAGAGGACACGGGAAAACAGCAGGGTCACTTGAAAATGTCGGATATTTTCCCGATAAGGACGGGTGGGACTTTGTTGTTAGTGATATGTTCCTGTTGACAAAAAAGATCAGAGATACACATCCCGAAATAGCGGTATTTCTACAAGGGCAAAGTATGGGATCTTTTCTTGCCCGCGATTATATTGCAAGGGATGGAAGTAAAGTAGATGGAGTGATCCTGACGGGGACTGCAGGAGATCCCGGGATTAAGGGAAGCATGGGGATTCTTGCAGCAAAACTTTTCAGCAAACTTATGGGAAGACGTCATCGGGACAGGATACTTGATAAGTCCGTATTTGGATCTTACAATAAACAATTTAAACCGGCAAGGACCAAATTTGACTGGCTGACCAGTGATGAAAGTGAGGTAGATAAATATATAAGTGATGAATATTGCGGAGGTATATTTACTTCAGGATTTTTTGCTGATCTTTTTACAGGACTTAAGAAGGTCAATAAAATGGAAAATATTCGTTTAATTCCCGTTATGTTACCCGTACTATTAATTTCAGGACAAAAAGATCCTCTTGGAGAGGAATTGGAAGGAGTTGAGAGAGTGATCAGATCGTTCAAGAAAGCGGGAATTAAAGATCTGGAGTATAAATTCTATAATGGCGGAAGACATGAGATGCTGCACGAAATAAACAGAGATGAGGTTTTTGCTGATATATCAGAATGGATAAACTCGAAGTTGAAGATACCGGTGAGCATTGGCTAAGACTAATTGTCCTCTGTGCAAATCCTCTGAAATTGAATTGTTTCATTCAGACAGAAGAACAGAGTTCTTCAAGTGTGAAGATTGCGGACTAGTTTTTGTACCGGAGAAATACTATCTGTCTGGAGAAGATGAGATGAGCAGATATAATCTCCATGAAAATACTCATGATAATCAGGGGTATCTTAATTTTCTTAACAGAATTATTGACTTGATCAGCAGTTTGGCCATTAAAGGGAGCAGAGGACTTGATTTCGGATCGGGACCTGTACCTGTCCTTGCAGAATTGTTAGCAGTGAAGGGTTATAACATCTCAGTTTATGATATTTATTATGCACCTGACAGGTCGGTATTAAATAAAAAATATGATTTTATAACTATTGTAGAGGTATTGGAGCATTTGAAGGATCCGGAAAAAGAATTGAGGAAGCTGTGGGGATGTTTGAGTCCGGGTGGAGTGATCGGTATCATGACAAAATTTCTCCCCGAAAAAAAAGGTGAATTTTATTCATGGAACTACAAGAACGATCCAACCCATATTTGTTTCTATTCAGAATCGGTTTTTAAATGGATCTCAAAACGATTTGATTCGAAATTGGTATTCCCGGCAAAAAATATAGTGTTGATGTTCAAAGCAAAATGATATAATAAAATGTATTTTAAATTAGACAATTGAGGATGAGACTAAAGCCATTTGTTATGATATTTTTTGTTCTGGCTTCACTATTCCTAAATTATGGATCAGATAAAATGATTATGAAAAATTATGTAAATGACGGGTTTTCATGGGTAATAGAAAGAAAATTAAGCGGGATGCCTTTTCCCGGTGTTTTTGAGCCGGAGATTGATGATATAAGATTCCTTAAAGAAATGGGGATAACTCTCCTTGTTTCCCTCACCCTAAACACTCCGGACCTGGATCTGATGAGGAATGAGAATATAAGGTCCCTTCACTATCCTGTAAAGGATTTTCATGCACCAACTATTGAACAACTGAACAACTTTTGCCTCAGGGCTGATCAGGAGATGTCGGCAGGAGGAAGAGTGGCTGTACATTGTTATGCAGGTAAGGGAAGGACGGGTACTTTTCTTGCTGCATATCTTGTTTATAAGGGTTCAGGCTCTGAAGTGGCGATAGAAAAAATCAGGCAGCTTCGATCCGGATCGATCGAAACGGATGAGCAGGAAGAAATAGTCAGAAAGTTTTATAAATATTTATGGAAAAAATGAAATTTTTTCTGCATGATATAGTTTCACGATTATTAAGATTTATATTCAGAGATAGGATCATTAATAAAAAAATAGAAGGGATTAATATGCGATTGTATTATGAAAAATCTCAGCATCTCATATTCCTTCGCAATAAAACTATCCGGTATGATAAGAAAATACAAAAAAAAATATTGGAGATCCTGAATGAGGGGGATATGATATTTGATCTGGGGGCGAATATAGGCCAATATGCGCTCTTCTTCAGCAATGCTGTCGGGGATTCCGGCAATGTTGTTTCTGTCGAACCCGAAATTAACAACTATGCTTTTCTCCAATTTAATTCGAATATAAACAGGTGCTCAAATATTTTCTGCCTTAACATCGGAATAGGGAAAGAAAAGGGGGAGAGGATGCTTTATAGTGATTCACTGACCGGAGGTAGAAAAAGTTCCTTTTTTGTTGAAGAAACAGGAGGGAACTATAGGGGGAAAAGGAGGCTTGTCCCTGTTCTCACTTATGATGACCTTGTCCGGGAGTTCGGATCCCCGCAGTTTGTGAAAATTGATGTGGAAGGAGCAGAAGTAGTTATTTTGGAAGGGATAATTGATATCCCGGAGGATACTTCTTTTCTTATTGAGGTAAGGGGATCTTCGAAAGAATTTGTTTTTAATTACTTTTCAGAAAAAGGATTTGATTGTTATTGTGCAGAGATGGAAAATTTCAATCTCCTTGAAAATATTGATCAGATTAATGGTGGCGTAATCAATCTGCTCTTCATTCCCAAGGGCAAGGTGAAATAGACAGTGGTCGAAGATTTCACAATAAAAGTAGTTTCAATAATAAAGAGTATTCCCGAGGGGAAGGTCGCCACTTACGGGCAGATAGCTTTTATGGCAGGGAAACCAAGAGGAGCCAGGCAGATATCGTGGATCCTCAATTCAATGTCTGAGAAAGAAGGCCTCCCCTGGCACAGGGTCATTAACAGTTCAGGCAAGATATCACTTCCTGAAGGCTTCGGATTTGAGGAGCAAATGTACAGGCTGAAGAATGAGGGGGTCAAGTTTGACGGGAACAACAGGATCAACCTTAAAAAGTTTCTTTGGCAATAAAAAAAACTGATGGATGAGGTTATTATGACACATAAGGATCTACCCCGAAATGTTAAACGGATTTTTAAAGAGAAAGTGGGAGCTATGAAAGATAAGGTTATGGTCCCGCCTCCGGTGTTTAAGGCGATGCAGGGGGAATTCCTTACTTTTGATGAAGGAAATGCAACTCTTGAGAACAGGTTCCCTGTGCTGAAAGAACAATTGAATCCTTATGGGACTATGCAGGGAGGTATCATTGCTGCAGCAATTGACAACACGATCGGGCCTCTCAGCATGCTGGTTGCACTCCCCAGTTTTACCCGGAATATGGAGGTGAAATACAGAAGGGTGATTCTTCCTGAAATAGAATTTGTCTATGTTCTTGGAAAACTTGTGGAAACAAAGGGGAGACAGCTTTTTTTTACAGCAAGTGTTCACGATAACAAAGGACTTGAGTTTGCATTTGCAAAATCGATGCATTGGATATTCTGATCTATTAATGTATAAAATCATATATATATAAATCGGGAGGAAGATATGAAAAACCATGAAATATTATTTAAGATCACTTACGGACTTTACGCGGTTTGCTCGGGAGATGAGGGACAGGGTAACGGATTCATCTCAAATACAGTTTTTCAGGTAGCATCAAAACCTGCAAAATTTGCCCTGGGATGCAATAAAGATAACTATACTGCTGAAATTATTGAAAAGTACGGGAATTTTTCTGTGTCTATCCTGCATCAGGATACTGATTCTGAGTTATTCGGTAGCCTCGGATACAAAAGTGGCAGAGACCTTAATAAACTGGAAGGGATGAACATCAAATACGGGGAGACCGGGGCTCCGATCATATTGGATGACTGCATTGTTTATATTGAATGTAAAGTTACAGATAAATTTGATGTAGGTTCCCACTGGCTGTTTATTGGTGAACTTGTTGATGCGCAAACCGTTGATGAAAGCAGTGTCCCACTCACTTACGACTTCTACCGGAAAGAAAAAAAGGGGAAAGCTCCGAAAAATGCTCCTACATATGTTGAAGAGCCTGATGATGAGAGTTCCACAAAAAACGGGGAAAGATATAAATGTGCGGTATGTGGATTTATCTATGATGAAGAAAAGGAAGGGGTTAAATTCGATGACCTGCCTGATGAATGGAAGTGTCCTCTCTGCGGCACTGAGAAAGAGAACTTCTTTAAAATTTAATAGAATTACATTATTCTGATTACTTTTTCTTCATGGACTGGTAGGCCATGTGGTGCATGTATGAATCGAGGATCACCATTGATGTATAGGCTTCGACTACAGGCCAGATCCTTGCAACTATTGTCGGATCCCTCCTTGTTACAGCGGTTAGGGTTTTATTCTCCAGGCTTATTTTGTCAATTGTTTTCTGATCTTTAGCTATTGTCGGGGTTGGTTTTACTGCCACACGCGCAATTATGTCCTGACCTGTACTCAATCCTCCGGTTATCCCTCCGGCATTGTTGGAGTTGAAAATCACATTATCCTGCTCTGCACTGATCTGATCATTTGACTCGGATCCTTTCATGGTCGCAGCCTGTATTCCTGATCCGATCTCAACTGATTTTACAGCTCCTATGTTCATCAACCCTCCAAGTTCCCCGTCCAGCTTTCTGAATACCGGTTCACCAACACCTGCCGGCACACCGGTAACGACGACCTCAATAATGCCTCCGGATGAATCGCCTTCCCGTGCAATCCTCATGATCTCCGAGGTCATTGCTTCAGCTGTCTCAATATGAGGGCAGAAAAGTTCCGGATGAACACCATACCGTTCCTTTATCTCATTTTCGTCATAAGATGGTTTTGGGATAGCAGGAATTTTCTTTTCCAGTTCTGATAATATTGATGCTTTTTCAAAAAATCTCATCCCCTTTTTAAAGAGGGCATT
>Ga0190293_1000388_pt1 | contig 15689 bp, 15 predicted proteins | sample 48693001_MG_FD_161671 | JGI IMG/M metagenome (GOLD analysis project Ga0190293, IMG submission 161671) | Hydrothermal vent microbial mat bacterial communities from Southern Trench, Guaymas Basin, Mexico - 4869-30-0-1_MG | ecosystem: Environmental > Aquatic > Marine > Hydrothermal vents >... | reverse complement strand
GAATGCTGCGGCAACGTCCATGATTCTCATGTCAAAAGAGACAGCAAAAAAGAAGGGCATCAAGCCACTGGCAACTATCCGTTCCATCGGCTTTGCCGGTGTGGACCCAACCATTATGGGGGAGGGTCCGGTTCCCGCTTCCAAAAAGGCGCTGGAAAAGGCAGGCTTGAAAGCTTCAGACATCGATTTCTGGGAGATCAACGAGGCCTTCTGCATTGTGGCCTTGAACTGCATCAAGGAACTGGGTCTCGACCCCGACAAAGTCAATATCATGGGCGGAGGTACCGCCATCGGTCATCCATTGGGAGCAACCGGTGTGCGCCTGACAGGCACGCTGGCGCGTATCCTCGAGACAAAAGGCGGCCGCTACGGCTGTGCCAATGCGTGTGTGGGTGGTGGCCAGGGGGTGGCGACTATTATCGAACGAGAAAATTATTAATAACGACAATAATTTTCAGGCTGTAGGCTATAGACTGTTAGGCTGTTAGCGGCCTACAGCCTATAGTCTACAGCCTAACTTCCAAGGGAAGCAGTAAGCCATTAGCAGCTTACAGCCTACAGTCTATAGCCTACAGCCTGCATTTTATAACTAAAATGAAACTACTTGTCTGTGTCAAACAGGTTTCGGAATCCGAAGCCGCCATTACAATCGACCCCGCTTCGCAATGGGTTACCATCGGCGGCACATCGGCATTCAGGATGAACCGCTTCGATGAATGTGCGGTGGAAGCGGCCGTCCGGATCAAGGAACAATTCCCCGGGACGTGCATTCATATTCTGTCCGTTGGTCCGGAGCGATCAGAGACGGTCATTCGACGGGCCATTGGAATGGGGGCAGACCATGGGACGCACATTGTCACCCCATCGGGCGGATTTGTGGACCCATCTATCCTGGCCGGCTGGATGGCGACTTTACGCGAGGCCTCCGGCGCCGACCTGATTTTATGCGGCGCCATGTCGGAAGACCTGATGCAGGGGCAGGTGGGCCCGCTTCTGGCCGAGTGTTTGTCCCTGCCGTGTGCAACAGCCGTTATGCATGTGAAAATCATGCCGACCGGCGAGGACGTGCAGGTCGAACGGGAAATAGAAGGAGGTTACAGGGAGGTGGTTGTATTACAGCTTCCGGCCCTCTTGACGATTCAGACCGGTATCAACCAGCCGCGCTATCCAACGCTGTCAAACCTGCTGCGGGCAAACAAACTGGTGTTGAAAACCCTGCATGCGGATGGGATAGATGCTCCCCCCCCGCTGCAGGGGGTAAAGCAGGTGACCCTGCCCAGAAAATTGCGGGAGGGTGTTTTCCTGGAAGGGTCGACAGCGCAGAAAGCGGAACAGTTGATAACTATTTTGTCCGACAGGTCCTTTTTAGCATGAGAAACATGATACAATCCGGATCTATCGTGGTCATAGCCGAGCACTTCCAGGGAGAGATCCGACCGGTCACCCATGAGTTGGTGCGTTTTGCCGAAGCCCTCCAGGAAGTCAGACCGACCGGAATCCAGATACTGGTTCTCGGGGAAAAGGTGGAAGGCCTTGCAAAAAGCCTGGCCAAAACAACGGGAAAAGATGTCCTGGGGATATTGGCGCCCCAGCTGACACGGTACAATGGTCAAGCCTACAAAACGGTTTTGCATGAGGTCCTGAGGGAGCACCCCCCTGCCTATGTCTGCGTTGCTCATTCCTCCCGTGGATCGGATTTCGCTCCAGGGCTCGCAATGCGCATGGGCGCCGCCTGCATTACCGGTGTGAGCTCGATTTCAGTCCAGGAGGGTGTGATCTGTTTTTCCAGGGATATCTATGGGGGTAAAATCAATGCAGACATGGTATCTTCTTCGAAAACAACCGTTCTCACTGTTCAACCGGGATCGTATGGGCCGACACCGAAAAATGATCAGGCAGGGGGAAAGGTTTATCTGAAATCAGTGGTGGTTGTCCCCCAGGCATCTACTACACTTTCCACCACGGCATTCCAGACAAGTGACCTGGACCTGTCAATAGCCAGGATTATCGTATCTGCCGGCAGGGGTATCGGTGAGGCAGAGAATCTTCAGCTTATCCGGAATCTGGCATCCGTACTTCCACGATCGGTGGTGTGCGGATCCCGACCGGTCATCGACCTGGGATGGATGACCTATGATCGGCAGGTAGGGGTCACGGGTGCCATTGTAACGCCCGATCTCTATATCGCCTGCGGTATATCCGGTGCAGCCCAGCACGCCGGCGGCATGAAAGGATCCGGATTTATCGTATCCATCAACACCGACCCCATGGCAGCCATATTCAATTTGTCCGATATCTGTATTGTCGAAGATCTGATGACCTTTATTCCGGTACTGTTGGAGAAGATGGCAGAGCAAAGAAATTGACGACACAGATGACGGAAAAGACCATCCAACGATGAGGGCCGCGACCTTCGGAATTGATCCAGTTTTTATAGCTGTTGTCGATTTTCGGATGATCATTCTCATTTCAAATTGCATGTAAATGACTGACCAGTTTAGTTCCTTCAGATACAGCCTTTACGGCGGAATCGGCATATCCGTCTGCTCCAAAAAGTTTGGCCACATCTTTGGTAATTGGAGCACCGCCCAACATTATGGCGGCATTGAGTTTTTTTTCTTTGATCATTTTTACGGCCTTTTTCATTCCCATCATGGTGCTGGTCATCATGGCTGAGATGGCGATTATATCAGAATCGGTCCGCTGCTGTTCTTCGATGAATTTGTTTACAGGCACGTCTACCCCCAAATCGTTGACTTTCCACCCAGCTACATCAAACATCATTTTCACCAGATTTTTTCCAATATCGTGCACATCCCCCTGAATGCTTCCGATAACAATCTGGTATTTGGTCCCTTTCTCCAATTTAGAAACATGGGGTCTTAAGATATCCAATCCAGCATACAAAGCGTCTGCGCATATCAACAATTCTGGAACAAAATATTCTTGACGATCATATAAGTCTCCAACCACTTCCATGCCTGCTTCCAAGCCATCTACTATCCCATCCAGGGCATCATAGCCTTCTTCTATAAAGTGCCGGGCAAAACCTTTTATTTCGTCTTCCTGAGCCTTGATAACCGCTGTTTTCAATTTTTCGAGCAATACTTCTTTTTAAGATACGGACCGCTTTGAGTAGTTCAGGAATATACCCCCGGGAAAGGAAATCATCCGGGAAGACGGGGGTGTCGTCAATCTTGAACGCAGGCGGGTGATCGATCCCCGGAATGCCTTCCATGTCATCCGGCAGCTTTCCGGGTTTTATTCTGGCGCCTAAAGCACGGGCTTCAAAGGTTTGGCAGAACGGAACCCTGACCGCATCAAAACCCAGGATTGTATTGGAAGCAAGCGCCAACCTGGCCATAGTTTCACCAACTTCATGCGCTTGGGGCCAGAAGGCTTGAGTTTTCTCCATCTGCTCGTATGTAGCCATACAATTGGCGCCAAAGCAAGGCAACCGATCCGGCTTTTGATGATTGATAACAGCCATCACTCTTTCTTTAGAATTCATAACCTTATTCCCTTAATCTAATTTACTAAAAATATTGACAAAATGTATACCACTCGTGCTTAAAGCTGTCAAAAGATTTATGGTTGGAAAAGGGCAACTTCAATTCTGTGGGATTTGCCTTATTTTGTATTTTTGTAAGAAATAGGATATCTGTACCGATGGGTGTGGCAATTATTTTAATGGGAACCTCAGGTATCACAGGTCTCTTGATGATCGTGAAAACTGCCATGTTCTCCATTTAATCATAGCCTCAGGAATGAAGACTTATTAGCGTAATCGACGCTTTTGTCATATTCCCCTCAACCCCAAGATATTGTGGTTTTGCAGTTTTCGTGAATTAGTCGATTGCACTCATCGAAAATTATCATTTGCCTTGAAAATAATGGGAAGATTCAGTTGATGAAATTTGACGTCTGCTTCAAATTCCTTTTCTGATAATGATAAGTTTTCATGATTTCCGAAAGTAATCTCTTTGGACATGCCGTTACATAGAGGTCAAGATTAATCCAATTTTCTAAGCAGATTTATGCCACAGCGGTTTCAAAGATATTGTTACATAATCTTAACCTGAGGGGTGTCGCCAAGCTTGATGTAATCTTCAATTTGCACAAATTCGACAAATCGAAGACTTAAAACGCAAATCATTTGTGGATGGCTTTTCAATTTCGGTTCAATTGTGAGAAATTGATAACATAAAATTGCAGCTTTCCAAAAATAGGGTTCACTCCAACATGATTAATATAGAGAATATTCTTTTTAGCGTCATCTCCTTTACCTCCTTAAATTATTGAATCAAAAACTTTCTTTAACTTCTTTTCGATTGTAGAGGCAATTTGCTCTAATTCAACGTTGCCAATCATTGTCATAGCCACCGTCGGTTTGATAATTGAAACGACGATTTTATTTTGCCTCTCGTAAATTATAACATTGCAGGGAAGCATCAACCCGATATTTTCCTCGACAAGAATGGCTTTGTGAGCACTTGGCGGGTTACATGCACCCAATATTGTGTATTTTTTAAAGTCGATACCGAGTTTTTCTTTGAATTTTCCCGCTACGTCAATTTGTGATAGAATACCAAAACCTTCCTTTTTCAATTCATTTGAAACTCTATCCAATGCTTCTTCAAACGAAGCATCAATTTCTTTTGAAAATCCGTAATTAATCATTTTTAATCCTCCCTAAAATTAATTTTTCTTTCGAACGCCTTGAACAAGGGAAAGTACAACTAGAATAAAGATAAAAACAGTCGTATAGGTTAAAAGAATTGGAAAGTTTTTCTCCATGGCAGGAATTCCATGTCCGATATAAGTGTAGATAAGCGTAGCGGGAAGCATGCCCAATGCTGTAGCAGAGATAAAAGCCCAGAGGCGGATGCCGCTCAATCCAGCCATGTAGCTGATAACATCAAAAGAAATAAACGGCAGCAATCTGGATAGAAGTATGACATAGAACCCCCTTTTTTCTCCGGCGTGTCTTATGAAATCTACGGTTTTCTGGTTACGAACAATTTTACGCAAAGCCACATTTCCAAACAGACGCGCAATGAAAAAGGATGTCAACGCTCCCATCAGGGCACCAATCCAGGATATAAGTGCTCCCCAGAAACTGCCGAAAACCATGCCGTTGGCTGCCGTTACAACAAAAGCCGGAATTGGAGCTACAATTGCCTGGGTAATCATCAACAGGACACTCATCAGGGGAGCGGCAACCCCCCAGGAGCGAATCAACCTGATAACCTGTTCCAAATTGCCGCCAAATAAAATTACACAGGTTTTTTCAAAATGATGATGAATCATAAAAAAAGTGATGAGAAACAACAAAAGGATTATCGCGAAAAGAATATGATGAGATATTCCACGGTTCCCTATTTTGGCATACACCAAACCAATAATCAGAATTCCCAGAAATAAAAGGACTAAACTATAAATACCCATCATCCTATATCCGATGTCATTCTAAGACCAGACTGTCGCAATATCTAAAACATTTGGCTTTGCCTTTTACCTTATCCACCACCTGGCGGACGTCAGATAGACATCATTTGCCTTTAGGGTTTTTTACCGCACATTGACAATTCCCGAATCTCTTTTCATTAGAAATTCTTTCCATTATCAAAGAGTGGCTATTGCTTAGATAGTCTTTTTCTATATCAGCCCTTGTATATTCAAAACAGTAACAAATGAAATCGTCCATTTCTGATTCCTTTCTTAAAATTAGTTAATTGATTATTCTTTCACCTCCGGAGGCGACCTTTTGAAAAACACACCCTGGATTCTCATCAGTCCTTTCTTTTTTGGATACCAAAGCGTGCCCGTCTCTTTGTCGTAGAGTACAAAAGTTTTTTTATATGTCCAACCCGATGGCGCAAAGGTAAGCGTCTGTCCGTTAATTTCGCGACTGTACACAGCCGCCAGACCCACCATCCTTACAGGAAGATTTTTTAATAAAGATGATAGGGGCTTAATTAGCTTAAAGATGGTGATCGGTAATTTCAAAAGGACAGATTTATGGGAAAATTCAGGGCCTGCTTTATTGGAACTTAATGAATCGGCAAAAGATGAAATTTTGTTTTACACTTGAGGGGGTCACATGGTCTTCTACCAAAGTTTCTACTAAATTTAAATTATCTCCCAGCTCATCCTGCAAGGTCTCTGGACTGTACCTTACAACAGGAAGCCCACTGCATTTTGACGGAGCATCCAGACTAAATGTTGCAATAATTAGATTACCATTTAATTTTAGAGCTTGGTTAAATGAGTTAACATATCCTTTTCTGTCCTCGCCTTTTGTTAAAAAATGAAAGACAGCCCGATCATGCCAGACATCATATTGCTTCCTAAATCTATACGTTGTGACATCGGCCTCAATCCAATTGATTCTGCTGGATTGTTCACCAATTTGTGATCTCGCTTTTTCGATTGAGTTCTTAGAAATATCCAAGACTGCCAATTCTTTATACCCCTTATGAAGAAGGTGTTCGGAAAGCTTTGAAGTTCCACCACCAATATCGATAATCCTGCTGTCAATACCCACTCCCGTATTATTTATAAGTTTCAGAGATCTTTCAGGGTAAGCTTGGTACCAGCCGACCTCAGTATATGCGTATTTTTGATAGACTCGTTCCCAGTGCTCTTTCCGATTTCGCTTAAATAGCCTCATTTTAGATACCTATGTTTGTTTCTCTTACAAAATAATTTCGCATCATTCCCATGTCTTCATGCTCTAAGTTATGACAATGGTACAAGAAAAGACCCGGGTAGTCATCAAAATCAACAAGGATTCTTATACGTTCACCCGGCATCAGCAGCACCGTGTCCTTCCACCCTTCATCCACATAGCCTTGGTGGTCAACACCGCTTCGTCCAATAACTTTGAATTGTTTGCCATGCAAATGGATCGGATGCGGCATGTTCATCATCCGCATCATGCCACCATCGGTGTTGTTGAATTCCCAAATCTCTCTTGAGCCTAATTGAACAATCTCGTCATCAGCGACGTCTTCCATTTGAAACGTGCGGCCATTGATTGCCCATTGCATATGGCCCATGGTAAGATAAAATTGTTTGGGTCGGCTAAAATTGTCGATCTCATTCCGCTGAACTGAGTTAATTTCAGAAAGCTTCTGCGGTAGAGAGACTTTTTTCTCTATCTGTTTTGTAACTTTAATCTTGAATACGGAAAAACGTGTCCCCAGTGGTAGGTTTTGAGTCGTGCCGGTTCTTCTATTCATCATCATGCCGCGTCCCATTCCACCACCGTCAAAAGGCAGGCTGATAATGTTGGTTCGGTACCCAACCGGACTGCCGCTGAAATCGGCCCAGAGTTCAATTCTTTCTCCCGGCGCCAAAAACACATATTGACGTTGAACCGGCTTTTCAAGAAGTCCACCGTCCGTGCCGATGATGGTGAGTGGGCGCCCGTCCTGCCATGCTAGTTTATAAATACGGGAATTGGAGCCGTTTAGCAGCCGAAAACGATAGACAGTGGTTGATACAGGCAGGGTAAAATCAGGTTTTCCATTGACCAAGATCAAGTTTCCAAGAAAACCGGTCATGCGCTCCATCCTGTTCCCGGAGGTATATACTAGCTGGTTGTCGCGATCAAATGTTCGATCCTGAATCACCAGGGGAACATCGTATTCACCATCCGGCAAACCCACGGCTTGCTCTTCGTCATCAGAAACAAGAAAAAGCCCTGCCAGGCCACCGTAAACTTGAGGCCCTGTTCGTCCATGAGGGTGGGGGTGATACCAATAGGTACCGGCTCTGTTTTTGACCTCGAACTCGTATAGGTAGGACTGCCCCTGTGGAATCACATAACGCGGGTGTCCATCCATAGCTTCAGGAACATGCAGACCATGCCAGTGAACAATGGATTCTTCCGGAATAGAATTGGTAAATCGAATCCGTATTTTCTCTCCCTGCTGCGCTTTTATGACCGGGCCAAGGTAGCTTCTTGGAAGCTCGACCACCCGATTTTTATCGCCCTTGTTAACCGTGGCATGATATTGCCATATCTGTGTGGCCGGTCCCGGAAATATCGCTAAATTACCTGGCTTGGCCACAAGGGAAATATCAAGATCGGGTACAAACCCTGTCTTTGAAATGGCATCTTCATGTTGTCCTGCCGCTGATTGACCTAATAGCGGCCAGACACCCCCTGCCACCAGGCCAAGGGTTCCATAACCGGCCAGTTTCAAAAACTGTCTTCTAGCGTTCCCGGCTTCAAGTCTTAAATTCCTGGGTAACTTTTTCATATTAGACGCCTTTATCGAATATCCAATCCATTTTATGAAATTGAACAGGGCGGTCAATGGATGCCGCCCTGTCACTAACATTGTCTATAGTTCCATAAAAACAACTACCAGCAGTAGCCGCCACCACCATTAAATCCAGAGCCCATCATGGAACCTCTGGAGCCCATCATAGGGCCACCGGAACCCATCATGGGGCCGCCGGACCGATATCCTTGGCCGGCATTCGGATTCAGCTTTCGCATTTCAACCATATGTTCGATACGCTTCTGGTCGAACTGGGACTGCAGATCGGAAATTTCTTTTTGCAGCTGAGATGCCTGAGCTACATCCGGCTCATCCTTGGCCAATTCGTTCTGCAGGTCACGTTCTTTTTCAAAAAGACTAGTCCTGATATCCTGGGTTTCACTGAAAAACGCTTCTCTCTTCTGCTCGAACTGCTTGTATTCTTCCGTATTCATTTGATCAGCATTTCCATTCCCGTAACCACCCTGATAGTGCATACCTCCGCGATGATGACCCCATCCACCACCCCAGCCCATGCCGCCATGGGCAAACGCGTTGATACCGATTCCGAGTACTGCAATTAAAGCGATACTGATAATAACATTTCTTAGTGTAAACATTTTCGTTTCCTCCTTGAGTTATTTTGGTTCAAGTTGCACGTTAACCATTCTGCCTGGTTAGTAAAGCAAACAGCATGCCACGTATGAGAAAAATCATGGATATTCTTTTTACATGCAGTTATTATTGATAATATTAATTAGTAGGTCGTCTAACCTGGAATGCGAGACAGCTGGAGCCGACATAAGGTCGTATAAAATTTACCCGATCAAATCGATTAGATTCAATATGGTGTCATTATTATCCACTACAACTTGATCGAGCGTACCGGATTCTTGTTGGATAGAATCCGAAAACCTCATATGCAATGCTGAATATTCTTGGTTTTGGGGTTGGGATGTAATGAGAATTCCGCTTACGAGAAGGAATGAGCTCCGAGATCGAGAATTGAACCAATTGTTGATTTTTCTAATAACTGGACTATTTTTATAATATAACAATGTGGTATAATTCTTGAATGGAAATCAGTGTCGGTCATTTTACACATGCAATTGGAGGTCAGTATGAATCACTTCAAAACCAGTTTAAAATTAGGTATGAATATCCTTGTGTTCGCACTGGTGGTAGGCTTTACATTCATGGTTGCCAATCCTGCTCGAAGCCACGGTGGGAAAACCCATGCTGAAGATACATTCACCACTTTTCAAGCCGTTCAGAAGGCAACCGTTCTTTACGATCGTCTGATCGCTTCCGGGAAATTGCCGGAAGCTTGGGAAACAGGGCTAAAAACCATAAGAATTAGTACCCGAAACACAGACAACAGTCGTGAAACCGTTGTTCAATTTGAAACCATCAATGAGAACCCTAGCAGTGTTTATTTTTTCTTTAATCAAGATGGAGAGTATTCCGGGTCAAATTTTTCAGGGGAGTAGAGAGGTAAAAGATGAAACTTTTTTCAGGTGAACAAGAGATACGACAAAATATGACATTCAAAGTCATGTCTATTCCAGCCAAGGCATTGTCGACCTGCATCATCCTTACCCTGTCTTTCGGTATGATAGGCGCTTTGGGTCAGGTTGTAATCCATGACATCATTCCAACCTTCCAGACCAGCGCCGCCTCCGTTGAAATGTCAATGTCACCCACGGAACATAAAAAGAAACGCAGTGTGACTTCTGAGTCAATTGCCGCACCTCAAAGGGGTGATCTGTTTTCCGAACTATCTCAACCCGTTAGCAAAACGAAGAAACCACCCTTTTACAAAGCTGAACAATTCGTATGGACGCTTAAATGGACCCACATTCATCTTTTCGGCATGGGAATGATTTTTATTTTCATGGGCGTCATCAGTTTGCTGCTGGATGCCAGCCCCAAACTTCGAACATGGCTGATTGTTTTACCTTTCCTGGGCGTATTGATCGATATTTCGGCCATGTGGCTGAAGGCATTTGTCTCGCCGGCTTTTTTCTGGCTGCACATACCCGGCGGTGGCGTTTTTGCCGTGATATTTGCCTATGTGTCCCTGCGAGCGTTGTGGGAGATGTGGGCCACATCCCAACGACAAAAATAATATTACTGCCGTAGAATAACGAAATTTAAAATCGTACCTGTACGCCGCCGCCCCAGCCGAACTCCGAGTGCCACTGACCCAGCAAGGAAACATTTCTGAACAGCGTATAAGATAACCCTGTCTTGCCCTCCCACATGTCATGGGTGTCGTATTCGACTTCACCGATCAAAGCAAGACGCGGTGTCAAAGTGAACTCTTTTTCAAGAGTCACCCTTGCCCCGCCATCTGAATCCACCCAAACAAGGGACGCGAGATTCAGCGGCAGTAAATAGCGAAAACCGAGCACGCCGCGACTTTCCTCCGTTGTGTCCCCTTCCCCTATAAAATCGGCACCGGCAAATATACTGCTATACCGGTTCAAATAGCGATCGTATGTGAAAAGGCCTTCCCAGTCGGTTTCATCAACATTCTGCCAGCCCGCTTCCCATTGTGCCTCAAAGATATTGCGCGTATCCGCCAGGGTTAAAGAACCTTCGGTCATGTTGCTGAGCACATCGGCTTCACCCCAAGCATACCAGAATTCCTTAAAGAGGTTGGATCGCACTGCAGCGACATCCGGGCCCGGCTGATAGCCGTCATAGTGGATGACCCGTGCCATGCCGCTTTTCATGTGGTAGAGCAGATGACAATGAAAAAACCAATCACCGAGTTCATTGGCCTTAAATTCGATTACCGTTGTAGACATGGGTTCAACATCAACTGTATGCTTAAGCGGTGCGTGATCCCCTTGACCGTTGATGACTCTGAAAAAATGGCCGTGAAGATGCATAGGGTGATGCATCATGGTACGGTTGATCATAATGAACCGGACTACCTCACCGGCACGGATACGAATAACGTCACTCTCAGAAAGTGCTTTGTTGTTTAGAAACCACACGTACCGCTCCATGTCCCCGTCTAATGTCAGGCGAATTTCTCGGATAGGCTTATCTGTTTCAAAGGAAGTTGGTTCTAACGCACGCAGTTTTGCATAGGGTGCCCAGGGGCGTCTCGGGTCCATACCATCTGCCGCCAGATCTTTCCTGGATGAAACATCTGCTGCCAAGAAACGAAAATCTTTTGCATATTTTTTACCCTTGCGCTTTTGATGTTGCGCACTGGGCATGTCCGGTGTCCCGTGCCCTGTTTTTTTCATGGTGTCCATTTCGGGTGTTTTATTCATAATTGCGCCCGCCATCTCATGGCGATCCGGGGCAGGTTCTTTTTTGGAGGGCATGCTCATACTGACTGAGGATGCAGTGTCGTCGGGCCCCTGTGTCATGGACATCCCTTGCATACCCATCATTCCGGGTTGATCGAATTTGCCGGACACTATCTTGTCATCCGGCATGCCCATGGTACCGTTGGGTGTAAGCGCCCAGATGGGAGCCTGATTTCCGCGGCTCATATTTTGATACAGATTGGGTTGAGGAATATCGGGCGCGGGATACCGTTGACCGCCCCCAAGCCACACGGATGCATATCCTGATGCGTCTTGGGCCGTAGCCCTGAACTCGTAAGCACCATTTTGGGGGATTTTAACCAGCACATCGTAGGTTTCTGCAACGCTGATCAAAAAGCGTTGTTGTGCTATCGGCTGTACATCCAATCCATCGGCTGCAATAATCTTCATGGGACCACCCGCATACTCAAGATGAAAATAGGTGGTGGCCGATCCGTTGATAATCCTAAGGCGCACCGTTTCCCCACCTGTTGCTTTGATATTGGTTTCCGGTTGACCATTGGCCAAAAAATAATCATAGGCCACATCAGCGATGTCCATGGCCGGCATGCGCTGTAATTCACGCACAAAATAATCACCGAGCTTGCCAACGATAGCCGCTCCCAGAATGCTTTGACTGCTTCCCTTATCAAGTGCATACCACTCGCTGCCCCGCTTTAGTGACCGGAGTACGCTGTGCGGATCTTCCGTGGTCCAATCAGACAGCAGTATCACGTGATCACTGTCCGCACGCCGGTCTCCATGTTGAGGCTCGATAACAATGGACCCATAAACACCGCTTTGCTCCTGCAGATTTGAGTGTGAGTGGTACCAGTAGGTGCCACTCTGGCGGATGGGAAACTCATAGGTAAAGGTTGCGCCGGGCTGAATCGGTGGAAAACTGACATAGGGTACGCCGTCCATATTGGGTGGTACCAGCAAACCATGCCAGTGAATCGATGTTGCCACGGACATTCGGTTGTGAACCTGGATGCGCGCCGTATCCCCTTCCTTAAAGCGTAACGTCGGTCCTGGAATACTGCCGTTGAGGGTCATGCCTTCTGCGGTTGTACCAGAGATTGTTACTTTTTTCTGAGCAATGGTCAGCTCGTAGTTCACCGTTTCAGTCCATCCCACACCGGGTATCGCACTCACCAATAAAAACATAGCAGACAGCCATATGTGCTGTATTTTAAGTTTTCTTATCATTGCTGTTAGTATCCTGTTCAGCTGCTTTAGTTTAACGACCAACCATCTGTACGCTTCCTGTCTGTTTATCAAGCAACAGCCTCTGCATGGAAGACCCATCAGATCGAACAATTTTCGCTACATAATACCGTCCCTTGTTCTCAACCGGACTTATGTTGAATTTTTCTGAAATTGTCCGGCTTACCTCGCGTTCTATAATGATGCGGGCAGTGCCGGTGCTCATCCCGTCGAATAATTCCTGGATGATTTCACGATCCGATAAATCAACTTCCGCTCCATCATTATGCTTGGATGAATCAGGATCAGCTTTGTCTTCATAAGTCTGTTGTATAAATTTGAGAATCTGCTTTTTTGGATTCATGATATCTCCTCTCCTTTCAGGTTTAATTAACCAGCTCGTCTTTTACCAACGGAGTATTCTTGCTGACATCCATGACCGTTCGGAATCCCACATCGTAAAACCCTTCCCATGGATACCGCTTTGTTAAATGATTGTTATCTGTAGACCACTCAACAACACGACCAAGTGATGATGAATCAGCGTTTTCGGTCAACCATTCTTTAAAAACCACTTGTGCACCTTCTGGCTTCGGTTGTTGGCCGTTTTCGGTTGCTGTTTCCATAGGCATGCGTGAATGCATGCCATCATTTGAAGCGGCGCCGGGGGGGGTTAGCGGCACGGGTATAATGGGAAGCTTCCGGCTCAGGAGCTGCCACTCACTAAAGGTGGGTAGGCGTTCTCCATAGTTGTGGGCAAAAGCCTTGGCGCCCAACCAGGTAACCCGCACGACCGGTCTGGAAGCCCACTCTACATCCCGTAGATGAAAACGCGAATTCTGGTAGAATATCTGATCTGATGCGGCACTTCCGTCGCTCAGATAAATCCAAATATCCCCGTTGTTTTTAACGACACCGTCAGTTACTTTTAAGGTGTCACTAACCTCGTTCAGAAATCCCACATAATGATGAAAAGTAACGAGTGTTGAGTCGGTATAGAATCCGGGACCAAACTCGGAACCATTTATCAGCACCATTTCGCGTCCGTCTTCGCCCCTCCATCTGAGGGGCAGTTTCTCAGGATCCGGCATGCCCGTGTTATTGTCTTCGTCGGAAACTTCTGCGTTTGTGAGGATCGCTTTTCCAGGTACGCTGTCCCTATCCATTAGATGATAAGTGGTCATGCCTCCCACAGCCAAAAGAACGATTACAATGCCGGTCCACAGCCAGCGGACATAGGCAGGGACACCCACATGATTTTGAGATCGCCTTTCTTCTTCACGCATAGATTTTAATGCATTCCGTATGGCTCTACGAAACTCGGATACGGTTTGATAGCGCTGATGGCGTCTTTCATCAGTCGCTTTACGAATAATTCCATCCATCGCCTTAAGGAAACTTAAATCGGGATCTTTTAAGGCGACCGTCTTGAATGGTACTGTTTTCTGGTCCAGTTTACCACGTATTGCCTCGTAAAGTATTTTCCCGAGGGCGTAAATATCTGCAGGAACGCCCGCTTTCCGGAAATCGGCAAACTGCTCGGGTGCCATGTACGGCATGGTTCCCTTCACATCCCAGGAGTTGGATACCGCCTTGAGTTTTGGAGATCGAGCCAAGCCAAAGTCGCCAATTTTCGGCGTATCACCGTCCATGAGAATGTTTTCAGGTTTTATGTCCCGATGAACGATTCCGTTTGCGTGAATCGCCTCGAGCCCGTCCAAAACAGGTAAGAAATAGTGCTCAAGCCAATCCGCAAGCAACTCGGTTTCCTCATCAAACCCTTCTTCCGACATCGTATAACGGAATGTATCCCCGGGCACATACTCCATCGCAATATACTGAACTTGTTCAGTACCGTTCTTCCGGCGAACATTCACCGATCCATAGTCATAAATTTGCAGCACATTAGAATGGCGCACCTGCGCCATGGTTTGGACCTCTCTTTGCAGGCGTTTTACGGCATTAGCGACCTCTTCAGGATTTTCTTCTGAATCCTGTAGGATATTTTCAGAAATCACCTTTATGGCGACATCCCGATTCAGGTTGAGCTGGTGGGCCCGAAAAACTTCTCCCATGCCGCCCTTTCCAATGCGCTCGATGAGAATCCATTTGTTGTCAATAACACCACCGGTGTCAAACAGGTTTTTCTCAGATGTTTTTATCTCTGAAGCCATTATTCATTCGCTTCCCATTTTTAAGTTCAACATATTACGCTATTTGATTCTGATAACAAGTGCAGTGATATTGTCATGCGCTCCATTTTGCATTGCCTGCAATACAAGTTCTGTGGCGGTTTCAGATGCGAGGATATGTCGGGATAATAAGTCAAGGATGCATGAACTGGTTAACGTATTATATAATCCATCACTACACAAAAGAAAACCATCTTTTGTTTTTAGCGGATCGATGCGGCTGTCTACAAGTTCCAATGGTTCCCCGGTACCAACCGCTCGGGTCAACATATGACGTAAGGAATGCAGGTGCGCCCTATCAGGATCGACCTCGCCTTCGAAGATCATATCCTGTACAAACGTATGATCGACCGTTAAACAGGTCAAATGACCATTTCGCAGCCGGTATATGCGGCTATCGCCCACATGCGCGATAATACTGCTCGTATCAGTGACCACCAAACAAGAGAGTGTTGTCCCCATATCCTCAAGCTTGTTATCCTTCAGCCCCACCAGACGAATATGTCGATCGATGCGGATAATCACCTCAGCTAAATGGCGGCTCACATCAGTTGGCCGAAGCGCCCCTTGTTGATTGATCTTCTTTTTGTAATATTTACTTAGACCACTGCACGCCAGACGACTTGCTATCTCACCGCCAGGATGGCCGCCCATGCCGTCGGCAACTGCAAATAGACGTCCTTTGCCGT
>Ga0190293_1000387_pt1 | contig 15728 bp, 8 predicted proteins | sample 48693001_MG_FD_161671 | JGI IMG/M metagenome (GOLD analysis project Ga0190293, IMG submission 161671) | Hydrothermal vent microbial mat bacterial communities from Southern Trench, Guaymas Basin, Mexico - 4869-30-0-1_MG | ecosystem: Environmental > Aquatic > Marine > Hydrothermal vents > Microbial... | reverse complement strand
ATCATCGTATCCGCCCAGTGGTCAGGTCGGAGTCCGGAAGATGTACAGGACCAGATCACCTTCCCCCTGACTGTGGAGCTGCAGGGCATACCAGACGTGGTCCAGGTCCGGGGCATCTCTGGATTCGGCTTCAGCCGAGTCTACGTCGTATTCGGGGATGGAGTCGATTTCTACTGGGCAAGGACGAGGGTTCTCGAGCGACTCGGGGGACTTGCCGACCTGCTGCCCGATGGAGTACGACCGGAACTGGGGCCCGATGCAACCCCTCTCGGACAGATATACTGGTACACGGTGGAGGGACCGTACGACCTCGGTACCCTTCGGACGATCCAGGATTACACCGTAAGGTACGCTCTCCAGAGCGTTTCAGGCGTCTCTGAGGTTTCGAGCATCGGTGGATACGTTATTGAGTACAGGGTCGATGTCGACCCGGACCTGCTCTATGCGGCAGGTATTGACATCTCCGAGGTCAGGACTGCCATAGCGGCATCCAACATGGATGTCGGAGCAGGCACGGTTGAGTCATCCGGCATGGAATATGTCGTCCGGGGACGGGGACTGATAGAGACAATAGAGGACCTCGAGACGGTTCCTGTCACCGTGCGGAACGGTGTCGCTGTTACACTTGGTGAACTTGCGATGATATCAACCGGTCCGGCTTTCAGAAGGGGTGCTCTGGCCGATGAGACAGGCGAGGTCGCCGGCGGGATAGTGGTCATGAGGAAGGATGCCAATCCCGTGGACGTCATCGAAGCCGTGGAGGAGCGCCTTGCGGAGATAGCCCCCGCCCTTCCCGAGGGTGTGGAGATCAAACCCTACTACGACCGCAGGGAGCTCGTGCTGGAGACCACAGGGACCCTCTCGAACGCCATAATGATTGAAATGCTGGTGACACTTCTCGTGATCCTCCTCTTCCTCCTCCACCTCAGGAGCTCGATGATAGTCACCTCCATCCTCCCATACTCCGTACTCCTGGCTTTCATTGGTATGCGCCTCCTGGGTATTTCCGCCAACATCATGAGCTTTGCAGGGATCGCGATCGCCATAGGAACGCTCGTCGATATGGGAATCGTCGTCACCGAGAACATCCATCTCTCGCTTGCGTCACCGAATGGTGGTACGCCGAAGCAGCGCATCGCCTCGGCAGTATCCGAGGTTGCTCCGGCCATTCTGACATCGCTGGGTACAACGGTTATAAGCTTCATTCCGGTCTTCTTCCTGACAGGACAAAGCGGCAGGCTTTTCATTCCCCTCGCCTGGACGAAGACACTGGTTCTCGGTGGGGCAGGTCTGGTGGCACTTACTCTCATACCGGTGCTCGCCCTCCGCTTCATCGTCCCTTCACCTGCAACGCGGAAGCGAGCCCGCAGGCTTGCCGGTGTACTCGGAGCATCCGCCCTTACCGCCTGGGCTGCATGGTCACTCGGCTCTCCTGAATGGCTGGCGCTGAAACGCTGGGTTTTCTCGACTCTGGTCTTCGCAGGTGCCGGGTTCCTATTTATGAAGATAGCCGCCGAGAAACTCGTGACCGACCGTCAGGAGAAGCTGACGAGACACCTCACATCGATCTACGAGCCCTTACTGAGATGGTGCATCTCCCACAGAAAGGTCTTTCTCTCCATCCCGCTCTTCGTCATCCTCCTCGGTCTCCTCTCTCTCACTGGAGCCGGGACCTTCCTTCAGCCTCTGAATTCGATGGGTCTTGACACGGAGAGGTTCCGACCGACCGCGTTCCTGTATGACCTCTTCCCAGGCATAGGGATGGAGTTCATGCCGCCGCTGGACGAAGGGAGTTTCCTCTTCATGCCCTCCCTCCTTAATCAGGCGAGTCTCGGTGAGACGGTGGAAGCCATGCTCACGCAGAACAGGGCCATGGCCACGGTCCCGGAAGTCGAGATGGTGGTAGGCAAGGCGGGTAGAGCTGATTCACCTCTCGATCCCGCTCCGGTAGGGATGATAGAGACCGTCATCAACCTCCTGCCGAGGGATGAATGGAGAGAAGGGGTCACTTCCGCCGACATACTCGCGGAGCTGCGGGAGGTAACCGAAATGCCGGGTATCGCTCCCTCATGGCTGCAGCCCATCGAGACAAGGATAGTCATGCTTCAGTCCGGGATAAGGACCAGCATCGGCTGCGAGATCCACGGGAGTGATTACCTGGAGATAGAGAGAGTGGCGCTTGCGCTGGAGGAGATCCTGAGCACGATCCCCGGAGCGGAAGACGTCTCCGCACTCCGGACAGGACGCAGACCGTACCTCGAGATCATCGTAGACAGGGATGCCGCTGGCCGGTACGGGGTTTCAGTGGCACACATCCAGTCAACAGTCTCCGCTGCCGTTGGCGGTGTGGAGGCTACAACGGTTGTTTCAGGGAGAGAGAGAACGGTCGTGCGGCTCTCCTACGCAAGGGATTTCAGGAACGAGCTGACCGACCTGGAGCGGATCACGGTTCGGACGATGACTGGTGACCTCATCCCTGTATCGCTGGTGGCCGACATCGAGACGGTAACAGGACCGGCGATGATCAGATCGGTTGATGGTGAACTCGTCGGCTATGTGATGCTGTCCGCAGAGGGTAGAGACGAGGGCGGGTTGGTGGAAGAGGCTGATGAGCTCATTCGTGAAGCAATATTGGCCGAAGCGGAGCTGGACCCGGCAGACCGGAGCATAGATCTGCCGGAGGGTTATTACTTCAGGTGGGTGGGGAGCTACCAGAACCAGATCGAGGCGAAGCGCAGATTCATGTTCCTCATTCCTGTCTGTCTCCTCCTCATCTTCGGTCTGATGTACCTCCAGTTCAGAACCATTGCTGTTCCACTGATCATTTTCTTCGGAGCTGTTCCACTGGCCGTCGCGGGTGGGTTCCTGTTCATGCAGGTCTGGCCATCTCTGCAGAACCTGCTGCATGGACTTGGCATCATGGCGATACCTTCGGACGGTCCGATCTACCTCACCGTGGCTGTGGCTGTGGGCTTCATCGCCCTGCTTGGGATCTGCGTCGATGACGGAGTTCTCATGGCCACCTACATTGGTCAGATGAAGAAGAAGCGGAATCCCGCAACCAGGACAGAACTCAGGAACCTGATCGTACAGGCAGGTGTCAGGCGAATAAGACCCGCGGTCATGACGACACTCACCACCATTATCGCACTCCTCCCCGTTATACTTGCCTCAGGTAGAGGTTCAGAGCTCTCGAGACCTATGGCCCTGCCGGTATTCGGGGGTATGCTCATTGAATTCATGACGATGCTGATAGTCCCTGTCGTCTATGGATGGTGGCTCGAAAGGGGTATCGATGACAGCTGATCGACCAGGTAGTATCCAGATACTCACTGTTAACATTTCTCCCGGGAAGGGTACTGCCAAGGAACCAGTCCCCTCCATCGACCTGGATGCAGGCGGAATAATAGGGGATGCACATTATGGAACCCCAGGCAGACAGGTTAGTCTCCTCGACAGAACCCTTGTGGAGGGAATGATCGAATCAAGGGGAGACATGAGCATCCCTGAAGGAGCCATGGGTGAGAACATCACATTCAGGTGCCTGTCACCTCTCGAATTCCACATCGGTGATATCATCTCCTTCCCGGATGCTTTGCTGCTGATCGAGCAGATCGGCAAGGAGTGCCATGGTGACGGATGCGCCATCTTCAGAGCTGTCGGGGAATGCGTAATGCCGGCAAACGGTCTCTTCTGCTCGGTCATCAAAGGAGGTCGCTTGACCTCAGGTGAGATCGGGAAACTGATCTTCCAGGCTTCACAGGTTCACAGCTAGAGCAAGTTCCTCCCGGATCGCAAACAGAGCGCGCCGCCGGGCAGATGGCATGTTATCTCCATCGGTACGTTGACCACCTGGATTCTCCCCCGTATGATGCATTCCTATGTATAAACGTGCTGAACGGTTGGTCCGCCGAAACTGTCAGGCGGTTGGCTGAGAAAGGTGATTCATGTTTCCATTCTCGGGAATTGTAGGGCAGAACGATGCCAAGCTTGCTCTCGCAATAGCAGCTGTTGACCCGGGCATCGGGGGAGTTCTTCTATCAGGGATGAAGGGTACCGGCAAGAGTACACTCGTCCGCTCATTTGAAGAGATACTCCCCGACCAGCAAGTTGTAGAGGGATGTGTTTACGGCTGCCTTGTCGATGATGACCGGTTCCGCTGCGACGATTGCACTGCCGCTCTGGAGAATGACTCGCTGCCCGGCGGGATCAGCCGCAGACCTTCGCTTGTTACAGTTCCACTCGGAGTGACCGAGGATCGCCTACTCGGCACCATCGATGTGGAAAAGCTGCTGCAGAAGGGTGAGACTGTGTTTCAGCCCGGGCTCATGGCCAGGGCAAATAGGCAGATACTTTACATAGATGAGGTTAATCTTCTGCCTGACAATGTTACGGATGACATACTCGATGCCTGTGCAGGCGCCTTTAACACGGTTGAAAGAGAGGGAGTTTCGATTACACACCCCGCCAGGTTCATCCTGGTGGGAACCATGAACCCTGAGGAGGGAAACCTCCGGCCACAGATACTCGACCGTTTTGCCATGTCCGTGAATGTAACGACTGAGACCAATCCGATGCTGAGAATCAAGATCATCGAGCGCATTCTAGCCTGGGAGACCGATCCGGTTCGCTTCAGCAAGGCACTGGGTAAGAAGGATCTGAGGCTGCGCAAGACGATAGAGGAAGCGCGTGTCAGACTTCATGAAGTTAAACTCCCTCTCGCAACGATAGAAACGATTGCCGGAGCCATGGCTGAGCTGAAGGTTGACGGACAGAGACCCGACCTGGTGATGATCAGAGCCGCCCTGGCCTGGTCTGCTCTTGAAAACCATAAGGAAGTGGATCTGCAGGCTCTGCTTGCCGTGGCACATCTCTGCGTATGTCATAGAACAAGATCAGGAGGAATGGACCAACCTCCCGGGCGGGAAGAGCTTATTTCCGTACTGGAGAACCGCGCCTTAAAAACAGAATCAGGAAAAGGCGAGTATTTCAATCCCGAATCGATCCTGACCAGCGAATACTGAACATGCATCCCTGCGACATCCCTTTTTCGGCGGTTATGGGTCTGGAGAAAGCCAGACTCGCGCTTCAGATCTCCCTGGTGGATGAAACCCTGGGCGGTGTGCTTGTCATTGGGTCCCGGGGAACCGGCAAGAGCGTTCTCACTCGTGCAACCCGTTTCATCCATCCTGACCTGGACCAGGATAATGCCCTGGTAAAGGTGCCGCTGGGCATTACCGAGGACAATCTCATCGGAAGCCTTGATCTCCAGAAGATTCTCAGAACAGGGGAGATCGAGCGTAAACCAGGTCTTCTAGAGAGGGCCGATGGCAGGATCCTCCTCATCGACAACGTCAATCTGCTCTGTGACCAGATTGTTGATCAGATACTTGACTGTGCCGCAGGCGGCCTGCTCACTATAGAACATCAGGGTATTTCAGCTTCCGCAACCAGCCGCTTCAAGCTCTTCGCGACCATGGACAACGATGAAGGAAGGCTTCGTCCACAGCTTCTGGACAGATTCGATTTGTCCGTGGAAGTGAACAGCCTTGCGGAGCCTGAAGCAAGAGCCACTCTGATCCAGCGGCTTCTTGCATTTGAGTATCTCGGTGAAGAGGTGATGGAGCCCTTCAGAGATGCGGATATTGTCCTTCGAGAGTGCCTTCAGAAAGCAAGGAGGCGACTTCCCCTTGTAGGAATAAAGGTCCGCACCCTTGCAGCGATTGCATTCGCCATGAGTCATCTCGAAGTTGATGGGCACAGACCCGACCTTGTCATGACTAAAGCATCCGGTGCACTTGCAGCCCTCCGCGGTCGAACAAAGGTGATCTGGGATGATGTCAGAGATGTGGCTCATATGGTTCTGGGACATAGAACGAGGAAGGGGGGCCTGGAAGGACCACCGTCGGAAAAGATTCTTCTCGGGACTCTGAAAACCGGCTGGGGAATAGGCTCGCGGTATGGTGTGGCTGATGTTCTCATTCGCCTTCGCGATGCAAGAAGCACACTTATCGATGCCATTATCGCTGGAATGGATTCGGCTGACAGTTCCGAGACTACCTGGAGCAGTCAGACTACTGGACTGAATACAGAAGAAGGGATGTTCTCAAGCGAATTCCCGGAGTTCATGCAGAGCAGAGTACTGAGGAAGCTGACGGACAAAGTTGCGAAAACAGCAAAGATCGGGATCGGTTCGAAGCATGCAAAAGTCAGACCATCAATCGATCTGGAGCGCGGTAAAAGGATCAGAGTGGTTCACACCAATGACCCTCGTCGGATGGATGTTCTGCAGACCGTGATAGCAGCTGCACTGGAAGGGCGCGGGTTACCACTCATCCCGCTTGAAAAGCGCTGGTGGCGCGCCTGGGAGAAGAGCTCCCGTCCCAGGGCTATCGTCATGATCGTAATTGATGCAAGCAAATCATCAATGGGTTACCTGTTGGGTTTAAGCGGGTTGCTCAGGACACTGTTCGAGGAGCACTTTGATCCGCTGTCGAGGATCGGACTCATCTCAATGAACAGAGGTGCCTCGGTTCTTCACTTCAAGCCCACAAGAAACAGGCTGCGCGTATATGGCAGAATGGCTGAGCTGACCTCGTCCGGCTACACTCCGCTGGCTGATGCTATCTCAACAGCTCGATCAACCCTGCAGAGCAGCAACACTACAGGTGATGTGAGAGGAAACTTCATCCTGCTGGTTTCGGATTGCGCGCCGGAACCTCTGCCAGACAATTGTAGAGATCCTTACGAGAGCGAGCTGTATGCCAGTGTTCGAAAACAGGCCAGGATGTGCAGCAGTGCCGGGATACCCATTCTTGTGATCGATCCATTGAATTACCCGTCACTGAAGAGCCCGGAGGAGATGCCCGGACGGCGCCTGGGAAGATACATCGAGAAAGTGACGAGGGGCATGCTGCTTCACATCCCATCGAAAATACTCGATAAGGAGAATATTATCATCCGAACGCTCAATTCCATGGCTGGCGGGAATGAACACAAGGGCGTTTCTCGCAGTCTGAGCGGGGAGATCGAGAATTATTCCAGTGTTGCCCGATCTCGAAGAGTGGATGGCTTCTGATCATCCGGGCCCCCTTCCCTACCCCCCACAACATTCCGATATCCTTTTCCATCATACCGCCCCGAATCATGAAGGTGCAGTGTTCATATCCTATGAACTGCAGGCACGAGTAAATGGAATACCCTGAACTTGCCATCCTGCTGTAAATCAGCTATTCATAAATTAGAAAAGGATACTGCCCCGACTTCTGATACCTGAAGCGCAGTTGGAGGTAATTTGATGGTATCCTTGATCCTGGTAGTGCTAAGTGCAATTCTTCTTCTGTACGCCATTATCACGGCGATACACGGGCGTAGGTACTAGCCGCTACCATCAGTGCTGGAATGGCAATGCAGCAGGAAGACGTGAGATGCCGTATACAGTTGAATATGATCAGGAGAGTGAGTGTATTCTTGTTCAGGTTCAGGGCTATTTCGAACTCTCGCTTCTTCAGCAAATGGTGCCCGAAATAGCGATGTGTCTCAAGAAGAATGGATGCAGTCGTGTCCTGAATGATCTGCGTTCCGCGATGCTGACCGACTATGTCACTGATATCTATAAGATCCCTGAATCCGTCCGGAAGGCTGGAGTCTCCCGTGAGATCAAGAGAGCGCTTCTGGTTACCGAGATCACCCCTGAGTTCCGATTCCTGGAAACTTCCTTCATAAACAGGGGCAACATCGTTCGATTGTTCACCAATATCGACAAGGCCAGGAAGTGGCTCTCTGAAAGCAGTGCAGATCTCTGATATAGCACTCAGTATCCGTACGGAGTGCCCGGAATCCCTTTGGATAGTCCCTTTGTTCCTATTCCGCTCGAATTCGGAGGTATCAGCTGGACTCTGACAGAAAGCTGGGGCTGGTTGCACTGACAGCGATCATCGTCGGCTCGATGATCGGTGGCGGTGTATTCGGTCTACCCGCCAATATGGCCGCTGTCGCGGCTGCAGGCCCCATCCTGATAGCCTGGCTCATAACCGGTGTTGGAATAATTGCCCTGGCGTTCGTCTATCAGAACCTTGCCGTGCGCAGACCGGATCTGAATGCGGGAGTATACAGCTACGCGCAGGCTGGATTCGGGAACTTCATCGGCTTCAACTCAGCCTGGGGGTACTGGCTGAGTGTTCTGATTGGAAATGTATCCTATGCTCTTCTGCTCTTCAGTGCTCTGAGTTTCCTCTTCCCCGTATTTGGATCCGGCAACAACTGGCAGTCCATTCTCGGAGCTTCAGTAATGGTGTGGGTGATAAATGCGCTTGTACTCAGGGGGATGAAACAGGCGGCACTGGTCAATATCATCACAACTGTCACGAAACTGGTGCCTATCATCGTATTCCTCATCGTGGTTCTGGTCAGCTTCAAACTCAGTACTTTCCGGCTGGATTTCTGGGGCAGGGCCAATCCTGCTCTCGGGTCGATAATGAATCAGGTAAGGAACACCATGCTGATCACATTATGGGTGTTTATCGGCATCGAAGGCGCTACCGTGGTATCAGGGAGAGCGAAGAAGCGCTCAGATATCGGAAAAGCGACAGTCATCGGAATTGCAGGAGCTCTCATCATATATCTGATGGTCTCCCTTCTATCCCTCGGGATCATGAGTCGACCGGAGATAGCAGGGCTGAAGCAGCCATCAATGGCACTGATACTTCAGAGCATAGTGGGGCCCTGGGGGCAGGTGCTGATCTCTACCGGTCTGATCATCTCCCTTGGGGGCGCATATCTTGCCTGGTCTCTTCTTGCAGCGGAGATACCGCATGTTGCCGCCAGGAACGGACTGATGCCTAGAGTGTTCAAAGCAGAGAACTCGAATGGCTCCCCCGCATCCTCACTCTGGATCACAAACGGACTCATTCAGCTATTTCTGATCTTGACACTCTTCGCGCACGGCACGTACAAATCCCTGTTCCTGATCGCGAGTACAGCTATCCTTCTCCCCTATTTCTTCAGTGGCGCATTCGCATGGAAGCTGGCCAGGAGCGGTGAATGCTACACCCCGAATGAGAACCGTTCAAGAGACCTTCGAAATGGAGTGATATCTACCATCTATGCTGCCTGGCTGCTATTCGCAGCTGGACTGGACAGAATTCTGACATGTTCGATACTCTATGCTATCGGAATTATCTTCTTTGTTGTCGCACGAAAACAGCATAATGCGGAAAAGATATTCACAAGCCGGGAGAAGCTGCTTGCCATAGGTCTTGTTGCTGCAGCTGCTGCTGCGATAGTACTTATTGTAGGCGGGAGTATTAACCCTTTCGCTGATTGATTGATGCTCTCGATCCGATACTGCTGGGTACAGCGGCTGGAACATGCTTTGATATCAACCTGATCCATGATCGGAGTTGCCATGAAGGACGGATTCATAAAGGCGGAATGGGACAGGCTCAACAGGATCGTGATACACAGACCGGGAATTGAAATGTTCCTCGGGCTGCTGGAACCCTACGCTTCGCTGTACGAGAGGGTTTTCAACCGTCAGGAAGCGACCAGGGAGCATGAGTTCATGGAGCATATCCTCAAGTACCACTTCGGGGTGGAAGTCATCAGACTTGGACAGATCATCGAGAGTGAAGCCGAAAGCAATCCCGCCATCAGAGAAAAACTGATCGATCTGGCAAGAAGTACGGTTCAAGTCACTGATGATACGAAGCTGATGAAGCGGGCCAGGAGCGAATTCGAAAAGAGTCTGAGTTCATTCAGCGCGCAGGATCTGTTTCAGGTCATCGTCATGCAGATGGCAATACACGAAACGCAGAATAGAGGGAGATCTGTTAGACAGATCCATCTGAGCATCACAGAGCGGTCACCCCTTTCAAATCTCTACTTCATGCGGGATCAGCAGTTCACGACCGATAGCGGTCTGGTCCTCTGCCGCATGGCAAAACCTGCAAGACGCTTTGAACCGGAGGTTACCAAGTTCCTCTGGCAGGATGTCCTCAATGTCCCGATCGTCCATGAAATGACTGGCTCTGCCACTATCGAGGGCGGGGAGTGGATCCCCTTCGGTGAATTCGCTCTTGTGGGGATCGGAGACCGCACGAACCGCGATGCGATAGACCAGCTTCTGTCACTGGATCTCGGTTACACTGAGATCGGAGTCGTTCATCAGGCAAAACACCCGTTGGTCGCTAGTGACCAGCCTGATCCGATGATCAATATGCACCTTGATACATATTTCGAAGTCGCCGCCAGTAATGTTGTGGTTGCCTGTATCGAACTGATCAGGGAGGCGAAAGTAGAGGTATACAGGAAGAAAGGCAACTCTTACTCCAGAACAGATACCAACACTAACCTGTATGACTTCATCCGGACAAAAGGGTTCACAGTTGTGCCCATCACCGTCCTCGAACAGATGGCCTATGCCGCAAACTTCCTGTGCATAGAGGACGGAAGGATCCTGGCGGTTGATGTCGAGCGGGGGATAGACTCAGTTATGAAGAGTATTGCCTCGATCACAGCAGAGAATCCGGCGAGATATGGCAGGCTGTACGAACAGGCCAAAAAGGATTACGAGGTTCTATCAAGCGAAGGACACTTCTTCCCGCATAAGCCTGAGCTGAGGAAACTTGGTATCGATGTGTATCCGGTAGTACTTGAAAATCTTACAGGTGGCTATGGCGCAGCACATTGTATGACCTGTGCCCTGAATAGAGGTTAGGCCGTCCAAGTATCCTGATCGAAACATCATCTCCTCCCACGATCACTTCCACGATGTTATACTCCGGGTCCAGGGAATCCCCCTGCAAGAGGGAGACAAATGCAGAATACTTCAGTAATGAAACTGCTCGGAGATGGAAGGATCGGCGGCAAAGCTGCGGGTCTCTCCCGTATCAGCTCAATGATCGGCACACTCCAGGGAAATGAAGAGCCGGCTCTCCACATCTATGTTCCAGCCTTCACAGTGATCACAACTGAATTCTTCGATGATTTCGTTGAGCGCAATGACCTTGGGAAGTACGCGGATACATCACTGCCGGATGAGAGGATCGCTCTTGCCTTCCAAAAAGGAGAGGTCTCCCCAAGACTGGCAGGTGATCTCTGGGGCTTCGTATCGGAGGCTCACGAACCCATTGCTGTTCGCTCCTCAAGTCTGCTCGAAGATGCTCTGAGTTCTCCGCTGGCAGGCATATATCAGACGAAGATGATCCCGAACAACCAGCCCTCAGATGAGATGCGATTCCGCAAACTGATGGAGGCTGTCAAGTTCGTCTGGTCAAGCACATACTTCGAGGCAGCCAGAGAGTTTCATCGTGGTCTTGGTCGGTCGGTCTCTGGAGAGAGTATGGCCGTGATGCTTCAGGACATCGTAGGGAAGCTCTACAATGACCGTTTCTACCCAGTCATCTCCGGTGTTGGAAAATCATACAATTACTATGCTTTCGGCAGATCAAAACCTGATAACGGAGTGATCAGCCTCGCCCTTGGTCTCGGGAAGAGTATTGTAGATGGAAGCGCATGCTGGAGCTACAATCCGACCCTGCCTGCGGTGCCCCCTCCATTCGGGTCCATTCGCGAATTGATGAATTCTACACAGACACGCTTCTGGGCGGTCAATATGGGCAGGCAGCTTGATTACGACCCCATAAAAGAGACAGAGTACATGATCAGCTGCGGGATGGAAGAGTCTGATTACGATGATACTCTGAGATTCACAGCATCAACTTATGATCCGGCCTCTGACAGACTGGTGCACGGTACTTCAAGAGAAGGTCCCAGAGTTCTGGATTTTGCCCCGGTACTTCAGGATGGCCTGCTCCCTTTCAATCAGGCAGTCCTCGATCTTCTTCATGGCTGTGCAGAGCAGACGGGCTCTCCAGTTGAGATCGAGTTCGCCATGACGGGCCCCACATACGAATGCGATGCTGCCATCGGGCTGGTCCAGGTGCGTGAGATGGCCGGGATCGAGGGAGAGGTGCAGGTTGAAAGCGCCAGTCTATCTGAGAAGAAGGCCCTTGCCAGATCAGCTGGATCACTGGGCAATGGGGTGATCGATCTTGACCATGTCGTGTATCTCAAACCGGCTGAGTTCAGCGCATCAAGGACGAGGGAAATAGCAATAGAGATCGCAAAAGTGAACCGGGAACTCGCGGCCAGCGGGATAAAGTATCTTCTCATCGGATTCGGCCGCTGGGGCAGCACTGATCCCTGGCTCGGAGTACCGATAACGTGGGGACATATATCTGGAGCCAGGGCAATACTGGAAGTTTCCGGTGAGAAAATGAGAGTTGAACTGAGCCAGGGATCCCATTTTTTCCATAACCTGTCAAGTTTTGGCATTCCGTATATATCTGTCAACGAACCTCTCGATGGTCCCGTTGACTGGGAGTGGCTCGAATCACAGATTGATTCACCTATTGAAACAAGACATGTACGATGTGTAAAGATCCCCAACGGGCTTAGCGTTCAGATCGATGGACGCACCGGATACGGAGCAGTACTGATATGATGGTGGAGGGTATGAATCCAGGGAATGTCCTTATCTCCCTCAGGGAAAGGGCCAAGGAGCTGAACTGCCTCTATAGACTTGATGAGATACTCATGACCGATATTCCCATCAGAGAGAAACTGCTTAAGGCGGCAGAAACGATACCCCAGGGCTGGTTCAGTCCCGAAGACTGCGAAGCCCGTATCATCTATATGGGAAAGGATTTCTCTTCCAACGGATACAGAGCTGGAGGACCGGAACTTGTCGAGGATCTGGTCGTTAACGGAAGCATTGCGGGAAACATCACTGTATCCTATCCAGATCAACCTCCAGAGTTTGAAGGTTCTGAAGCCTTTCTTCCTGAGGAGATCAAGCTGATAGGCACGCTCGCACAGAGGATCAGCCAGGCGATCCTGCACGACAGTCTCGCCCACATGTTCGATGAAGAGAGCAGTGATCAGGTATCAAGGAAATCCGGTTCTGAATCCTGGCGCACAATACTTGATATGCTCTTCATAACCGATCGCAATCTGTATCAGACACTTCTGCGGAGACTCCTCAACTACCTCAGTTTCATCGGCATAGGGGATGCGACCTCACTCTTGAACAGGTGGGCTGGGCAGTCATCCTCCGAGCCGGTCCATCAGGGACATCAGGGCATCAACCAGCCAATACCCAGACGCCAGTTCGAAATGAGCATTGATATCTTCCGCGAGATCCTGGTCATTGCCGACAGGGAACTCCGCAATGAACAGATCCTCTCTCTCCTTCAGAGATGGATCGGGGAAAACCGGATAGAGCATCTTATCAACATTCTCGATGATCATGCCAGTTCACTCAGTGAGATCATGCAGGCAATGGACACGCACCACAGCATCGTGATCGATGAGTCAGCACTCTCAGAGCCTGTTCTAAATGCCCTGAAGGTCTCGCTGATCAGAAGACTCGTCAGCCGGAGACTCGATTACATCAGCAGGCTGAAGAGCTCGGTCTCGATAGCGGATTTCTATAAGCTGAGTCGCTCCATGATATTCCCTGTCAAAAGTCACGGACAGTTGGGAGGTAAAGGAGCCGGTCTCTTCATGGCCGGGAAGGTCATCGAGCGCGATGGCGCTGAGGATCCACAATTGTCCGGAATCAGAACCCCAAACACCTGGTATATCAGCAGCGACGGTATACTCGATTTTGTGCATCACAACCGCCTCGAGGAACTGCTGGAGTATCGATACCGCTATCTCGGAGAGATCAGGCTTGAATATCCCAACCTGATACAGCTCTTCAAAAACTGCGCATTCAGTCCTGAGATGAAACAGGGACTCTCTATGGCGCTGGACAACATCGGAGAGCATCCGGTGATCGTCAGGAGTTCAAGCCTGCTGGAGGATAGTGTAGAGGCTGCGTTCAGCGGCAAATACAAGAGTCTTTTCCTCGCAAATCAAGGACCGAAGAGTGAGCGACTGGACGCCGTTATGGACGCAATTGCAGAAGTATACGCATCTATGTTCGGACCGGATCCCATCGAATACAGAAGTGAAAGAAACCTTCTGGATTTTCAGGAGGAGATGGGAGTACTCATTCAGCAGGTCGTCGGCACCAGGCTTGGTAAATACTTCATGCCTTCTTACAGCGGTGTAGCCTTCAGCCGGAACGAGTTCCGGTGGTCATCCCGTATAAAAAGAGAGGACGGACTGGTCCGGCTTGTACCAGGGCTGGGCACCAGGGCAGTGGACAGACTTGGAGACGACTATCCGGTCCTGGCTGCTCCCGGTCAGCCTGGACTCAGGGTCAATACGAGTATTGACGAGACGATACGTTACTCCCCCAAGTACATGGATGTCATCAATCTGGAGGAGAGGTCGATCGAGACCGTCAAAGTCGAGGATATCATAAGCGAGTTCGGGGCGGGGTACCCTCACTTCGATAAAGTCTTCTCTTCCTATCGGGATGGGATGATGCGCAAGGTGAACCGAGTGACGGATTTCAGCAAGGATTTTGTCATCCCGACTTTCGAAGGACTCCTGAGTACTGAATCCGGTTATCTCAGCATGATGCGAAAACTGATGATACTGCTGGAGCACAGGTGCGGATTTCCTGTTGACATTGAATTTGCCGCTGACAGAGAGAATTTCTACATCCTGCAGTGCAGGGCACAAAGCTCCTGGGGTCGGACCGAGAGCGTGCATCTCAATGAGAGACCCGAACCATCAGACATAATCTTCACGGCGGACAGATACGTTTCAGATGGATTGGTTCCTGAGATATCATATGTCGTCTTCGTCGATCCATTTGCTTACGATAATCTGAAAGAGATGAATGATCTGGTCGAAGTGGGGACCACAGTCGGAAGGCTCAATGGGCTCCTTCCAAAAGGCAGCTTCGTCCTGATGGGACCTGGAAGGTGGGGCAGCCGGGGGGATATTAAGCTCGGGGTGAGGGTGACATACTCTGAGATCAACAACACGGCCGCGCTTATCGAAATGGCCTTCAGGAAAGGCAGTTATGTGCCCGATCTTTCATTTGGTACACATTTCTTCCAGGATCTTGTAGAAGCAGGAATATATTATCTCCCTCTCTATCCAAGTGAAGAAGGGATCATTTTCGATACCGACTTTTTCAGAGAGAGTACCAATCTCCTGTCGACACTCCTTCCTGACTGCGAGTACCTGAGCGATGTCGTCAAGGTCATTGATGTCTCGGCTGTTACCGACGGGAGGGTTCTCCGACTTGCAATGAGCGGGGACGAATGCAGAGCACAGGCTTATCTTGTCAAGAAGGGCGAAGCCCTGCCGGAACAGGCTGACAGGCAATCCAGAGTCGAGAGTACTGTTGATACCAACGAGGATGAACACTGGCTCTGGCGACAGAGGATGGCTGAGAAGATAGCCTCCTCGATCGATCCTGAGCGGTTCGGTGTAATAGGGATATACCTCTTCGGAAGTACTAAGAATGCCACTGCAGGACCTTGCAGCGATATCGATCTGCTGATCCACTTCCGGGGTGATGATGCTCTGAGATCCCTGCTGCTAACTTATCTTGAAGGCTGGGATACTTCTCTGGCAGAGATGAATTACATCAGGACTGGTTTCAAGACTGATACGCTGCTGGATGTTCACCTGATAACCGATGAAGACATTGAGGCAAAACAGTCATATGCGATAAAGATCGGTTCAGTGGCAGATCCGGCTCGGCCGCTGGATATGAAGACCGGCTCCTAGATAAGCTCACGAGTGGCCAGTTCCGGATC
>Ga0190293_1000386_pt1 | contig 15748 bp, 9 predicted proteins | sample 48693001_MG_FD_161671 | JGI IMG/M metagenome (GOLD analysis project Ga0190293, IMG submission 161671) | Hydrothermal vent microbial mat bacterial communities from Southern Trench, Guaymas Basin, Mexico - 4869-30-0-1_MG | ecosystem: Environmental > Aquatic > Marine > Hydrothermal vents > Microbial... | reverse complement strand
ATACCGTTCTAGAATCGATAATAAAAATACCAAAGCGGCTGCGGGGTATTATTCAACTATTTTAGATGATTACAATATTAAGGTTGAATTAACTGCTACTACAAGAGGTGGGTTTCAACGCTATACATTTCCTAAAACAGATGAAGCACGCATCTTGTTTGATCTAAAATTTACAGAAGAAGAACCTTCAACTATTGTAGGTGCAAGTATCAAAAAAGTAAGCGCCACCGAAATTGAAGGATATGTAATGCGTGAGGCAGGTGAATGGAATGAGTATGTAGTGCATTTTGTAGCTAGATTCAATAAACCATTTACATCGATGGGTGGTTGGAAAGGAACTGCAATTTCGCAAGAATCTAACGAGATAAGTATAACAGAAGATATGGATATCGGCGCATTTTTAAATTTTGATGTACAAGAAGATCAAGAAGTTTTGATGCAAACCGCGATTTCTTATGTAAGTATGAAACAGGCAAGATTGAATCTTACAACTGAAATGGATGGCTTTAATTGGAGTTTTGATGCTGCTCATCAAAATGCCAGAGAAATTTGGAATGAATTGTTAGGAAAGATCAAAGTGGAAGGAGGATTAGAAACGGATAAAATGAAGTTTTATACAGGTTTATATCGTGCTTATAGTTCAAAAACCATTTATAGTGATGTCAATGGAAAATATGTAGATGCCTGTGAAAATGTGCAACAGGTTGACCCTACCGATTTTAATGTGTATGGTGCTGATGCATTTTGGGGCTCTTTTTGGAATTTGAATCAGGTATGGAGTCTGGTAAGTCCGGATAAGTCAGAAAAATGGGTAAAATCTTTATTAGAACTGTATGATAAGGATGGATGGTTACATGATGCCCCTGGCGGATTGGAGTATTCAAGCATTATGGTAGCTGCACATCAAATACCTTTTATTGTGAATACCTGGCAAAAAGGAATTCGCGGTTATGATGGAGAAAAAGCATTTAAAGCCATGAAAGAAATTCAAATGAATCCTGGTCAACCGCATGAATGCGGTGGTTATGCCGGAAACCGTAATTTGCAGATCTATATGGATTTAGGATATGTGCCAGCAAATGTTGGTCCTGTTTCCAATACTCTTGAATACGCCTACGATGATTGGTGCGTAGCACAAATGGCAAAGTCATTGAATAAAGAGGATGACTATAAATATTTTATACAGCGATCACAAAATTACCGCAATGTTTTTGATCCATCTACAAAATATATCCGTCCGAAATATTCCGGTGGTCCCTGGCTGGAAGATTTCAGTATGGTTAAAGGAGCGGGAGACTCAGGACATAGTTTTGGTTTTGGATCAAAAGATTATGTGGAATCAAATGCCTGGCAGTTTAGCTGGTTTGTGCCTCATGATCTAAAAGGACTAATAGAATTAATGGGGGTGGATGAATTTAATTCGAGGTTGGAAGAAGGCTTTAAAAATTCTCGTCCGTATTTTACATCTGACTATGTAAATATAGGAAACCAGCCAAATATGGAGGCACCATGGCTTTTTAATTATTCGGGAAAACCCTGGTTGACTCAATATTGGGTACGTGAAGTTTTGGATAATTATTTTGGAACAGATCCTGTTGATGGATATCACGGTGATGAAGATCAGGGGCAAATGGGTTCCTGGTTTGTAATGAGTGCTATGGGACTTTTCCAAATGGATGGAGGTGCTTCAGTAGAACCCGCTTATGAATTATCGGGTCCTGTTTTTGAAAAAATAACCATACAACTGGATCCGAATTATTATAGCGGAAAAGAATTTGTGATTGAAGCCCAAAACTCATCGTCTAAAAACCGATACATCCAGTCTGCTACCTTGAATGGTAAGGTATTGGATAACTTTTGGTTTAAGCATGCTGATTTGGTAAAGGGAGGAAAACTCGTTTTAGAGATGGGTTCTGAGCCAAATAAGGAATGGGCTGTTGATAGTGAACATCCGCAAGTAATGCCTGCCTCGCCGGCGGGCGGGGATATTGAGCCTATCGTAACAACACCCTATATTATTGATACAGACAGGGTGTTTAGTAAAGAAAGAGTCGTAAAACTGGCATGTGATACAAAAGATTCTGAAATTTATTATACGTTAGATGGTACAGAGCCATCTAAAAAATCACTCTTGTATCAAGATCCTTTTACGATAAGCAAAACAACCACTATTAAAATGAATGCCTATAAAGGGGCTCAAAAAAGTTTACCTTCATCGGCAATAATTAATAAAGCAGGTGCGATAAAGAAGGTGTATCTAAATGAGGTAAAACCAGGACTTTCGTATAAATACACACATGGTATCTATCGAGTAGTGAATGATATGTTGAATGTGCCTCCATTAAAAACAGGTATTCATCCGCAGTTTAACCATGATCTAAGAGAAAAAGAGCAGTTCTTTTCTTTTGATTTTGAGGGTTACATAAACATTCCAAAAGATGGCGAATATACTTTTTATTTGGCAACAAATGATGGGGGACGATTGTATATCGATCATATTATGTTATTAAATAATGATGGTCTGCATCCTGTTGTAGAGATTAATAAACCGATTACTTTAAAAGCCGGTTTGCATCCTATTTCTGTGAAATATTTTCAGGAAGGTGGGAGAAATGGCTTAAAGGTTTCCTGGGAAGGGATCGGAATTGAAAAGCAGGAAATCCCTGCTTCGGTATTGTATCATAAAAAGTAAAAATCACACCTTCTGAGAAGGTGGCTTTGGCTTGCCCCTAAAAGGGGCTCCTAGAATCAGTGTTAAAAATCAAACTTTTGTTGCTGATCTTCGATTTTTACCTCTTCCTTCTCTTGATGTTTTACATACTTTTTAATCATATCTTCATCCAATCCAACTGTACTTACAAAATAACCCCTTGCCCAAAAGTGATTACCCCAATAAGGTTTCTCCTTTAACTTTGGGTAACTTCTGAAGAGTTTTATCGCTAACTTCCCTTTCAACACTCCCATTAACTTCGATATAGATACTTTCGGAGGTACGGAAACTACAATATGTATATGATTTTCTTGAATATTTAATTCCGAAACCTCACACCCTTTCCATTCACACAATTTACGAATATCTTGCTCCATCAATTCCTTAATCTTTCCCTTCAAAATACGTAATCGATACTTGGGAACCCATACTATATGATAATCACATTTGTAAATAACATGTGATAATTTCTTATATTTACTCATACTTACAAAGATAGGCAAAGCCTTCAGAACATGACCACCAGCTAAGCAGGTGGTTTTTCAAGGGGAAATAAATTAAATAATAGTAAAATGAAACTAAAAAATCTAATTATCGGAGGGCTGTTCCTGATATCAGCTCAAATTTTATTACAGTCCTGTGCGGTTGATCAACAAACCAAGACAGAAAACAAGACGGATAATAGCAAAATTGAAAAAATCATCAAGGAAATGACCCTGGAAGAGAAGGTTGGAATGATCGTTGGAGACGGAAGATTTCTGATCAATTCTGAAAATGAAAAAATTGCAGATGTCTTTATCGCCAATCGAAATTCAAAAATGATCATTCCCCGGCTTTCTGTCAAGACTACGGCTCTTACCGATGGACCATCCGGTATCAATAAGGGGCCTGCTCCTGAAGGTGCTAAAGATTATACTTACACCACTTCTTTCCCCACCTCAACCTGTCTGGCTGCAACCTGGAATACCGAATTGGTGGAGAATGTTGGAAAGGCTTTAGGAAATGAGGTGCTGGAATACGATTATGACCTTATACTTATGCCTGCACTAAATCTGCATCGTGATCCGAATTGTGGTCGTAATTTCGAGTATTATTCTGAGGATCCCCTGCTTTCAGGAAAGCTTTCATCTTCTATGGTCAATGGATTGCAATCCAATGGGATAGGTGCTACATTAAAACATTTTTTAGCGAACAATCAGGAGACCAACAGAAGAAAATACAATGCTGTGGTCAGTCAGAGGGCTTTACGCGAAATTTACTTGCGGGGCTTTGAGATCGCAGTTAAAGAAAGTCAGCCCAAAGCAATAATGACCGCATATAATAAGCTTAACGGATTCTATACTCCGGAAATTCCGGAATTATTACAGGATATTGTAAGAAAAGAATGGGGATTTGAAGGTTTATATATGACCGATTTTGATATGAACCATGGAGATGCAGTAGCCCAGGTGAGAGCAGGAATCAATATGATCATGAGTGGTAATATGGATGAGCTGAACCAGATAAAGGAAGCATTGGAGAATAAGGCCCTTGACGAAAGTAAACTGGATGAAAACCTGGTTTACAACATAAAACTCAAATTAAATTCACCCAGTATGAAGGGATATAAACCTTCTTTAAAACCGGATTTGGCAGCTCATGCAAAAATCGCCAGGGAAGCGGTAGGTGAGGGGATCGTATTACTAAAAAACAAAGATAATACACTTCCATTTACCGATGAAAAAGCGATTGCCGCTTTTGGTAAAATGTCTTATCATCTTATAGAAACCGGTACGGGTAGTGGTAGTGTAAGAAGTAGTAAATACGCTATCTCTGTAAATGAAGGACTCAAATCTGCCGGTTTTGAGGTTTTGAAAGAAATGGAGAAAAATTACACCGATTTTATTGAAAAAATAAAAAGAGAAAATCTTGTTCCTCCTTATTTCGATAATCCTAAAATGCGTAAGGATAATGGAATAACAGATGACCAGGCTCCTCCACACTTCAAAAAAAGATTAGTAGCATTCAGTAAAGAGAAATCACTTTCGAGAGAGGAAATTAAAAAGTATGAATCAAAAACAGATGTTGCTGTAATTACAATTGGAAGAAGTGCCGGTGAAAATTATGAAAATGGATATCTTCCAATAACAGAAATAGAATTAGAGCTTGTTAAAAATGTTAGTGAAATTTTTCATGCAGTGGAAAAAAAAGTAATAGTAATACTCAATATTGGTGGTGTTTGGGAAACAGTAAGTTGGAGAGATTACACAGATGCTATTCTGGTAACATGGTTGCCCGGACAAGAAGGTGGGCACGCCGTTGCTGACATATTAAAAGGAGTGGTTAACCCTTCAGGGAAATTGCCCGATTCATTTCCAATGAAGTATGAAGACGTACCGTCGGCAAGTACTTTCCCCGGAGAACCGGCAGAAAAGCCAATCAACTCTTTTTACAAGGAGGGCGTTTATGTTGGATATCGTTACTACGATTCTTTTGATGTACCTACCGCATACGAGTTTGGTTACGGAATGTCGTACACAACTTTCGATTATTCTGATTTGAAGCTGAGTAGCACTAATTTTTCTTCAAAAATGAAAGTTACAGTAACAGTAAAGAATAGTGGAAAAGTTGCAGGTAAAGAAGTTGTTCAATTATATCTTGCAGCTCCATCAACTGAGATTGAGAAACCAGTGCAGGAATTAAAGGGATTTGCAAAAACAAAATTGCTGAAACCTGGAGAAAGTCAGCAGCTCTCTTTCGAATTAGATGAACGTTCGCTTGCTTCTTTCTGGAGCGGAATTAGCGCTTGGGTTGCCGATAAAGGCGATTATGAAGTACACATTGGAGCGTCATCGAAAGATATAAAACTTAAATCTTCGTTTAATTTGGAAAAAGAAATTGTTGTGGAGAAAGTTCACGACGTTCTATATCCTAATTTTATGATGAAAGAGATTAGTCGTTTTGATAAATAATCTTTTGTAATAGAAAAAGTAAATAATCAATTATAAAAATTTAAAAAGTAAAAATTATGAAATTTATTAATATGATATTGTTTGCAGCTATATTTACTATTTCTGCAAACTCAGTATTATTTGCCCAAAATAATACTGAACTTCCAGTTTATAAGAATGAAAAAAAATCTATTGAAGAACGAGCAAAAGATATTGTATCCCGTTTAACTCTGGAAGAAAAAATAGGATTGACCATTGGCGATGGAAGATATTTAACTACCATAGAACCAAAATTAGTAGAAACCGGTGAGGGTATTATTAAGCCTAGCCGGAAGATAAAGCTCCTTATCCCTCGTCTTGGAATCGAAGGGTTTACACATGTTAACGGACCATCAGGAGTTAATAGAGGGAACCCACCTGATGATGATAGTAACTTTGATTATACAACAGCATTTCCTTCGGCAACCTGTTTGGCTGCTACCTGGGATATTGAATTAATTGAGGAGGTAGGAAAAGTTACCGGGAATGAGGTTCTGGAATATGGCTATGGCCTTTCTAAAATGCCAGGTTTGAATATACATAGAAACCCGAAGTGTGGTCGTAATTTTGAATATTACTCAGAAGATCCATTGCTCTCAGGTAAGATGACAGTAGCAATGGTAAACGGATTGCAATCGAATGGAATAGGTGCTGTTCTCAAACATTTTGTCGCAAATAATCAGGAGTCAAACAGAAGAACTTACAATGCAGTTATTGGACAAAGGGCTTTACGTGAGATTTACTTGCGAGGATTTGAAATAGCAATAAAAGAAGGAAAACCGAAATCAATAATGACATCTTATAATAAGTTAAATGGTTTCTATACTCCTGAAATACCAGAATTGTTGCAAGATATTACTCGCAAAGAGTGGGGATTTGATGGCTTATATATGACCGATTTTAATATGTACTATGGAGATGCTGTTGCCCAGGTGAGAGCAGGAACTAACTTGATTATGACCGGAAAGAGGTATGAGTATGAGGAGTTGAGAAATGCTTTGAAGAATAAAACAATTGATGAAAGCATACTCGACGAAAATTTATTTTATAATATAAAACTCAAGTTAGAATCACCAAGCATGAATGGATTTACTCCTTCGTTTAAACCGGATTTAGTAGCTCATGCTAAGGTTGCGCGCAAATCGGCAGCTGATGGTATGGTATTATTAAAAAATGAAAATAATTTCCTTCCTGTTAAAAGGCGTAAAACAGTTGCAGTTTTTGGTAAAATCTCGTATGATTTAATTTTATCTGGAACTGGTAGCGGAACAGTGGACAGTTACAAATACAAAATAAACATTAACGATGGGCTTAAATCTGCCGGATTTAAGGTATTGAAAAATATTGAAAGTGATTATACAGATTACATTGAAAAACTGAAGAGAGAAAATATTGTACCACCTTATTTTGATACACCAAAACATCGTAAAGATAATGGTATTGAAGGTAATCAGGCTCCTTCACATTTCAAAACAAGGTTAGTTGCTTTTAGTAAAGAACGAGAAATGTCTGTAGTAGATATTGAAAGTTATGAGCCTAAATCAGATTTTGCGCTTATTACATTAGGCAGAAGCGGTGGTGAAAACTATGAAAACGGATATCTTCCAATAACTCAAATAGAACTCGACCTCGTGCGCAATGTATGCGATGTTTATCACGCTGCCGGAAAAAAAGTAGTGGTTGTGCTTAACGTGGGAGGTGTATGGGAAACAGCAAGTTGGAGCGATTATCCAGATGCTGTTCTTTTGGCATGGCAGCCTGGGCAAGAAGGAGGAAATTCTGTAGCTGATATATTAACAGGAGCAATTAATCCATCGGGGAAATTACCAGATTCATTTCCTGTGAAATATGAAGATGTTCCTTCTTCAAAATCTTTTCCCGGAATACCGGCCGAAAACCCAATCAACTCATTTTACGAAGAAGGTATTTATGTTGGATATCGTTACTACGATTCTTTTGATGTACCTACCGCCTATGAGTTTGGTTATGGTATGTCGTACACAATTTTCGATTATTCTGATCTGAAGTTGAGTAGCACTAATTTTTCTTCAAAAATGAAAGTTACAGTAACAGTAAAGAATAGTGGAAAAGTTGCAGGTAAAGAAGTTGTTCAATTATATCTTGCAGCTCCATCAACTGAGATTGAGAAACCAGTGCAGGAATTAAAGGGATTTGCAAAAACAAAATTGCTGAAACCTGGAGAAAGTCAGCAGCTCTCTTTCGAATTAGATGAACGTTCGCTTGCTTCTTTTTGGAGTGGAATCAGTGCATGGGTTGCTGATAAAGGCGATTACGAAGTACGTATCGGATCGTCATCGAAAGATATAAAACTTAAAGCCTCTTTTAATTTGGAAAAAGAAATTGTAGTGGAAAAAGTTCATGACGTGCTATATCCAAATTTTATGATGAAAGAGTTGAGCAGATAGTGGTTATTGTGACAGATTGACTTATGATTTAAAGGCGATTTTTATTAACAAGCTAAAACGGAGCAAAAGATTTAAAAAATAAATTATTCACTAGACTTAATAATGATTAAATTCGTATTTAATTGTTATAAAGTCTACTATAATAATATGTAATTTGAAACGAGCATGTAAAAGATTTGATACATAGGAAAATCATTATAAACGAGTTTCATCAAATAACTTTGAAAATTTTATAAATATCTTTTAGATTTGAATGATCCAAAAAGTTAAATATTAATGTAAATACAATAATATTTATGTAACCTTTTGAGGTTTTATTGTCTTAATTTGTTAGAAATCAATTCAATTATTTTAAATTTAAACAATGAGTTGGCTTTTTTGCGATAAAATTAGCTTTAATGAATTATACGTTTTGTGAATGAGTTGATGTAAAATAAAAATAACATTCCTAAATCAAAGTATTATGAAAAAAACAATTACCAGAAGAAAATTCATTAAAAAAGGTTCTGCCGGATTAGCAGGTGCTGCAATCTTATCATCAAGTGCTTTGTCTTACGGAAGGATTCTTGGGGCAAATGATACTATTCAAATGGCGGTTATTGGAATTCGAGGAAGAGGTGGTAGTCACATTAATAATTTTGCAAAAATGAATAATGTTCGTTTAAAATATTTAGTTGATGTTGATGAGAACCAGTTCAAACGCAGATTAGATGAGGTGGAGAAATTAGCCGGTTACAGACCTCAGACAGAATGGGATATGCGAAGAGTTTTTGATGATAAAGAAATAGATGCAGTTTCTGTAGCAACCCCAAATCACTGGCATGCACTATCAACAGTGTGGGCGGCACAGGCGGGTAAACATGTATATGTTGAAAAGCCATCCTCACATAATGTTTTTGAAGGCAGAAAAATGATCGAGGCTTCAAGAAAATATAATGTAATGGTTCAGGTGGGCTTCCAAAATCGTTCAATTTTGAATACCAACAGAGCTATTAAATTTATTCGTGACGGAAAATTAGGAGAAGTTTATATGACTCGAGGTTTATGTTTTAAACCTAGAGCTGATATTGGAATTTATCCTGACGGGCCAATGAAAGCTGGTGAACAATTTAAAATGAATTTAGAATCAGGTCATTATGAAACTCCTTACACAGAAGCATATTTGAAAAATGTTCATTATGATATGTGGCTTGGCCCTGCACCAAAGCGTGCATTTAACAGGAATAGATTCCATTATAACTGGCACTGGCACTGGGATTATGGTAATGGTGATACAGGTAATCAGGGACCTCATCAATTTGATGTAGCGAGATGGGCTTTAGGTAAAGATGAATTACCAGTTCGGGTTAATTCAATGGGGAACTATTTTAAATATAAATCTGCTCAGGAAACGCCAAACACTCAGACTTCACTTTTTGAATATGCTGATGGTAAAATATTGGAATTTGGAACACGTGGCTTATATACTAACCCAGAAGGTGTTCTGCTACCGGATATCAATCTAACCGGAGACGGTAAGATATCAGCTTCAACAGATGCTGTTCCAGTCAAGATAGGAACCATTGTATTGGGTACTGAAGGATGGATGCAGATCGATTCAGGTGGTAACTGGCAAACTTTCTTTGGAAGGAAAAATGATGCCGGACCAACGTCTGGAGAAAAAGACGATTCTTACAACCCAATGGATCTTACCGGAGGTGGTGGTAGTGCTATTTTTGATAATTTTATCGCTGCAGTAAGAAGTGGTAACCGTTCTGATCTAACTTGTGATGTTGAAACAGGTCATATGTCAACTGTATTACCATTAATAGCTAATGTTTCCTATAGATTAGGAAGGGAACTGAGACTTGATGGTAAAGAGGAGTCTTTTACCAAAGATAAAGAAGCTAATAAAATGCTTACAAGGGATTATAGAAAAGATTATACAGTTCCTGACAAAGTTTAAATTAATGTATTCATCTGATGACTTTTGGTTGTCGTATGAATTTCTAATTCAATAGTATTGGTTAAATTTTATTCTCAAAAAATATAAATCACATAATGAAAACAATCAAAATTATTATTCCAATCCTGTTTATGAGCTTATTTTATAGTAGCTGTTCTGATAAAAAGAAAGAGAATTCTGAAAAGGACAAAGCTCCTCAAAATGAAATTAAATTGGTTGATAATAAAAACGATAAAAAAGTTGATGTATTGGTTGATGGTAAATTATTTACATCTTATCTATACACAGATCAATTATCGGTGTTAAAAAAAACTACGTTATATCCAATTATTTCAGCTAATGGTGAAGCGATCACTCGTGGATTTCCAATTGATCCAAGGCCTAATGAAAGAACTGACCATCCTCATCATATTGGTGCATGGTTTAATTATGGAGATGTAAATGGCTTAGATTACTGGAATAATTCTGATGCTATAGCAAAGGAAAAAGAAAATGAAATGGGAACGATCCGTCATGAAAAGATCGTTGAAATGAAAGGTGGTAAGGGAAAAGGTGAATTGATTGTAACTGCTAACTGGTTAAAACCTGACGGAAAAGTGTTATTAAAAGAGAAAACCAAATTTATTTTCTATGCATCAAATGGCAAAAGAATGATCGATAGAAATGTTACCTTAACAGCTATGGATGAGCCAGTTGTATTTAAAGACAATAAAGAGGGAATGATTGCTATCAGAACAGCCCGCCAATTAGAACACCCAAGTAATAAACCTGTAACTTTAAGTGATGCTCATGGTAAAAAAACAGATGTGCCTGTTTTGGATAATAAAGGGGTTACAGGCCATTATTTGAGTAGTGAGGGTATTGAAGGATTAGATGTTTGGGGCAAAAGAGCCAAATGGGTTGCACTTTCCAGCATCATAGGATCAAATAATGTTAATGTAATCATAATGGATAGCCCTGATAACGTGGGTTACCCAACCTACTGGCATGCTCGTGGTTATGGATTATTTGCTGCAAATCCACTTGGACAAAAAATATTTAGTGACGGTAAAGATGAATTGAATTTCTCACTAAATCCAACAGAAAGTGTTACATTTAGCTACAGAATTGAAATCATAGATGGTAAAAAAAGTAAAGAACAATTCGAAACTGAATATCAGAAATTTGTTAAAAAATAAATTAAAAAGGAGATTCAAACGATGACAAAGAAAATGATTACATTAATGGCTGTAATTTTTGCAGCCACCAATCTAATTTCTCAAAACGGACGAGGTATAGACTGGGAATACCCTTTCAATGGAAAAAACCTTGACGGTTGGGAAAAAAAAGGTGGAGAAGCTAAATATGAAGTGAAAGATAATATGATTGTTGGTATTACAGGTAAAAATACTCCAAATACATTTTTGTGTACAAAAAAGAAATATTCAAATTTCATTCTTGAACTGGACTTTTTGGTAGATGATAGAATGAACTCCGGTATTCAAATCCGTAGTAATAGTTTTGATTCGTATATGAATGGCCGTGTACATGGATATCAGGTAGAGATTGATCCTTCTGACAGATCATGGAGTGCTGGAATATACGATGAAGCAAGACGTGGCTGGCTTTATGACTTACGAAATAATGAAGCAGCACGAAAAGCATTTAAACATAATGAATGGAATAAATTGCGTATTGAAGTAATAGGAAATTCATTACGTACCTGGCTAAATGGTGTTCCAGCTGCAAATCTTATTGATGATGTTACCAATGAAGGGTTTATTGCTTTACAAGTTCATCAAATGAAAACTGCAGGTGTAAAAGTGAAATGGAAAAATATAAGAATTATTGATTTAGGTATAATTACTGAATTTCCACAACAAATCACTGGGGAAAAACTAAAATAAGACGATTCAGATACCTTACAGTTACAAAATGCCATAGGTTTACCTGTTTTTTAAAGAAAAAGTAAATCTCGTGGTATGTATTTGGTTATATGGTTTAAGCAGAAGTATAACATTCATATAAAGTAAAATAAATGAAAGAAAATATAAAATATTCTAAAACACAAACTATTGTTTTGGTATTATTAAGATTGGTGATTGGTTATCATTTCCTTGAAGCAGGTTTTGATAAATTGTTTGATCCCAATTGGACTTCAGCAGCCTTTTTATTACAATCGAATTGGATATTTGCTGACTTATTCCAGCTTATGGCTGATAATCAAACTGTTTTAGCAATAGTTGACTTTCTTAATATTGGAGGACAAATACTTATTGGACTGAGTTTAATAATTGGTTTATTTTCTACCTGGGCAGCATTTTTTGGTGCATTATTAATTTTCTTTTATTATATAGCCATTCCGCCTTTTGTTGATGGCTATACATTTATTGATAAAAACCTGTTTGAACTATTTGCGTTTTTAATTATAGCATTATTTCCTACAAGTAAAATTGTTGGGATTGACTTGTTGATTTACAAATTAAAAAAACGACAGCTATGAGTAAAGACAACCTACATAGAAGGGATTTTCTAAAAGGTGTTTTATCATCTGGTATAGTTTTATCAAGTTTACCATTGTCAAGTTTTGCAAATATTTTAAGTACAGACCCACGAATGAAACTTGGTTTAGTAACTTATCTATGGGCTAAAAATTGGACTATCCCTGAAATAATAAGCAATTGTGAAAAATCAGGGATACAGGGAGTGGAACTCCGTTCTACACATGCGCATGGAGTTGAAATAACACTTAGCAAAAAGGAAAGACGAGAAGTAAAAAAAATATTTAAAAATAGCAATGTAGAATTAGTCGGTCTTGGAAGTGCTGAAGAATATGATCAAAAAGATCCTGCACTTTTAAAACAAGCAATTGAAAACACCAAAGCATTTATAAGATTAAGCCATGATGTGGGTGGATCAGGTATAAAAGTCAGGCCAAACCATTTACACCCGGATGTTTCAAAAGAACAAACAATTGAGCAAATAGCTAAAGCCCTCAATGAAGTTGCTGCTTATGGCGCAGACTATGGACAGGAAATACGACTGGAAGTACACGGAAAAGGCACACAAAATCCTGAAATAATCAAAGACATCATGGATATTGCTGACCATCCCAATGTTGGAACTTGTTGGAATTGTAATCAGGAAGATCTAGCCGGAAAAGGCTTTGAATACAATTTTAATCTATTAAAAAATAGCTTTGGCAACACAGTTCACATTAGGGAATTAGACAGTACGGATTATCCATATAAAAAACTGTTGGAATTATTAATAAACATGGAGTATGGTGGATGGCTTCTTTTGGAATGCAGAACACATCCGGCTGATACGATAAAAGCAATGGCAGAACAGAAAAAACTTTTTAATAAAATTATACAGGAGAATAAGTAATGGAGAATAAAGATTCAAAAGACAATTCTAAAAACAAAATATCAAGACGTGATGCATTAAAAGGTATTGCAACTGTACCTTTACTGGGTGTTTTCACATATGACTTTTGGAAAAAAAAGGCACTGGAAAAAGCTAAGAATAAAGTGGTTCAGTTAGACCTTGGACTTAGTAATGATTTACCAAGAATTAAACTAAATGGTTCAAAAACAAACTCTGGTCAAATTGTACGAATTGGTATTATTGGAGTTGGTGGTAGAGGTATCGCTTTACTTAGAGCTGCGGGGTTTGTGATTCCTGAAGAATATACAAATCTCTTAACAGAAGCAAAAAATAACAATGCAAGAGCAATAAGTAAATTACAAACATATAACAACCAGGAAATCTTAAACATTCAGGTAGTAGGTGTTTGCGATGTTTTTGGTTTACGAGCTGAGAAAGGAGTAAAGATTGCCTCAGAAGGGACACAACCAAATGGCGAATCAGCTAATATAAAAGGAGTTAAACTATATAAAACTTATCAGGAATTATTAGCTAATCCTGAAATTGATGCAGTAATTATTGCCACACCAGACTTTCACCATGCACACATGACCATTGATGCTGTTAAAGCAGGTAAACATGTTTATTGTGAAAAAGCAATGACATTAACAGAAGATGAACTCCATGAAGTATATAAAGCGGTAAAAGAAAGTGGTGTGGTTTTTCAACTTGGACATCAAAACAGTAAAAATGAAACATTCAAGAAAGCAAAAGAAATAATTGATAAAAACATTCTGGGCAAAGTTACTTTAATTGAAACCACAACGAATAGAAATTCAAAAGGTGGTGCATGGATCAGGCATCTGGATGGAGATGGCAATCCAAGACCCGGCTCAGCCGAAACGATTGACTGGGAGCAATGGCTAGGTAATACTCCAAAAATTCCATTTAGCTTAGAACGTTTTTATGGATGGGCAAGATGGTTTGATTATGATACTGGACTGGCAGGACAGTTATTTTCACATGAAGTAGATGCATTAAACCAAATTATGGGATTTGGAATCCCAAAAACAGTAACTTCCTCAGGTGGAATTTATTTCCATAAAGAAGATCGTGATATGCCAGACACATTTCAATCGGTACTTGAATATCCTGACAGAAAATTCACCATGCTTTATAGTGCTTCACTTGCAAGCAACCGTTCACGTGGAAGAGTTTTTATGGGTCATGATGCAAATATGGAAGTTGGGGGTAGTTTAAATGTAATTGCAAATAGTGAATCGACTCAATATAAACTCAAAATTAAAAATGGATTGATTGATACAAAACAACCATTTTACACCTATCCTAAAAAAGCAATAAATGTAGATGCAATAAGCTCTGCAACAGAAAAATACTATGCTGAACGAGGACTCATTGACACCCAAGTCAAAGGTAAAAGCATGGACATTACTCATTTGCATATAAAAGAATGGATAGATGTTATCCGCGATGGTGGAACAACAGGTTGTAATATCGAAAAAGCATTTGACGACACGGTAGCAGTCTTAATGGTTCATAAATCATATGTTGAAAATAGAAAAGTTGAATGGGATCCTGAAAAACGAAGAATTGTTTGATCTTTTAAAAAATTGATCTTTAAAACGGATTCTTTTGCAAATATTTGTAAACAATACATATATATGAAAATATTGAAATTTCTTCTATTTCTTTTCACAATCATTTCTTTAAATAGTTGCTCAAATCCAACAAATAAAAATTATTCATATTTAGTTAATCCATTTATTGGTACGGTTGGTAGCGGCAATACTTTTTTAGGTCCTGTGATGCCCTATGGAATGGTACAGCTAGGTCCATATTCCAGATATGAAAAAGACATGAACTCAGGTACGATCAAAGGTTTTACACATACACATGTTAGCGGAATGGCAGGAGGAGGAAATGCTGCTCGTGGAAATGTGAATTTTATGCCTGTAATTCTGGATAAAAAACAGAACTTTGAATCTCATTTTAGGCATAGTGATGAGGAAGCTTCACCAGGGTATTATGGTGTGCTTTTAGATGATTATCATATCAAAGTAGCATTGACTTCGACAATTAGAACAGGGCTTCATAAATATACTTTTCCGGATTCTAAACAGTCTGCTATTGTTTTAAAACTGGCAAATGGCTCTTTGACCATAAATAAAAATGAAATATCGGGATCGGATAATGGTGTTTTCTTTGTTGCAGAATTTTCAAAACCTTTTTTAGGATCTGAATTGATCAGCGATAATGAAATGCTAAGTAATTCCAATTCCGTTAAGGGTAATAACATCAAAGGAATATTTAAGTTTGAGACTGAAAAAAA
>Ga0190293_1000385_pt1 | contig 15752 bp, 10 predicted proteins | sample 48693001_MG_FD_161671 | JGI IMG/M metagenome (GOLD analysis project Ga0190293, IMG submission 161671) | Hydrothermal vent microbial mat bacterial communities from Southern Trench, Guaymas Basin, Mexico - 4869-30-0-1_MG | ecosystem: Environmental > Aquatic > Marine > Hydrothermal vents >... | reverse complement strand
GGGGGCAATACAATTGGCATTAGATTTACGTAACAATCCTGGAGGGTTCCTAGCTATTGCCGAACAAATTGTAGATGAATTTTTAGAAGATGACACTCTTATTTTATTCACAAAAAACAAACGTGGAAATATAGAAAAAAGATATGCGACCAAAAAAGGAGATTTTGAACATGGTGAATTATTCGTTCTTATTGATGAAAATTCAGCATCTGCCAGTGAAATTGTAGCAGGCGCTTTACAAGATAATGATAAAGGCACTATTGTTGGAAGGCGATCTTATGGGAAAGGACTTGTACAACGTGAAATGGCACTTGGCGACGGAAGTGCTATTCGCCTAACGGTATCGAGATATTATACACCAACTGGACGCTCTATACAACGTTCTTATAAAAACGGGAATAAAGATTATTTTGATGATTATTTTGATCGCTTAGATAGTGGAGAATTGCTAGATCCTGAAAAAATTAAAGTTTCAGATTCACTAAAATTTAAAACCCCTAAAGGAAAAATAGTTTATGGTGGTGGTGGCATTATTCCAGATGTTTTCGTCCCACTAGATACAAGCATGCAAAACGAAACATTAACTTTTTTACAGCGCAGAGGTTTTATTAATAATTTTGTTTTTGAAGAATTAGAAAAGAATCGAAATTATTACACCTCCATTTCTCGAGATGACTTCATTTCTAACTTTGAGGTTAGTGATGATGTCGTTATTGCGTTTCAAGAATATTTAAATGAAAGTATTCATGATAATATCACTTTTGTAGCTTACCATGAAGAAGTTAAACAATATATAAAAGCTTCATTTGCTGATCAATTATATAATGATGGTTCTTTTGAAGAGGTTCTAAACCAAAAAGATGTTATGATTGAAGAAATTATTAAGTTAAGCGGAAGCTATTAATTTTTACTTTTTTTCTCTATTCGCTTAGATATTCTAAGAATTTGCAATAAAACAATAACCGTAAGTGCTGCTAAAACAGTAATTAAAGCCACAATACTTTCTCCTTCAAAAGGGTTAACAAAATCAACTTTTGTGGCATTAAAAATAATTAATCCTAACGCTATTACACTTAATATGATTGTAAAAAATTTCATGCTTTTTAATTTATGTCAATATTAATGCTTTTATGTTATGAGCAAATAACTTTACTGCAATTGCTAAAAGAATAACGCCAAATATTTTACGTATTATATTGATGCCGTTTTGGCCAATAAAACGTTCAATTTTTGATGAAGTTTTAAGAACAATAAAAATAATAACAACATTTAATATTACAGCAATAATAATATTTTCAATTCTAAATTCTGCTCTTAAAGACAATAGTGTTGTTAAACTTCCAGGACCAGCAATTAAAGGGAAAGCCAAAGGAAAAACAGAAGCTGTCATGGCATTAGTATCATCTTGTTTATAGAGTGTAATACCAAGAATCATTTCTAATGCAATAAAAAATAAAATAAATGCACCTGCAACTGCAAAAGAATTAACATCAATACCTATTATACTTAAAATACTTTGACCTAAGAATAAAAATAATATCATAATTACTCCCGCAATTAATGATGCTTTCTCACTTTGAATATGACCAACTTTCTTTCGTAAATCAATAATAATAGGAATATTCCCTATAATATCTATGACGGCAAAGAGTACCATAAAAGCAGTAAATATTTCTTTAAAATTAAGTTGCATTTCGCTTGATTTTAATTTTTGACAAAGTTCGGTATTTAAAACATATTCCAAACATTAAATAATAGTAAATTTTAAGTGTGACTAAAGCTAGCTTTTTTGTCCATAGATCAATTATCTTTGCAAAATGTTTCAACTTGGAAAAACAATAGTTTCTGAAGATATTATAGAAAAAGATTTTGTTTGCAATCTATCTGCATGTAAAGGTGCTTGCTGTATTGATGGTGAAGCAGGTGCACCCCTTGAAAAAGAAGAAGCAATAATTCTTAAAGATATATACCCTAAAGTAAAACCATTTATGCGTGTAGAAGGTATAGAAGTGGTAGAGGATCAAGGCGCTTATATTACGACAAAAGATGGCGAATTAGAAACACCTCTTATTAATGGCGCAGATTGTGCTTATGTGTTTTTTGACGAAAAGAATACTGCTTTATGTGCAATTGAAGAAGCGCATAATCAAGGAGAAGTCTCTTGGAAAAAACCAATATCTTGTCATTTGTATCCAGTTCGTGTAAAAGATTATAGTGAATTTTCTGCGGTAAATTATCACCATTGGCAAATTTGTGATGATGCTTGTGTTCTGGGCAAAGAACTTCAAGTGCCCATTTATAAATTTGTAAAACAGGCACTAATCAGAAAGTTTGGAGAAGATTGGTATATGGAATTGGAAAAAGTTGCTGTAACACTAAAATAATCAAATACCATTTTCTAATTCGTTTAAAAACCTAATTTTTCTATTCATTTTAGATGTTTTTATCCACTTCATTGACATGCTATTTAAAATAGAATAGGCAAGCGCTTGTTTGCTCATATTTTTTTACTTGAAAATTATTTTGATACAAAATATCACTCTTCTGGAAGAATTTAAAGAATCCTTATTCTATGGCTAATGCGCGAATATCAATATTTATAACTATCTGAATATCATTTAATTATGCTGCTTTATAAAATTTACTAAAAATTTCAAATCTTAACGTTTTGTTAAAAACTTGTTGACAATGTTTATAAGTATGTCTTTCATTTTCAATATCAATTTTGAATATTTGTTAGTTCAAAACAGTACCCTGTTTTAGTCCAATTTTTTCTAAAAAACCCTTAACAAATAATGTCGAAAGAAATAGAACCAATTTTACAAGAAAACAAAGATCGATTTGTGATTTTTCCTATTCAGCATCATGACATTTGGGAGTGGTATAAAAAACAAGAAGCAAGTATTTGGACCGCAGAAGAAATAGATTTACAACAAGATCTTACTGATTGGAATAATAAATTAAATGATGATGAACGCTATTTCATAAAACACATTTTAGCTTTTTTTGCTGCAAGTGATGGCATCGTTAATGAAAATTTAGCCGAAAATTTTGTTTCAGAAGTACAATACACAGAAGCAAAATTCTTTTACGGATTTCAAATAATGATGGAAAATATACATTCTGAAGTGTATTCATTATTAATTGACACTTACGTTAAGGACAATAAAGAAAAAGATGAATTATTTACGGCTATTGATACCTTTCCTGCAATTAAAGAGAAAGCTGATTGGGCTTTAAAATGGATTGATAGTCCAAGTTTTGCAGAACGTTTAATTGCTTTTGCTGCAGTGGAAGGCATCTTCTTTTCTGGAAGCTTTTGTTCCATATTTTGGCTTAAAAAGCGTGGGTTATTACCAGGATTAACCTTTTCTAACGAGCTTATTTCTCGTGATGAAGGCTTACACTGTGATTTTGCGGTGCATTTACATCAAAATCATATTATAAATAAAGTTCCTAAAGATCGTATTACAGGAATATTAACTAATGCTTTAGATATTGAACGCTCATTTATTACCGAATCACTTCCTGTGAGTTTAATTGGTATGAATGCAAAATTAATGACGCAATATCTAGAATTTGTAACTGATAGATTATTAGTAGAATTTGGTTGTGAAAAAGTATATAATTCTACAAACCCTTTCGACTTTATGGATATGATATCTCTTCAAGGGAAAACTAATTTCTTTGAAAAACGCGTATCTGAATATCAAAAAGCTGGTGTTCTAAATAAAGAGGAAGATAAAGATAAATTCAGTTTTGATGCCGATTTTTAATCGGAAACATAACACCCTTATTAATATCTAGCTAAGGATTTTAAATAGAATATTTTAGCTACGTAAATTAAAAACAACTGAGTTTTATCCTGATATTTTCAGGATAATAAAAAATTTAGACTAACTAACTAACCTTTTTTCTGAATGACCAATCAGAAAAAAAATAAAAACGTGTAACAATATGTATGTAATCAAACGAGACGGCAAAAAGGAATTAATGATGTTCGATAAAATTACTGCTAGAGTAAGAAAATTATGCTATGGCTTAAACGAGCTTGTAGATCCTTTAAAAGTAACCATGAGAGTTATTGAAGGTTTATACGATGGTGTTACCACTAGTGAACTTGATAATCTTGCTGCAGAAATTGCTGCAACAATGACGACTGCTCATCCTGATTACGCACGCCTTGCTGCTAGAATCTCAGTCTCTAACTTGCATAAAAACACGAAGAAGACTTTTAGCGAAGTCATGGAAGATTTACACAAATACATCAACCCTAGAACCGGTAAAAAAGCACCTCTTTTAGCAGATGATGTATATCAGGTGATTGTAGAGAATAAAGAGATGTTAGATTCTACCATTATTTATAATCGTGATTTTAGTTATGATTATTTTGGCTTTAAAACTTTAGAGCGTTCATACCTTTTAAAGTTAAATGGTCAAATTGCCGAAAGACCTCAGCATATGCTTATGCGTGTTTCTATTGGAATTCATTTAAATGATTTAGATGCAGCCATTGAGACTTACGAATTAATGTCTAAAAAATATTTTACGCACGCTACTCCAACACTATTTAATGCAGGAACACCAAAACCTCAAATGTCATCTTGTTTTTTACTAACTATGAAAGATGATAGTATTGAAGGTATTTACGATACCTTAAAACAAACCGCAAAAATTTCTCAATCAGCTGGTGGAATAGGATTATCTATTCATAATATTCGCGCTACAGGAAGTTATATTTCTGGAACTAATGGAACAAGTAACGGTATTGTGCCAATGTTACAAGTTTTTAACGATACTGCTCGTTATGTCGATCAAGGTGGTGGAAAAAGAAAAGGAAGTTTTGCTATTTATTTAGAACCTTGGCATGCCGATATTTTCGACTTTTTAGAATTAAAAAAGAATCATGGAAAAGAAGAGATGCGTGCAAGGGATTTATTTTATGCGATGTGGATTTCAGATTTATTTATGAAGCGTGTTCAAGAGGATGATATATGGACATTAATGTGTCCAAATGAATGTCCAGGACTATGCGATGTTCATGGGGAAGAATTTGAAGCTTTATATCTTAAATATGAAAGTGAAAATAAAGGTCGCAAAACAATTAAAGCTCGTGAACTTTGGGAAAAAATTCTAGAATCTCAAATTGAAACTGGAACACCTTATATGTTATATAAGGATGCTGCCAACAGAAAATCCAATCAAAAGAATTTAGGAACTATTAGATCTTCAAATTTATGTACTGAGATTATGGAGTATACATCTCCAGATGAAATCGCTGTATGTAATTTAGCATCCATTGCTTTGCCAATGTTTATTAAAAATAATGCATTCGATCATAAAGAATTATTTAGAATCACTAAACGTGTTACTAAAAACTTAAATAAGGTAATTGATAGAAATTATTATCCCGTAAAAGAAGCTGAGAATTCTAATTTTCGCCATCGTCCAATTGGATTAGGTGTTCAAGGTCTTGCCGATACATTTATTAAGTTGCGTTTACCTTTCACAAGTGATGAGGCTAAACAATTAAATAAAGATATTTTTGAAACCTTATATTTTGCTGCTGTTACAGCAAGTATGGAAGAAGCCATAAAAGATGGTCCTTATGAAACTTACAAAGGGTCTCCAATAAGCAAAGGTGAATTCCAACATAACCTTTGGAATATTAAAGATGAAGAATTAAGTGGACTTTGGGACTGGGAAAAATTACGTAAGCAGGTATTAAAAAATGGTGTACGTAACTCATTATTAGTTGCGCCAATGCCAACGGCAAGTACCTCTCAAATTTTAGGTAATAATGAGTGTTTTGAACCTTACACCTCAAATATTTATACACGTCGTGTATTGTCTGGAGAGTTTATTGTAGTGAATAAACATTTATTAGAAGATTTAGTTGAATTAGGTCTTTGGAATGATAGCTTAAAACAAGATATTATGAGAGCTAATGGCTCTATTCAAAATATTGATGAAATCCCTGAAGACATCAAAGAATTGTATAAAACTGTTTGGGAGTTAAGTATGAAAGACATTATAGACATGTCTCGCCAAAGAGGGTACTTTATAGACCAATCTCAATCCTTAAACTTATTCTTAGAAGGTGCAACAATGGCCAAATTAACGTCTATGCACTTTTATGCTTGGAAAAGTGGCTTAAAAACTGGAATGTATTATTTACGTACAAAGAGTGCTGTTGATGCTATAAAATTCACTTTAGATACTAAGAAAAAAGAAGAACCAGTCGCAGAGAGTGTAGAAGTTGAAGAATCTGTTATTGCACAACAAAAGCAAAAAGCTGTAGAAACAGCTGAAAAATTTGCTAAAAAACCAACAGATTCATCTACCGAAAAAGTAGACGTAGAACCAATGTCTGCTGAGGAAATGAAAGCCTTAATTGCTCAATCAAAAGCAGGGCAAGGAGATGATTGTTTAATGTGTGGTTCTTAACTTTATAAAGTGAGTTAGACGTAACAAGTACTAATAATTGCAAATGTTAAACACTTACGTCTTTGCGAAGAAGTCCCGATAGCTATTGGGACGACTGTGGCAATCTGTTTTTTAAGAGTGAAACTACCACATTTTACTTAAAAAAGTAAAATTCGTAGTGACGAAAACTTATTAATAATTTATTATATCGAACTCACATTTATATATTTTTACAATAGCTTAAAAACTAATTGAGCATAAAAAAAGGGAAACAAATTGCTTCCCTTTTTTATTTAGTTAAATAAACTATATTAATTCACTATAATCTTTTTAATAGCAATTCTATCACCATCAGTAACTTTAACTAAATACATGCCAGATTGCACAGAATTTAAATTAATGCTTTGACTAAAATCAGATGTGCTATCATATGTATTATTAAATATTGATCGTCCTCTTATATCATAAACTTCAACATTAATATTTTTATTCGAACGTGAACTCAAGTTAATGGTAAACTCACCATTATTTGGATTTGGGAAAATAGAAAATTCATCAAAAGTGTTTTCAGGAATCGATAGTGAAGGTTCGACTACAACAGTATAATCTTCAACCTCAGCATCATGTCCCATCTCACAAGATGTTGGGAAATCATCTGCATTTGGAGCCGTATATTTTGTTGTTACCCTCATTGTCGTAGCTCCTAAAAAGGCTCCTACTGGTACAGTAACCGATAATGGTGAATTCACAGTTGGATTATTTGAAATATCCGCAGATGTTCCCAAATCATATAGCTCTCCAGCATCATCAAAACTACAGTTTTGGTTCCAATCTATCCATACGTATGTAATGATTTGATAATTTCCATCACTGTTCGCATTTACTGTTAAATCGTAAGCTTCATCTCTATTTACATTTGTAGACATCGCTGTATAATCAGAATAACCACTTGGCTTACCTGTATTTAAGTTGCTAATTGTATTAAAAATAACACCTTGAGTTCCCGTAGCATAATCTGTATTTGCTACAGAAGCACATACAACACAGTCTGAACAATTAGCGCCAGCATTAACAGTAATGTAATCTGTCAACACAACAGTATCATTACCATCAGGGTTAGTCACCATAAGCGTTACATCGTATGTCCCTTCAGCAGCATAAGTTACTACAGGGTTTTGATCTGTTGATACCCCTGGAGTACCACCTTCAAACGTCCAAGACCAAGCTGTCGCTGCTGGATTTGCTACTGATTCATCAGTGAAATTCACAGTATCAATATCATCCAAACAAATAGTCGTTCTATCTGCACCAATAGCTGCTGTTGGTGGTCCAGGCATATTAGGCAATGTATAACCACAAGCTGATAAACCATTATGAATTGCAACTAATTGAGGTGTTGTATACCCTAAATTAATAGCCGCTTGATATACAGCATTTGCTGCGTCATTTTGACTCGAACCACCATTGGTCATCCCTAATCCTTCATAGAATATCTTATCCATTTCTTGTTGACCTATTAAATCCCAAACTGTCATAAGGCAAGTTGCCCATATTTGACCATCTGCATGAATTTGTCCAACAAGTCCGCCTGGATAAGTAGCCCCATAATTAGTAGTTCTTCCTGGCCAGCATGGGTTGTGACCATCCCAGTTAAATACATAGTTATATGCAGCATCACCAGAACTCCAATTGCCAAGACTTCTGTTATAAGATTGTGCTACATAATCACCAGACCCTTCACTCAATCCATCTACTTGAGAAAGACCTCCAGAAGTTACCCAATCATGTAATCCATGTCCAAGTTCATGATGAATAACATCAGAATCTTCAGCATCATCAACACAACCTTCTCCGAAGGATAATTGACCAGTCCCTCCTGTATAATATGAATTATCTGCACCTCCAGCACCATGAGGATCAAACTTAACACCACCTGCATACTGATATGGTAAAACATTACAACCTAACGTTTCATTTATATAACCCATTAAAAAATCTATATGATAATAGGTGTTTACGGGTTCAAAACCTTGATCTTGTCTATTAAAATTAAATGTAGGAGAATTTTGTGTAAATAAACCAGTACTTGGCGCATCAAAATCTACTATTTGAGCACGTGGCCCAACTAATGAATACGTGCTTCCAGACAATGTAATATCTCTTAAAGTTACACTAAATCGTGCAGCGTCAAGTGTAGCATTTGTAGCATCATTATTATCTACATATTGACCACCATAAGCAACCTGATTGGATGAAAGAGGATCTGGATTGAAAACCATTCCTGTTCCATCAACTCTACGATACATTGGAACTTCATCAGAAGATTCATCGTGTTCGCATGTATCATCATGTTTGTGTTCTTTATCGCAATAATAATGATTAAGATCTACAACTTTAAAAATTTCTCCAGAACGCGCATCTACAAAAACATGCCATTCACCAGCAGGCGTATTTGTTAAAATCGTAACTTCATGTGCTAAACGCATTATTTTTGTATTCTTATAAACCATCAATCGATTAGCTCTATACATTACTGAACTTTCCACATTTAAATAATTATAAGCTAACTGATAAGCTCTCTCTTCAGAAATACTTGGCTGAACATTCGACATGTTCGTATTTGCCTGATACGTATTCATAACATATACCACTTTATTCTGAGGTGAAATACTAATGGTTACTTCCGCTTTATTCACTGGATACTCTCCAGAGTATTGGCGGTATCTAACAACAGAACCAGCATTCGTGGTTCGAGTTGCATGATGACGAAGATTTACAATTTCATTTGCTGAAATCCCTAATTTTTTAGATTCATGCTCAAGATAATACATAGCCATACTTTCAGGAGTTCCTGCTGGAACCTCATAATTCAAACCATAAAGCGCAACTGGTAATCCTGTTTGGACGTCTACTCGCATGTTGTCTTTTATCTCTGTATTGATTTTTTCATCTGCTTCTAAAGAGATTTCAAATGATCTCTTTGCCATTGGTTTTTGAGCTACCAAATTCAAGCTAAAGAGAAGTATTATTAAAAGTAAAGTAGAATTTTTACTCATTAATAACCTTTTAGTAAAGTTTTTCATGATATATTGTTTTATATAGGGTTAATTAAAGCTCCTAAAATTACAAAAATAAAGTAGACTTACTTAATTTTTAAATAAAAAAAAGGGAAGCTTGTACAAGCTTCCCTTTTTTTTATTTAAACCTTCTTAAATTTATTCAACAATAATCTTTTTGAAAGCTTCTTTTATACCATCACGAACTTTAACTAAATACATTCCTGATTGTACACTTCCAATATTTATAGTTTGATTAAAACTAGATGCATTATCGAATGTATTCTCATAAATTTGTCTTCCTCTAATGTCATAAACTGTGACATTAATAGTATTAGAAGAAGAATTTAATTTAACCGTAAACTCTCCATTATTAGGGTTTGGATAAATCACAAAACTATCAATAGAAAATTCATCTACAGATAAAGAAGTAAGTACATTAATTGTATAATCTTCAACTTCTGCATCATGTCCCATTTCACAAGATGTTGGAAACTGATTTGCATTAGGATCTGTATACTTGGTTGTTACACGCATTGTTGTATTTCCTAATAAAGCTTCATTAGGAATCGTAACTGATAATGGTGAATTTGCAGTAGGATCATTTACAATATCTGCAGATTGTCCTAAATCATACTGTTCTCCAGCATCATCAAAACTACAATTTTGATTCCAATCTATCCATACATATGTAATAATTTGATAATTTCCATCACTATTAGCATACACGGTTAAATCATAACTACTTTCTCTATTTACATCAGTAGTAATCGCTGTGTAATCACTATAACCACTAGGCTTACCTGTATTAAGGTTATTAATAGTATTAAATACAACACCTTCTGTACTTGTTAAATAATCTGTGTTTGCAACAGAAGGGCAAACATTATTGGTGATAGTCAACATAACATCTAAATCGACTATTAATGTAGCAGAAGTACCAGTAATTGTCATCGGATAATCTCCATCAGCTACAGCACCTAAGTTATTAACTGTCAAAGTAAAGCCTCCTGTATCATTCATTGATGTTGGATTAAAAGTCGTTGAAGCTCCTGCTGGTGTACCAGAAACACTAAAAGTAGTATTTTCACTAAATCCACCTATTGATGTATAATTAAGATCAAAAACAGCTGAAGTAGAACAAACACTTAAAGGACTATTATTTGCACTAAGTCTAAATTCAGGTTCTAAATTACAACTTGCAGTATCTGAATTAAATTGAGTTGTTAGAATATTCATGTATGCATCAACCACATTTGACTGCCCTGCAGTAAACATATACATACAAGCATCATTTGTATAATCCATATAACTCATTGTTAATGCTTTCTCGCCAGTAACACAGGCATCTATACTACCTGCAGATGGACATCCATAATTTGGTGAATCTATGTTTGGTGTGTCAGCAAGACCATCATCAGAATCACAAGAACCAGTAAATGTATGGTTCAAATTATAAAAATGTCCCAATTCATGAGTCACTGTTCTCCCTAAATTATAAGGAGCTCCAGGTACAAAACCTGTACATCCAGAACCAGAACCAAATGCCGAATTTGTAATTACAACTGATTGACCAGCAGTAACACTTCCTCCTAAAGGAGAATATCCTAATATTCCTCCTCCAATATTTTTAACTAAAAAATTCATATAACCAGACCAATTAGTATCTTGGTCTCCTCCGCCACCAAAATTATAACCAATAGTAACGGCTGGACCACCTTCAACTAAATCAGGATCAGTTCCAGCTGGATGATTCATTGTTGCTAAACAAAAAGAAATATTAGCAACTCCTGTATTTACTCCAGGATAATTTGAACTAGCTGAAGCCCATTGAGAAATGTCTGCATTTGTAGCCGAATAATCATCATTTAAAATATCGATTTGATTTTGTGCTAAAGCTTCCAAACAAGCTCTATCTGCTTCATTTCCATTTGGGAAATGAACTGCTACAGGAATTAACACAAACGGTTGTACTCTATAATTCTCGCTTAATGTTTTTCTCAGCTCCTTTTTAAAACGCTCTTGTGTTTTATAGTACTGTTCTGCATAATCAGGATCAGACATTTGCTCTTGCATATGTTCAACCATACCACAAGTTCTTTCTTGAGCATATGTAAATCCACATAACAAAAACACAAGTGTAAACGTTATGCTTTTTAAAATAGTAATTTTTCTTTCCATTATCTTAGTTATTTTATTTATTGAAATTAGGGCCTAAAAATATTAAAAATTTTGCACACTTACAAAGCAAACACCCTAATAATACGATGAGATTTAGATTTTTTCTGTTAAAAATGTAATATCACAGATAAATTATAATTTATAAAGAGGATTGATACAATATCAATCCTCTTTTTTTATTTTTGTATAAATTATAATTTAGTTGAAAATAGTTCAATCGAATACCACTCCTTTTAAATCAAATACAATTGTAACCATTGGCACTTTTGATGGCGTACATATAGGTCATCAAAAAATTATAAAAAAATTAATTAAGACTTCAAAAAAAAGTGATTTAAAATCTGTAGTCCTTACCTTTTTTCCACACCCTAGAATGGTTATACAAAAAGATGCTAATATTAAACTCATTAATACAATAAACGAACGTAGCGATATCTTAGACAAATTAGGATTAGATTATTTATTTATTCATGAGTTTACTAAAAGTTTTTCTAGACTAACAGCAAAGGAGTTTGTTTCAGAAATTTTAGTAAATCAACTTCGTGTTAAAAAAATAATTATAGGTTACGATCATCATTTTGGTAGAAATAGAGCGGCAAATATTAATGACTTAAAACTATTTGGAGGACACTATGGTTTTGAAGTCGAAGAAATAACTGCACAAGACATTGATGATGTAGCAGTGAGTTCGACTAAAATTAGAAATGCTTTATATAATGGTGATATTAAAACTGCGAACACCTATTTAGGTTATAATTTCATGATTACTGGCAAAGTTATACATGGTAAAGGTTTAGGAAAACAACTAAATTTCCCAACAGCTAATATTTATATTGAAGAAAATTATAAACTTATCCCAAAACAAGGCGTATACATTGTAAAATCTACTCTGAATAATAATACTTATTTTGGTATGATGAATATTGGAATAAACCCAACAATAAATGAAGGAAATAAACAAAGTTTAGAAGTGCATTTTTTCGATTTTAATATGCCTATTTATAATGATACTCTAAAAATAGAATTTCTTGATAGAATTAGAGATGAGAAAAAATTTGAATCGGTTGAAGCTTTAATAACTCAACTTAATAAAGATAAAAAAACAGCATTAGAATATATATCTCAGTATTATGATGAATAAATTTTTATTTAAACACATTGACAACTCAGCACTTATAGTTTTTAGAATCTTATTTGGATTGCTTTGTTTTCTAGAATCTGTTGGAGCCATTTTTACAGGTTGGGTTTCAAGAGTTTTAGTAGAACCTGAATTCACATTTACATTTATTGGGTTTGAATGGTTACAGCCTCTCCCTGGAGATTGGATGTATGCCTATTATATACTTATGGGTGTTTTTGGTTTTTTAATCATGATTGGTTATAAATACAGGTTGAGCACAACTATGTTTGCAATAATGTGGATTGCTACGTATCTGATGCAAAAATCTTCTTACAATAATCATTATTACTTTTTATCGCTTTTAAGTGTCATTATGATTTTCCTCCCAGCTCATAATTATTTTTCTGTAGATGCAAAACAAAACCCAGACTTAAAAAGTAATTCTATGCCACAGTGGTGTGCTTTTATAATTGCAATACATATGTTTTTTGTTTATACCTATGGCTCTATTGCAAAACTATATCCTGATTGGCTAGATACAACTGTATTAGAATTATTAATGAAAAGTAAGCAAGACTATTTAATTATTGGTGAATTCTTACAACAAAAATGGCTACATTATTTTTTAGCTTATGGAGGCATCTTATTTGATGGTTTGATTGTGCCTTTATTATTATTTAAACGCACTAGAAAATGGGCCTTTTTTGCTTCTATTTTCTTTCATTTATTTAATTCTATGGTATTTCAAGTTGGTATCTTTCCATATTTGTCTTTAGCATTTGCATTATTCTTTTTTGAGCCTAAAACTATTCAGCAATTATTTTTTAAGAACAAAGAATTTTATAATGAGGCTGAAATAAAAGTACCTGTATATAACAGACCATTTATTGCTATACTTTCTCTTTACATTATAGTACAATTATTGCTTCCGTTACGCCATCATCTTATTAAAGATAATGTGCTTTGGACCGAAGAAGGCCATAGAATGTCTTGGCGAATGATGTTACGCTCAAAACAAGGTTATGCCACTTATAGGATTGAGAATAAGACTACTGGTGAAAATGAAAAAGTAAATCTTGAACATTATCTCACAAAAAAACAAATTCACCATGTAAGTACAAAACCTGACATGATCTGGCAATTTGCACAACACTTAAAAAAAGAATATAAAGAAAAGGGTGACGCTGTTTCTGTTTTTGTTAATTGTAAAATAAGTATAAATGGTAAGCCATATAAGACTTTAATTAATCCTGATATTGACTTAGCTTCTGAAGAATGGACTACTTTTAAGCACAGCACATGGATTATACCATCAAATTAGAGTCTTATTTTATATACTGAAACCTAAAAAGATATTACTTTTACGCTTTAAAATAAAATGCCATTTGCGTTAAGGATTAAGTAACCTGTTTGAGCTCTTTTTAAATATTAAAAAAGCGAGTTACGAAAGCCTGACTTCGCTTTCGTCGAGACTTCGGCGAACAAGCGAGGTAACGCCCAAAATAATAATATATGTTACAAGTACCTTTTATTAAAGAACATAAAGATTTAGTAATAAAGCGTTTATCTAAGCGAGGTATTGATGCTACACAAATGATAAATGATGTCATTGCTTTTGATGAAGATCGAAAACGAATACAAACCGAATTAGATAACACTTTAGCAGAATCGAATACCATATCTAAAGAAATTGGTGAGCTTTATAAATCTGGTGAAGTAGAAAAGGCAAATTTGTTAAAACAAAAGACAAGCGAATTAAAAGAAGCTTCTAAAGAGTTAACTGAAACTCTGAATGCTAAAATTGATGATTTAACAAATTTACTATATCAAATTCCAAATGTTCCTAACGAAAGTGTTCCAAAAGGAAGTACAGAGGATGATAATGTAGAAACTTATAGAGAAGGCGATATTCCGGAATTACATGAAAAGGCATTACCACATTGGGAATTGGCTAAAAAATATGATATTATAAATTTTGAATTAGGCAATAAAATCACAGGCGCTGGTTTTCCGGTTTATAAAGGTAAAGGTGCTAAATTACAAAGAGCTTTAATTAATTATTTTCTTGATAAAAATACAGAAGCAGGATATACAGAATATCAATTACCTCTTTTAGTAAACGAGGCTTCTGGTTTTGGTACAGGACAATTACCAGATAAGGAAGGCCAAATGTATCATGTAACTGGAGATAATTTATACTTAATTCCAACTGCCGAAGTTCCTGCAACTAATCTGTTTAGAGGAGATATTGTTAATGAAGCTGACTTGCCGATTAAATTAACAGGATATACGCCATGTTTTCGTCGTGAAGCAGGAAGTTATGGTGCGCATGTTAGAGGGTTAAATCGTTTACACCAATTTGATAAAGTTGAAATATTACGTATTGAACATCCTAATAATTCTTATAAAGCTTTAGATGATATGGTACATCATGTGAAAGGCATTTTACAGGAATTAAAATTACCATATAGAATACTACGCTTGTGTGGTGGTGATTTAGGTTTTACATCTGCGCTTACTTATGATTTCGAAGTATTCTCAACAGCTCAAAAAAGGTGGTTAGAAATATCTTCTGTATCTAATTTTGAAACCTTTCAAGCCAATAGACTAAAATTACGCTTTAAAAATAGTGAAGGTAAAAACGAATTAGCACACACACTAAATGGTAGTTCTTTAGCTTTACCAAGAGTACTCGCAGGAATTTTAGAAAATTATCAAACTAAAGATGGTATCATTATTCCTGATGTTTTAGTTCCTTATACTAGATTTAAAATAATAAACTAAATCTATTTTTGAGGCTAAAACCCTACAATTTCTATTCGTTTTTTGTATTTTTACCGATGAAAGGTTAAAAAAACAGGTCGTTTAACGATTTTTTCTGTTTTTCTTTTGTTAATTGAAATATATTATAGAAGTTAGTAGTCCCAAACTAAAAAACCTACTTAAAAATGAAAAATGTAAAACGTATT
>Ga0190293_1000384_pt1 | contig 15823 bp, 8 predicted proteins | sample 48693001_MG_FD_161671 | JGI IMG/M metagenome (GOLD analysis project Ga0190293, IMG submission 161671) | Hydrothermal vent microbial mat bacterial communities from Southern Trench, Guaymas Basin, Mexico - 4869-30-0-1_MG | ecosystem: Environmental > Aquatic > Marine > Hydrothermal vents > Microbial... | reverse complement strand
TTGAACAAATTGCACCAAGACCATTATTAATGATCAACGCTGAGAATGATGATATCGTTCCACCCATGATGAGCAAATTGCTATATAAAAAGGCTAAAAAACCTAAAAATATTATTTGGTACCCGGCTAAGCACCATACAATTCCTTTGGAAAAAGTTTATCAGGATGGTGTAAATTGGTTTGGTAAATACTTGTAGAATTATGAGTTTTGAATTGTGAATTATGAATTGTTTGGTACCATGAATTTAATGGAAAAAATAGTGAAACATTGTTTGATATTACTTGTCAGGGGTGGCCTTTAAGAATTTGATGTTGTAAATAAAATGAAAACTTAGTAAAACCGAGAAGTTGAGAGCTTGCTCGAAAATCACTCGGCTGCACTTAGTTTTTATAAAATTTAGGTTGTTAAATTATTGTAAGCCATGATTTTTTTGTTTCGTTTTTTCATCAAGAATTGCGAAGCATATCATGAATACCAAAACAAATAAGAAGTGGATGAATAAAAAAATGAAATGCCTGTCCGGCATGAGGACCTAAAAATAAATATTCCATTAAAATAGCAGTAGAACCAATTGTTTAAAGTAAGCCTTTCCAAATTAAGGGGTTTGCGAAGGAGGTACGACTGAAGCAATCTGCATCTTGAGTCACGAACTATAAATTATGAGTTGTGAACGATAGATTATAACTTTAAATGTATTTTTATGCTTAAAAAAATTATCAAATTTATAATTAAGATCATTTCATTGCTGCTTTTCATTGCAATAGTTGCTGTATTGATCTACTCTGCTCCATTTCTTTGGAAGAGAATTTCGGTTTATCCAAAATTAGAAAAACAAAGAAGTGAAATTCTAAGCAAGTATAAAAAACCTGTAAATTACATCAAACAAACAGATTACAAGGGCGTTTTTCATGCTCATTCCTTTTGGTCTCATGATAGCCGCGGGCTTATGGAAGAGATCTTACCAGCTGCAAAAAAAGCTAAATTGGATTTCTTGTTTTTATCCGATCATCCTCATTCTAAACTTGATTCTTTTCCACGGGGATACCAAGGCAATTATGATGGTTTAATTGTAGAATCCGGCACAGAGACAAGCAATGGTTTGATGGCAAGCCCTATGGACACAGTTGTACTTGACTGGAGCAAACCCCTGGATACAGTAATAAAACAAATTGCACATTCAGATGGCTTGGTCTTATATGTGCATACTGAAAACCCACATGACTGGGCAAATCGGGATTATCAGGCTATGGAAATTTACAATATACATACTGATTTTTTAGATGAAGAAGGAGGTATTCTGCCATTGGTTACAAATTTTTTTATCAACAGAAATAAATATGGTCACTGGGCTATTCGTGAGATCTTTGATGAACAAAAAGTGATCATGGCAAGATGGGATTCGATCAATAAGTTTAAACGCCTTGTTGGAATGGCTGCTTCAGATGCACATAACAATCAAAATATCAGAGCTCGCTATACAAAAGACGGGATGGTGGAATGGGTTGGCCCAAATGCAGAAACAATTACCATAGTAAAACCGGGATGGAAAGAAAAATTACTTCTTTCAGATCCAGATGAAGTTGGCTGGGCTTTTAAATTTGAAGTGGACACCTATTTTCTTTCCTTTAATTTTGTAAATACCCATGTTTTTTGCGATGAACGAAGTAATACAAATATCAAAGATAATTTAGTTGCAGGTCATGCCTTTATTGCCTTTGAAGCTTTAGCAGATGCAAAAGGGTTTCAGTATTTTTCAACAGACAGCAATAATCATGTAAATGCGATTATGGGGGATTCTATTTCGGTAGGATCTGTTCATAAAATAAAAGCAGTATCTCCTTTTCCGGTACAATTTAAATTGGTAAAAGACGGTGAAGCGATTGACGAGATCGATGATGTTTATTCCTATGAATTCGATCCTAAAAACAAAAAGGGAAATTACCGTATAGAAGCACGCTTAAAATTTGGAGAAGAATATATTCCATGGATCTATACCAATCCTATCTATATAGCAAATCAACCCTGAAGGCAAAAAGAACGTTGGTTTAGTTGACTAAGAATAGCCATTTGATATCAACAAATATAAATAATGAGCAAAAAACTTAAAATCGGAATTATTGGAATCGGAACCATTGCCGATATTCATGCCCAGTCTATTCAGAAATCTTCAAATATACAGTTAGTATCTGCTTTCAGTAGAAATAGTAAAAATGTTGAGGAGTTTGGAATCAAACACCAGATTACTGCTCATAGCAATTGGGAAGCATTTATATCAGATCCAGATCTCGATGCAGTTAGTATCTGTACGCCCAATGGTACACATTTGGAATATGGTTTAAGATCCGCAAAAGCAAAAAAACATGTAATTGTTGAAAAACCAATTGAAATTACAATAGAACGGGCAAAAAAATTAATTGAAACCTGTAAAACAAATCATGTTGCATTAGCGGTTATTTACCAGAACAGATTTACTGACGGTATGCTTGACCTAAAAAAAATGCTTGACAATAATAAACTGGGTAAATTATTTATGGGAGATGCCCACATAAAATGGTTCCGATCACAGGAGTATTATGACAGTGGTAACTGGCGGGGTTCACTTGATCTTGATGGAGGAGGTGTATTGATAAATCAGGCAATTCATACAATTGATCTTTTACAGTGGTTAATGGGAGATGTGGAGTCTGTATTCGGTCGGATAGGTACATTTACACATCAACTGGAAGGGGAAGATAATGCCATAGCTACCCTTCAATTTAAAAATGGGGGCATTGGTAATATACAGGCATCCACATCTATTCAACCTGCCCAATCACGGAAAATTGAGATCCATGGAGAAAAGGGAACGGTGATCATTGATGGAGATGATATTACTATGAACATGACAGATGAAAAACTGTCATCAAAAAAAAATAAAGAAAAAACAAAGGAATCTTCAGGCTCTTCAAGTCCGTTAGGTGGGTTTTCTATCAAGCCTCACCAAAAACAATTTGAAGCCATTTCAGAAGCAATTCTCAATCAAAAATCCCCTCCTGTTTCGGGAGAAGAAAGCTTAAAATCCTTAGCAATTGTTTTAGGAATATACCAATCAAATAAGAACAATATATCTATCCTAATGGAAGATATTATAAATAGAGTTAAATTTTAACACATTTCTATCAAAAAGATAGTAGCTAATCATTTTGTTTACACGTAACTTTGAGAAATTATAAAATTCTAATAAAACAATAATTAAAATTAAATATGAAAACATTGAACAAACATTCGTATTCTTTAAGCTTTATTATTTTTAGTTTCTTAATTTTATCTTTAATTGGATGTGAAACCAAGAAAGAAGAAAGTAAAATCGTAATGAACAAACCAGAACCCAAAAACTGGGCTGAAAGATTAGGGTATCCTGCCGGAAAAAAAGTGATCATTCTACATGCGGATGATATTGGAATGTGTGAGGAGGCAAATATCGCTGTTAAACCACAGTTGAAAAATGGTCATATCCAGTCTGCTGCAATAATGATTCCCTGTCCGAATGCAAAAGATTTTGTTGAATGGGCGAAAGAAAATCCTGCAATGGACATTGGTTTACATATTACTCATACTAGCGAATGGAAAAAATATCGCTGGGGTACTGTAGCCAAAGCATCAGAAGTTCCAACCATGCTTGATCCTGATGGAAAAATGTGGCATGAAGTACCCGATGTTGTTAAAAATGCCAGTCCTGAAGATGTAGAAAAAGAGCTTAGAGCACAAATTGAACAATCTATAGCCTGGGGTTATAAACCAGATCATATAGATACACATATGGGAACTCTTTACGGACATCCAAACTATGTAAAGGCTTTTTATAAAGTTGCCGAAGAATATGGTATTCCCGCAAATGTAATTGACTTTTCAGATCCTGCTGTAGTAAATAAATTCAGAGAAATAGGATATCCAATCGATGATAATGTTCTTAAATTAGTAGAAAATTACAGCTTACCAAAACTTGATAATTTTACCAGTGTACCTAAGGGAGATACTTATGAAGAAAAATTAGTGAATTTCAAAGAGCTAATAAAATCATTAAAACCCGGTATTACTGAAATTATTTTTCACCCTTCAGTAGAAACTGATAATTTAAAAAGCATAACCGGTTCATGGCAACAAAGAGTTTGGGAGGCCAAAATGTTCAGTGACCCTGATTTGATCAAATTTTTTGAGGAGGAAGGAATAATCTTTACCAACTGGAAAGAAATAATGAAGCGATTTAAAAAGTAATACACCTGTCAATTATGTAAAACAAGGAATTATCTGTACAATTTAGGGTAATTTTTAATGTGTTTCTGTCAAAAAAATTGAAGATATTAAACTGATTGTTTTATAACTTTGTTAAATATCTTTTTATAAACTAAAAATAATTTAAAAGAACATATTATGCGTAAAATAATTCTATTTGCTATTGCAGCAATATCATTCACATTTACATTGCATGCACAAAAACTGGAAGCAGGTGCTGCCTACAGAATCATTACACCCGATCCGTTAATTCCAATATCTAGCGGTACAGGTGCCCCGGGAATGGCAACGATTAAAAATGGCGAGTTAAATACCAGAGCGTTGGTAATTAAAAAAGGTAAAACAAAAATAGCAATTGTTTCTATTGATAATTTGGGAGTTCCAAAGGTTGTAGGAGACAGGATCAGAGCTTTGGTACCCGGTATTAATCCCGAAAATATTGTGATTGGTGCAACGCATACCCATAGTGCTCCAGATCTTTATGGATTAACTGATGAGAAAGGAAATTCAGCAACCGATCTAAAATATATTGACTGGGTTGTAAAAGAAACAGCTGCAGCCATAAACGAAGCATATAAAAATGCAAAACCGGCATATTTAAAGGTCGCAGTTGATGAGGCCAAAGGAAAAATTGCTTATAACTATTATGCGCCTAAACTTTATGATCCACGTGTTGGAGTTCTTCAGTTTATTTCCGCAAAGAATAATAAAACCATTTCCACACTGGTAAATTATGCCACTCATCCTGAGATCATTGGTTCGGGTAGGGGTATTTGTACTCCAGATCTTATCGGACCATTATATGACAGAATAGCGTCAGAAGGTGGTGGTATGGGAATATTTATGAATAGCGCTCAAGGCGGAATGGTAACTGCTGATAACAGACGGGAAGGTGGAAAAGAAGCCAACGACTGGAACGAGTGTATTAGAATTGGAAACTTATTAGCAGATGAATCTCTAAGAATTATTGCTGGTGCAGAGGTTCAAAAAGATCCAAAAATAAATATCATCAGTGAAACGGTAAATTTACCTGTTGAATCAGATCTCATGAAGTTTATTATGAAGAATTCAAAGCTGAATTATAAAGTAAATAATGATATCGTAACCACACGAATGAATTTACTAAATATTGGTTCTGCTAAGATCATTACTATACCCGGTGAGGCCTTACCAAATATTGGTTTCTACATCAAAAGAAAAATGAATACGAAAAACCCGTTTTTATTTGGTTTAACCAATGATGCTTTTGGTTATATTATTACCAAAGAAGATTTTAATGGATTTAAAAGTTATGAGTACATATGTAGAACCAGTTTAGGTGAACAAACAGCAGATATAGTTATAGATACTGCTTTAGATCTTGTAGATAAAAGTCAATAAACATGTTTTATTACTTATGAAAACTAAAGTTTTACTCACCCTGCTGTTTTCCTTACCGGTATTTCTTTTTGCATCAAAAATTGAGAAAAATGGTGATCCTGTTATTTATCAAACTGAGAAAGGCTTTATTAAATTACAAATTTATTCTGATGATATTATCAGGGTTACAGTTTCACCGGTTAAAAAACTGAGTGAAAGAAATAGCCTCATTATCATTACAAAACCAGATCAAAATACCAATTGGAATGTAAAGGAGACAGATCGGTATATTTCTGTTTCAACGAAAAAGATTACGGCAAAACTAGATAAGCTAAATAATACAATTTCATTTTATGACCCTTTAGGTAAATTAATTTTAAAGGGAGATAGCTATAGTTTTAAAAAGGAAAATGATAATAACGAAACTGTCTATCAGATCAAACAGAAATTCAAACTCTCACCTGAAGAAGCTATTTATGGTCTGGGGCAATTCCAAAAAGGCATTATGAACTGGAGAGGGCATGATGTTACTCTTTTTCAGGAAAACAGAGAAATTGCTGTACCCATGCTAGTCTCAACAAAAAATTACGGAATCTTATGGGATAACTATTCGCTTACAAAATTCCATGACAACAGAGAAAACACTTCTTTGTGGTCAAATGTTGCTGATGCTATTGATTATTATTTTATAGCGGGTGCAAATATTGATGAAGTAGTTTCGGGTTATCGTTTCCTTACGGGAAAAGTACCTATGTTTGGTAAATGGGCTTATGGTTACTGGCAATCAAAAGAACGATACAACACTCAAAAAGAGATCATTGATGCGGTTAAAGAATATCGGAAACGAAAACTTCCGCTTGATGTGATTGTTCAGGACTGGATGTATTGGGGAGATCATGGCTGGAGTGCTCTTGAATTTGACAAAAAGAAATTCCCTGACCCTAAAAAAATGATCGAGGAAATTCATGATAATAATACAAAGATCATGATATCTATCTGGCCTGTTTCTGCATCTAAAACAAAAGTATTTAAAGAGATGCAGGATAAAGGTTTCCTTATCGGAAAAACCAATGATCAAAGTCGTGGATTATACGATGCTTACAATCCTAAGGCACGAGACCTTTACTGGAAATGGTTAAACAAAAATATGTTCTCCCTAGGAATGGATGCCTGGTGGATGGATGCTACAGAACCTGAAGTGCAAGGAAATACTTTAGAAGAGCAGATCGAAAATTTTGAAAATCTTGGCAATAATAAGCTGGGCTCCATGAAGAGATACATGCTGCCATTCTCGATGATGACAACAAAAGGAGTTTATGAAAATCAACGAAAAGTAACCGAAGAGAAACGTGTTTGTATTTTAACACGATCCTCTTTTGCCGGACAACAACATTACGGAGCTGTAAGCTGGTCGGGAGATATTCATGCACAGTGGAGTGTTTTAAGAAATCAAATCTCTGCCGGAATCAACTTTTGTGCTACCGGTATTCCTTACTGGACAACCGATATTGGAGCTTTTATTCCTGACAACCCACTGGGAAACAAAGACAATGCCTATCGCGAAATATATCTGCGTTGGTTCCAGTTTGGTGTTTTCAATCCGGTATTCAGATCACATGGATCAGGAACCGCAAGAGAAATATGGAATTTTGGAGGAGAAGGATCTTGGACCTATGAACCATTAAAAAAGTTCGATAATCTTCGTTATCGCTTGCTGCCTTATATTTATTCCATGGCATGGCAGGTCACCAATAATGATTATACCATGATGCGTGGTCTGGCATTTGATTTTAATGATGATCCAAATGTATATAATATTGATAATCAATACATGTTCGGTCCGGCATTTTTGGTAAGGCCGGTTACCGAAAAAATGTATTACGAAAAGAATTATCTGGGTGAATTAATGCAGAGAGATGATTTCATTGATAAAAAAGGAAAACAGGGCAGTTTGACAACCGAATTCTTTAACGGAATTGAATTTGACACTTTGGTAGCAACAGATAACCATAAAAAAATTGATTTCGACTGGAATGATGGAGTTTCTCGTCCGAAAGGGGTTCACCAACACTATTACAGTATTAGATTCTCAGGAGAAATCCAGCCAAAAGAAACGGGTAAATTTACTTTTTTAACCACATCCAATGATGGAATACGTGTTGTGATCGATGGTAAAGTTGTTATTGAGAACTGGACACCTCATGGAGCTACAGTTAACACAGGTGAAATAGAGCTTCAAGCCAATAAAAGATATAAGATTAAAGTGGAGTATTTTCAAACTTTGGGTGGGGCAGTTACCAAATTAGCCTGGATCAAACCAAGCGTTGCAGCTAAGTTAAAAGCTCAAAAAGTTCCACCTACAAAATCTGTTCAAGTCTATTTACCAAAATCTTCTGACTGGGTCGATTTCTGGAGGGGAAACTCCTTTAATGGAGGGCAAACTATTGAAACACAAGCCCCAATGGATGAAATACCTTTATATGTTAAGGCAGGGTCTATAATTCCGATGGGACCATATATACAATATGCGACAGAGAAACCTGCAGATCCAATTGAGTTGAGAATTTATACCGGTGCAAATGCAGAATTTACTTTATATGAAGATGAAAATGACAATTACAATTATGAAAAAGGTGTATATGCTACCATACAATTCCATTGGAATGAAAAGGAACAAGCCCTGACAATAGAAGACCGAAAAGGAAAATTTCCTGGGATGCCACAAAACAGGACTTTCAAAATTGTTTGGGTAGGAATGAATCATGGTGTTGGGTTAAAACTAGAAAATAAACCTGATAAAATTGTGCAATATTCCGGTAGGAAAACTGTGATCAAAAAGAGTAATTAATATCTCTTAATATTGAAAATTGATAAAATTTATGGTAAAGATGAAAATGCAAGTATTTAGCCTTGAAATAGGAAGAAGTATAAAATCCATCTCAATTATTTTTGTGTTTTTTATATCTATCCAAATAGTTGCACAAAACAATTTAACAATTCAACCTGCTGAACCTCATCCTATTATTGAATTAGATCAATGGCAAGTACATATGGGTGATCTGACTGTTGATCAGGTTTTTGAAACAAATTCAAATATAAAATGGGGATCAGAAAGCATCGGACAAATCTGGAGAGAAAAAAATCAGGTAAAATGGTATAAAAAAGAGATTACTTTACCGGATTCTTTTAAAAGAAGAGATATATTAATGGAGTTTAGAGTAACCTGTGGAGGAACAATTTATGTGAATGGAAAGGAAATATTCAGGTCAAATACTTCCAATGGAAACGGTATATTGGTGAATAATGCAAGGGCAGGAACCAAATACACAATTGCAGTAAACGTAAAGAATCATGGTCGAAGTTGTAGTTTTATTCAGGCAGACCTAACTGCTTTGCCCCATGGATATGCACAATTATTTTCTTCCAAAGAAAAATTAGTATTTAATTCTACAGGTATTTCAATTGATCAATGGAAAAGGAAATTATACGATTCCAATGAAGATATTCCAGATCTCGCTTATGATGACAGCGATTGGAAAAACATTACAGTCAATGATAATTGGGAAGGAGAAAATAAACATGCCTGGTATCGGACCAGTTTTAAAGTTCCAAAGGAGATCAACGGATTCAGCACTCAAGGTCGTGCTTTACGAATAAGTCTTAGTACAGATGATCGTGGTGATCTTTATGCCAATGGAGTAATAAAAATAAGTGCTCATGAAAAGAGATTTGAGACCATCATAACCAATTCAGCTGATAAGGATAAACCGATCTCACTGGCATTAAAAGTATACAATAACGGTGGTTCGGGAGGATTGAATGGAGCTAGCATCATTACCGAAGAAGAATATCAATTAAAAACTGATCTAAGAGATGCCATTAGTAGAGTTGACCGGGTAGAAAGATATGTTAGAAGCAATCCTAAACCTAAAATAAAGATTGTTAATTACTTATCAAATCTTATCTGTTTTAAATATGAAGATAAATCTCTATCCGAGAAACTGGAATTATTGACCAGTATGTTAAATCAGATAGAAGCAGAATTTACCAAGGATCCTACCTTTTTAATACTACCTTATTTGCAATCTGCTGAAAAAACAGGCATGACAATTAAATGGGAAACCATCTACCCTGCTTATGGTTATATTGAGTACGGAAAGACTAGGAACTTTGACAAAAAAACGATAGAGGAAGCCAATCCAAATTTAATTCATCAACTTACTTTGGTAGGACTTGAGCCGGATCAAAGATATTTTTACAGGGTTGTATGTGGAAATATGAGTAGCGAAATATCTACCTTTACAACAAAACCAGCCAGCAATAGACCTTTCAAATTTATTGTTTATGGTGATAACCGAACACAGGTAAAAATTCATGAAAGGGTTGCCAGACAAATTGCAAAAGAAAATAGTGATTTTGTGATCAATGTGGGCGACGTTGTTTCAAGAGGAGAAGTGCTTCATCAATGGATCGATGAATATTTCCTGCCTATTGGAGCCTACAGCAATACAACACCAAGTTATATCTCGATTGGAAATCATGAATATGGAGGGTATTGGGATCAGAGAAAAGTACCACCATTTGAAAAATATGTCAGCCATCCCATAGGTACGGTAGGAAGTACACAATATTATTTTTCTTTTGATTACGGAAATGCACATTTTATCATTTTAGACCCAAATGAAGGAGAAAATGGCGGTGATGATTCTATTATATCACCCGATAGTCAGCAATATAACTGGTTTAAACAGGATCTAAAAGAAGCTCAAAAAACAAGTGACTGGATCTTTGTTATTATGCATGAGCCACCTTATTCAGAATGTTGGTCGGGAGGATATTATGATGGAGAATCTCCTTTACGGAAATATATTGTTCCAATTATGGAAGCAAATAATGTATCTATTGTTTTTGCCGGACATACACATGATTATGAAAGAGGATTACCCCATAAACCTTATGATCCGAAAACCGGAAAGGGAAATAATGCCGCTTATATCATTACCGGTGGAGGTGGTGCAAGTTTAGATGATCATAAATATTTTGAATGGGAACAAATTGATCTGCCCGATCATAAAGCAAATCCGGATAATGATGAATTTGATGGAGGAAAATATTATAAGTATCATTATGTTGTTGTAGAAGTAAACGGTAAAAAAATAAAAGTGAAAGCTGTGGAAGTAAATGGTGATGGAACAAATGGGGGTGTTTTTGATTCATTTGAAATGATATCACCTTTAAACAAATAAAAAAAGTATTGATTTGTCATTCCTAGTTCATAATTTTTCGCAAAAACTTTGATGAGCTGATGACAATTAAGACAGAAATAGGAATTTGTTTCTATGATAATTGAAAATGGCCTCAAAAGAAAATTTATAGATATCAAAATATATGCTTAGTAAGACTGGGAAGTTCCGCAGAGAGTCTCAAGGAAATCATCCAGCCGCACTTTGCATATATAAAGATAGATTTGGATTTTATTTTGCAGCCTAGATCTTTTTGTTTCTTTTTCCATCAATTTGGGAAAAAGAAATATTAATACTCCATAAATAGCATGTTATTAACTAGTTATAAATTTTTGTCATGAAAAGAATAATCAAAATAACAATAGAACCATAAATAAAATAATCATGAAAAAACCTATAAAGTTAATATCCTTATTTACAATCATATTGATACTAATTTCCATAATTGGAGCAGGGGAATTACATGCTCAGGTAAAAAAAGGTATGTACGATAAAATGAAAGGTGGCGGTATTCCGGATACACAGTTAAGCCAAAAAGACAATAACTATTTAGATCGTCAGGCTGCAGTATTTTTAGATTCGGTACAATCCATTATTTCTAAATTTCCTCCACAAATAAAGGAAGCAAGAGAAAGAGGCATGGCAAAATTATTAATGGATGCTGTTTTTCATGAGCATTTTGCAGCATTTAGAAAACCTGCTCAACAATTCTTTCATTTTCAGGCAAATAATGTTATTACAGAACTGGAAAATACAAAAGTGACTAAGGGTGCTAAGATCTGGAAAATATACAATATGGGTTTTATTGTAAAAACAAAGACGGTAACAATGGCATTTGATCTGGTTACAGGAGAAACTTCAGGATCAGATGACTTTAAATTAAATCAAAAAGAGATCGAACGTCTTGTTGCACAATGTGATGTATTGTTTATAAGTCACTGGCATCCTGACCATGCAGATCCCAGAATAGCTCAGGAATTTTTAGATCTTGGTCGTGCAGTGATAGCTCCAGATCAGGTTTGGAAAGGTAAACCTATTCATTCGGAAATACTTCATATGGAACGTATTGCTCATAAAACTCAAAAACTTCAACTTCAGGATCATGTGCTGGAAGTAGTTGTTAATCCGGGTCATCAAATGAAATCACATATCAACAATGTTGTTTTGGTTACAACTCCGGAGGGAATAACCATTGCGCATACGGGGGATCAAATTAATGAAGGAGATTTTATGATAGATTTTGAATGGATTGACGAGGTATATAAACATAACAAAGTGGATATCATGATGCCAAATGCATGGACAATGGACATATTCCGTCAGGTAAAAGGTTTTAAACCAAAATTGGTAATGCCGGGACATGAATTGGAACTGGGTCATACCGTTTGGGACAGACTTCCTTATTGGGGAGACGACAAATATTTAGAGCTTAATTATGCAGAATTAAAGGCTTCCAAATATCCGGTTATTGCATTGATATGGGGAGAATCTTACCACTACATACCATAATCTATGAAATATTTTGGTTTACTTATACTGAGTTTATTTATATTTTTTTCATCGTGTAATGATAAAAATAAAACCGTTGAATCTCCTCAAGATTTACAATGTGAATATTTAAGCAATCCTTTAGGAATAGATGTGATTACACCACGCTTAAGCTGGAAATTATCCCCAAATGGTTCTTTCATAAAACAACAGTCTTATCAAATTTTAGTAGCTGACAACCAAAAGGATCTTGAAAATAATATTGGTAATTTATGGGATACTAAAAAAGTAATTTCAGACCGGTCAATACAATTAAAATATAAAGGAAATAAATTAGGATCCAGACAAAAGGTTTATTGGAAAATAAGAGTTTGGAATCAGGATAATAAGGTTTCTGACTGGAGTAAAATTGCTTTGTGGGAAATGGCATTATTGCATCCATCAGACTGGAAAGCAAAATGGGTTGGAACAAAAGATTCAAAAAAAATAAAGTGGAAACAAAAGAACCCTACCTCCTACTATCGTAGAGAATTTACTGTAAAAAATGATATTCAAAATGCCCGTGCTTATATAAGTGCTGTGGGATATTATGAATTGTACATCAATGGAAAAAAAGTTGGAGATCATGTTTTATCTCCAAATCAAAGCAATTATAACAAGCGACAAGAAGTTGGTTTTGAAGATAATCGAGTTGCTAATTTAGCATCCCAAAACCTTTATGAAACTTACGATATTAGTGAATATTTACAAAAAGATGAAAATGTTGTTTCCGTTATTTTGGGAAATGGATGGTCATACCGAACAGAAAGAGATGAATATGTACCTCTAAGTTATGGTTTGCCAAGTTTTATTGCCCAATTTGAAATAGTTGATTCCAAAGGAAAAAAGCAACAAATTATGAGTGATATTTCATGGAAATACAGCAGTGGTCCTATAGTAGAAAACAGTATTTATTATGGAGAAGTTTACGACGCGCGATTAGAACAAACTGACTGGAATAAAGCTGGGTTTGATGATAAAAATTGGATTAATTCTGAAATTTATGACAGCCCTAACGGGAAACTAAAGGCTCAAATGTCAGCTCCAGATAGAGTTACCGATACGATAAAACCTGTTTCCATAAAAACTCTTAAAAAAGGAGTTTATGTATATGATTTTGGAACTGTTTTCTCCGGATGGGTAAAATTAAAGGTAAAAGGTAAAAGAGGGAACGTACTAAAAATGACCTTTCTGGAAGATAGTGGTAATAACTTTGAACAAAGTGATACTTATATTCTCAAAGGTGAGGAGATAGAGATTTGGGAACCTAAATTTACATGGCATGCTTTTCGCTATGTGGAAGTTTCCAGTCCTGATATTACCTTAACAATTGAAAGCTTGGAAGGAAAATTAGTACATACCGATGTAAATTCAACCGGAACTTTTGAATCCTCTAATAAACTATTTAACAGAATATTGAAAGATTTTAAAAAGACACAATTGGATAATATGCATGGAGGTATTCCAAGTGATTGTCCGCATCGTGAACGACGTGGTTATACTGGCGATGGTCAAATTGCAGCACAAGCGGCAATTTATAGTCTGGATATGAAAAGTTTTTACACCAAGTGGTTATATGACATTGCTGATGCTCAGAACAGTAAGACTGGCTATGTTCCTAATACTGCACCTTACCAAAGTGGTGGAGGTGGAACTCCATGGGGTTCTGCATATATTATTATTCCATGGTATATGTATCTTTATTACGGTGACGCTACCGTTTTAGAGAAACATTATAAAAGGATGAAACTTTATATTGATTATTTGAAAACACAAACGGATAAGAATGGATTGATCATTGAAAATAATTTAGGCGAATGGGTTCCTCCAACAGCTACTGAAATTCCACCTTCATTTGTGAGTTCTGCATATTATTATTACGATTTAACACTTATGCAGAATATTGCAAATATTTTGAAGAAAGATCAAGATGCAGAGACATTTTTAAAAACCAAAGAAGAAGTAAAATATGCTTTTAATAAAAGATATTATCAAACTAAAGAATCCAGTTATTCTATAGGCTGGCAGGGAGCAAATGTATTTCCTTTAGCTTTTAATCTTGTACCCAAAAAACACATGGAGGCAGTCTTTAATACGCTGGTTAAAAATGTGGTAGTAAAAGCAAAAGGACATTTTGATACCGGTATGATGGCAACTCCTTATTTATTGGAGGTACTTACAAAATATGGCAGAACAGATCTGGCTTATACAGTTATGAACAGAAGAGATTTTCCGAGTTTTGGTTATAATATTGAAAGAGGAGCGACAACACTTTGGGAGGACTGGATAGGTAATGACTCGCATAGTCATCCTATGTTTGGTAGTGTTACTGCATGGTTTTTTAAGAGTTTGGGCGGAATAAATCCAGACCCTAAATCTCCGGGGTTTAAACACATCATTATCAAACCAAATATTGTAAGTGAAATAGATTTTGTAAATACGACATATCCTTCTCAGTATGGAGAAATCAAATCTAACTGGAAAACAAAAAATGGAACATTTAAACTGCATGTTACCATTCCTCCAAATACAAGCGCATCCGTTTTTGTTCCAACCGGCAACATTGATCATGTTAGTACTGACCATTCAAAGGTTAAATTTATAGGTTTTGAAAATAACTTTGCACATTATGAAATTTCATCAGGGGAATATGATTTTACTTCTAAACACATCGGGAAAATAATAAAAACCCCTTTGCTCTCAATACCCGTTATCCATCCGGCAGATGCAACATTTTTTTCTCCAAATTCTGTAAAGGTGAACATTCAACAGTATTCAAAAGACGCTAAAACACACTATACCCTAGATGGTTCAGAACCAGATGAAAATTCAGAATTATTTACTCAACCATTTACAATTAATAATAGTGTTATTGTAAAAGCTAAAACCTTTAAAAAAGGATCAGATCCAGGTTTTACCAAAATGAATAAAATTACATTTATTGATTCCCTATATAATGGCTTGCATTACAACTACTATGTAGGTACCTGGGTCAAATTACCTGAATTTTCAAAATTAGAACCAATAAGAACCGGTAGAGTATTTAATATTTCTTTGAATGAGTTTGATGAATTTGATAATGCATTTGCAATTGTTTTCTTTGGAGATATAGATATAAATAAAAAAGATATATACACTTTTTATTTAAGATCGAATGATGGCAGCAGGTTATTTATCAATGGCAAAGTGGTTATTGAATTTGATGGATTACACGGGGCTTCACTTAAATCAGGTAAAGTAAAACTAAACAAGGGAAGACATCAAATCAAATTGGAATATTTTCAGGCAGGAGGTGGTAAAGGTCTTGAATTGCGATACAAAAGTAATGATATAGAAAATCAGTTGGTTCCTTCAGATATCCTTTTTTTAAGTAACAAAGAGGTAGATTAGATCTTTTCTAATTCCTTTTTTAACCTTGCTC
>Ga0190293_1000383_pt1 | contig 15829 bp, 13 predicted proteins | sample 48693001_MG_FD_161671 | JGI IMG/M metagenome (GOLD analysis project Ga0190293, IMG submission 161671) | Hydrothermal vent microbial mat bacterial communities from Southern Trench, Guaymas Basin, Mexico - 4869-30-0-1_MG | ecosystem: Environmental > Aquatic > Marine > Hydrothermal vents >... | reverse complement strand
AGATGATCTCAAGGAACGATGAGAATTCCGAAGAAGATTCTCCCGGAACATGGCCTTCGTTCCTCATCCACTTATTCCCGACGTTTCCATGCACTTCAAGAAAATCCAGAGGATACCATCCCAGGTGCAGTTCTGCCCCTGTAGTGTATTCAATCGTCCCTGAAGGGAAGGTGCCTCCGGTGGAAGCCGAGTCGGGCCAGCCCTCCGTAACAGTTCCCTCTCCATGTCTTGTATGGTCCAGAGTGATCTCTCCAAGAATCGGCCAGGCGGCCGATGTTCCAAGGGAAAGCGTTACCCTGTCAGCGTCGGGTCCCAGGCCCGAACCAATAATCTCTCCATGATGAAGGTAGAAGTTGCATGGTCTTCTCTGACCGTAAACGTACCTGTCAATCCTGGTGTACTCTATCACGGTTCCCAGGTCAAGCGCCCCGATGTAGGCGGATAATCCAGTCGTCCAGCCGAGTTTGTTGGGTCTGTCGCCGGTGTTCTCGTACTGGATATCGTCGATAAGGAGCTCACCGTAAGTTTCAATACCTCTGAACGGTTTCCAAGATACGTCGAAGCTGAAGAACGCGTTGTCATCCAGCCGTTCGTTCCACTGCACCGGGTACCAGGGGATGACAGGGTTCATATACGCGAAGTCCAGCCCTTCCGCCTTGAAGAGAATTGATTCGGAGATGCCTATTCGAAGGTTTTCCCTCGGGGAGATATCCAGCCTGTGAGCGGTAAGGTACGTACCGGAATCGCTGTCAATCGTGGATGTAAGTCCGGTGAATTGAAGAGTGTTCCAGAGGTTGAAGTGGATTGCAAACATATCAAGAGGGGGACTGTTATCCGAGATCAGCAGTTGCGCGTACCTGCCCGGACCCCATCTCTGCGGAATTCTTCCGAAACCCAGTGAAACGATCTCACTGCGGAAGCGGAGATACCCCCAGTCCACATAGAGGTGCCTTCCCTGTTCGGAACCCTGGTGGTAGGGGGAGAAGTAATCGGGCGGTTTTTCATCGGAGCCTGTCCAGATCGAGAGCTGCTCATCGAGATACAGTCCGGGAAGAATATCGACAAAAAGTCTGGCTGTTGCCCCGGTTCTGGTCTCAAAATTGTCGGAGTTGTTCAGCACTTCCCCGGCAATCGTTCCCGTCAGTGAGATTGCTGGGCTTTCCTGCAGGGATTCAATTGGAGAACCGCTTCTGCTTTCAATGAATCTCTCGACGCTTCCCAGTGAGCCGGTTGACAAACTGCCGTCATAGTCTGTTTCCAGTATGTAGTGCCACCAGTTAAGGGGATCCGCAAGGGGCAGCCCCGCCTGCGCAACCGCTCCTGCTAATAATACCGCTGCCAATACAGCTGCCGTCATTTATCTTCCTTCCTCCTCAGGATCACAACTGTCTCCAGATGATCCGTCTGTGGAAACATATCAACAGGCTGCAAACCCGCAACAGCCCAGTTGCCATCACAAATAACCCTGAGGTCCCGAGCGAGTGAGAATGGATTGCAGCTTACATAAACGATCCTCTCCGATCTGACTCTTCGCAGAAGCCGTGCGACCCTGATACCCAGTCCCGCCCGGGGAGGGTCGACGATAACAGTGCTCCATGTCTGGTTCGCCCTCACCGTATCCAGAAGGAAATGCCTTGTCCTGCAGGTTACAAAATCGATCCCCTCCATTCCAGAGAGTTCGGCGGCTTCAATTCCGGACAGAGTTGAATCAGGGTCAAGCTCGACGGAGGTCACTTTCGCGCCCTTTGAGGCAAGGGGCAGGCTGAGCGTCCCGCAGCCTCCGTAAAGGTCCAGGATCTTCCCGCCTCCGCAGCAGAGATCTGTCACAATGGATATGATAATGTCAGCGCAATCGGTATTCACCTGGAAGAACGTACCCGGTCGCACCGGGTAGGTAAAACCGCCGGCTGTTTCATGGAACAGCGATCCTTCCGGAAGAACCTTCCAGCTGTCCCTCTCTTTCCATGCGATAATGTCTGAATTACGATCGCCTGTCATTCGGGCAGGCGGGGAGGATGAAAACTCGAGCATTGCTTCCCCGGTTCGCCCGGATGATCTTACCGATACTCTTCTATTACCATCAAGCTGCTTCCCGGCAAGTGTTTCAAATGCCTTCTGTCCTCGAACGTTGAGCAGCGGGCAGCCATCGACATTCATGATATCTCCCCCGGGGCGGTGAAGTCCCGGTTTCCCGTTCAGAATATCAAAGGAAACACGGTTCCTGTAGCCCGCCTTATCCGGTGATGGTATCACATCTTTCAATAATTCAGCAGCGTATTCTATAGTGGCTCTCGCAAGTGCCTTCTCGAGCCAGTTCCGCTTCCAGAAGAGCTGTCTTGAATAATCCAGGTTCTGAAGAGAACAGCCCCCGCACTTACCGAAAAAGCTGCAGAAAGGATCGGTTCTGGATTCTGATCTATCAAGGACCTCCAGCAGCTCCGCTTCGACAATACTCTTCCTGATCCTGTTCGGTCTGCATCTGACTGTTTCTCCCGGGAGCGCTCCACGGACGAACACGGTTCTGCGGCCCGGACTTGCTGAAATTCCCCCTACCCTGTTGCCAAGTGCAGTTATCGTAACGGTGATTTCTTCACTTGAGGTGTTCATCAGAAATTTCCCGGATCGAAACTCCGCCGTCTCCTGTGCCATTCCCTTCGCCATGTGGTGAAACGGCGTTCTTCGACTGCCATCCTTATCTTACCCATGAGCACGGAGAAATAATGGAGATTATGCAGTGTCGCAAGAATGGGCGCGAGCCATTCCTTCGCATTGAAAAGATGTCTGATGTAGGACCTGGAATAGGTGCTGCAGGCGTAGCATCGGCATCCCGGCTGGACCGGAGCAGCGTCATTTCTGAAACGGGCGTTCCTTATGTTGATATGACCCCCCGGAACAAAGAAGGCTCCGCCCCTGGCGTTCCGGGTGGGGACAACACAGTCGAACATATCCACCCCGAGAGCGACAAAATCGACGAGATCCTCCGGTTTCCCAACTCCCATCAGGTATCTTGGTCTGTCCTGCGGGAGATAGTCAATACAGGATCTGACTGCCCTCATCATCAGATTTCGAGGCTCGCCCACGGACACTCCTCCTATGGCGTATCCGTCGAATTCCATTCCGGCTAGAACCTCTGCGGACTTTCTTCTGAGATCGGGATATGCTCCGCCCTGTACAATACCGAACAGTGCCTGTGAGCTCCCGGTGTGCATTCTCCTTGCCCGTTCTGCCCATCTGAGGGTAATACCCAGAGACTCCTCCGTCCGGTCCCGGTCGCTGGGCTGCTCCAGACACTCATCAAGGACCATCATTATATCGCTTCCGAATATCGTCTGGAGTTCTATGACTTTCTCCGGAGTAAGAAGATGACTTGAACCGTCGATATGCGATTGAAAATGGTACCCCTCTTCGGAACGCTTTCTCAGTTTTGACAGACTGAACAGCTGGAATCCGCCGCTGTCGGTGAGGATATTTCCGTCCCATGACATGAATTTGTGGAGACCGCCTGCTTCTGCGATTACCGAAGCGCCCGGTCTTAAGTAGAGATGGTAGGTATTGCTGAGGATTATCTGCCAGTTATCCTCAAGAAGATCGGAATTTCTTACGGTTTTCACGCTTGCCTGGGTGCCCACCGGCATGAATACAGGGGTCTCGACCGTTCCGTGGGCAAGACTCAGTAATCCTCTTCGGGCTTTCCCTGACTTTCCGAGGAGATTGAAGGAAGGAATGGGTTAAGTCCCTTCAGATTCAGGCTGTGGATGTGTTTCCGGGGGAAGCGTTTCATCTGGAAGTGTTTCATCTGGTAGTGTTTCTTCAGGAAGTGTTTCTTCTATTGTTTCAGAAGGTTCACCGTACTCCACATCACCTGCTGATTCAGTGCTGTCCGGGCCTGCAGCAGCGGATGTGTCTTCGGGAACAACGCTTTCGATAATTTCCGTTTCCGGCAAACTGTCCGTGGCAGCCGGCAGGATCAGTGAATCCTGCTCGATGAGGCTCTCTATCCCAGTTGAATCGAACGCCTGCATGGAATCCACCGGCACAGCAATTGAATCGGAAGATACTGGCGTGAGGTCGATTGATACCGAATCAGGCAGAAGTACTATTGAGTCCTGTGCTGCGGTATCACCGGCTGGAGGTTCTGGCTGTTCTATAACTGTGACCTGCATGGAATCGGGGAAGGTGGTATCCTGCCCGATCATGAGATCCTCCATTGTGACCGAGAGGTCCTGCTCAAGCAGAAGAATGGAATGATCCGGATCAAGTCTTCTTATCTGCTGCAGCTCAAGGAACAGGTCCTCTTCCATATTATTTCTGTAGTAGAGACTTGCCAGCCTTACGCGGAATTCAAGGCTGTCAGGATATATCGCTCTCATTTCAAGATACGCTGCAAGAAGCTCCCTGTCTTCCTCTGGCAGGCTGTGAAGAGAAGTGATCCGTTCCGCGGTTTCACCTCTTGAGAGCTCCGGAGGTACAAGGATCATAACGGCTGCAACCATCAGGGAAAGCATGGAGTAGGATATTACTTTCATAAGAGCTTTTCTCCTGTGCCTGAGTATCTCATTATCAGGCCGTGGATCCATATCGATATCCAGAGGCACTATCATTGAACCTGAGATCATCTGAAGGATCGTCTTCCCTGTTCGGGGTACCGGTATCAGCCCGATACAAAAAATGAACAGAAGCGGAGGGGTGAAAAGAAGTCTTCTCAAAGTCTGCCACTCTGTAGGTCTTGAGCCGCTCAGGCTGATCTCGGCAAGACCGAATGCCTCAAGGGGGCACTGCCCCCTTGCTCCTGCCCGGGAGTGTTCCAGCCATGCCAGCATGGTCACAGCGAGAAAGTAGCTGACCGGCAGCAGAATAAACCAATTTCCAGAAAGCAGATTCAGGACGGTATCCAGAAGCAGTGTCCAGGAAAGGATTACCGCGAGCTCGAGAAGATACAGTCCCGCCAGCTGTCGTACTTTAGGCGAAATTCGATTAAGAAGAGCGTATTTTCTTGCGGTTACAGTCATTTACCGGACTCCTGTTCGATCAGCATAGCATCTCCGTAACTGTAGAATCGATAGGATTCATCGATTGCATGCTTATAGGCCTCCATCATGAATTCATATCCCATAAACGCTGCAACAAGGCATAAGAGAGAGCTTCCTGGAAGATGAAAATTCGTTATTAGAGCATCCACATTCCTGAATCTGTACGGAGGGAATATAAAGATTTCAGTCTCACCTGATAAAGACTCACCTGATTCTAAATCGATGGACTCGAGTACTCTGGTTGTAGTCGTTCCCACGGCTACTATCCTTCCGCCTGCACGCCGGGCCTTTCTTATTGCAGACAGGCTTGCAGCGGAAATATAGTATTCCTCCGGATCGAGGTGATTCTCTTCCAGGGTCTCCCGGCGGAGCGGCTGAAAAGTGCCTGGTCCTACGTGCAGAGTTACATGGACATTGTTTACGCCTGCACTCTGAAGGCAGGTAAGAAGATCCGGTGTAAAATGGAGCCCTGCAGTAGGCGCTGCTACCGCTCCGGTTTCCGATGCGTAGACGGTTTGATATCTCGATTCATCCAGCTTCTCCGGGTCCCGTTTAATGTAGGGAGGCAGCGGAACCTGCGCTGTTTCCAGCAGCTTCTGTTCAGTATCCCGTCCGGAGTTGAACCTGATGATTGTTCTCCCGTGCTCTAAACGCTTCTCCACGGTACAGTAGAGGCCGTTCCTGAACTCCAGCCGCATCCCCGGCTTCGCGGCCCTGCCCGGGCGGACAAGTGCTTTCCAGGTATTTCCTTCCAGTTTTTTCAAGAGAAAGATTTCCGCCTTCCCACCTGTTCCAGCCTTTCTTCCATGCAGCCTGGCTTTGAAAACTCTTGTGTTATTCAGAACCAGAAGGTCACCTGGGACAAGGAAAGAGGGGAGGCTGCTGAAAACTGTGTCCTCTATGCTGCCCCGACTGATATCAACCGCCAGAAGTCTGCTCCCCGCTCTGTCACTAAGGGGTTTCTGAGCGATCAGTTCCGGCGGGAGGCTGTACTGCATGCTTGTTCTGGAGAGTCCTCTTGAATTCATCAGGAAAGGGGGAGACGGACAGTGAACCATGTACCGAATCCGGACCTGCTTCGGACACTGACAGTGCCGCCCATCTGTTTTGCAAAGCTCTTGACTATCGTCAGCCCTATTCCAAGCCCGGCCGCATATTTGCCCGAACTGCCGCTCGTATAGAATCTGTCAAAAACGTTTGGAAGGTCCTCGGAGGCGATTCCTTCTCCGGTATTGAAGACCTCAAGTACCCAGTGATTGCTGCCTTCCAATCTGACTTCCACTCTGGCGGACCCTCCTGGTTCGTTATGCTGTATTGCATTGTTAACCAGATTGCCGATGATCTGTTCAAGCCTGGACCTGTCAAAGAACGCAGTGAATGGTTCGGAAGGCAATTCAGCTGTTACGGTAACATCCCGGCTCCTGCCTTTATCAGAAAGGGCGGGAAGCAGTGATGAAACTACCTCGGAAGGTGTGGCCCAGGATGTTTCGAGGTTTCCTTCGCTCAATTCGATCTTCATAAAATTGAGCATTCTCTCTGTGTATTCAACCAGGTTGATAAGAGCGGAATTTATTGAATCAAGTGATTTCCTCTGATCTTCAGTCAGTTCACCGGTTTTTCCTGACAAGAGAAGGTCCGTATGGCCTCTCAGAGTAGTAATGGGAGCTCTTATCCTATAGGAAAGACTCATCAGCAGATCCTCGAGCCCGGGGGTGTTTCTGTCGGCTTTGTCATCCCTCTGAATGCTTTCGTCATCCCTTACTCCTCTACTGTCTCTGAACAGCCATAAGGAGAGAGTTGTTCCGATAGTCTGGAGAAATCTTCCAAGAGGGTAACCGAATGCATCTCTTCTTGCGCATCCTACGGTAAGTGTTCCCATTGTTTTCCCGTTGGAAATAAGCGGGATTGAGAGTTCACTTCTTGACGATGGGAAAACGGGAGAGAATCTCTGGTCAGCTGCCGTGTCCGGAACATAGCATATCTCCGTATGAGTATATGTCCATGATGTTATCGAAGGGATCTCGATACGAAGAGTACCCGGATCGGTCGATGTGCCTAAGGAAATAAGCTGTTTGAGAACGGGCTCCCTGGAACTGACCGTATGAACAACCAGGTAATCAGCGCCTGTTATCGATCCAACTTTGCCAAGCAGAGTCTGAACATCCCGTTCACGGCCCTCAAGAGTGATCATGAAGGCTGAGATCGCATTGAGAAGCTTGATCATACCCTGTAGATACTGATTTGATTGAATATATTCAGCCAGCACTGGAGCAAGGCTGAGTACCAGTCTGCCCAGTGAATCGGAAATACGGGAAGATATGCCTGTTATTCTCACGTAAGCCTGATCATGTTTCTGCTTTACAGGGATGGTAACATTGTGACCCATCAGATCCTCAGTCCAGTAGGCAGATTTTCTGGTCTTGAGCTGTTTTTCATGGGCAGGCAGGTCTACCTCGCCGACCGTAACTATTCTGGATTTTGAGGCGTAGATAGCACCTCTTGCACCTGTGCCGACTCTCAGGAATTCCAGGATATCCCTTGCGGAGCTGCTATCCTGGTCCGGCTCATGAAGAATATCCATAAGTTCATTAATAGTCTGATTTATGATGGGTGCTGTGTTGGAACCCTCTATTTTATCGACAGGTACGAGAAAGACAAGCATAATCTCTCTCTCGGGCATGCGAAGACTTGTCATTTCGAACTGCTGTACGACATTATCAGAAATGTAAATACCTGCTCTGAACTGAAAGGGAGTAACCATAGTATTGATCCGGTTTTCATGCATCTTCAGTACTCTATCCCTGTCTTCCTCCGCAATCCAATCAATGAATTTCGTCTTGATGGGATCCTTGATACCAACCTTCGAAACAAGATGGGCGGCATGACTGTTCATGGCTGAGATGATGCCTTTCTCATCAATCTTAACTGCAGGTATGGGAACCACTGAAAACATCGTGCGAGTGAACTTTGAATCGCTCTGTTCGAATGAGCTCATTGCCATTGAAGGGGAGGAGAATGACGCTACTAGCAGCTCATTCATTACCCCCGATTTTCTGATGGATATTACCTGTGACTTCCTGTTCTTCCGTCCTTTCTTTGTAAGAACCGAGAAGTTTCGAGTCTGCTGTCCGCAAAGGCATTTTGAGCTGGCCGATAAAAAGGCTGTCATTGAAACCTGATCCAGAATATCCTTCAGAGAGGTTAATTCATACCCGGCAAAAAGCATATTAGCGGATTCAGTCATGGCGAAAATTGTTCCCGACCCATCGGTAAGAATACTCGGCCTGCCTCCCTGAATAACTTCCAGCCATTCCTCAAGCTCTAATTTGGATGGGTTTTTCAGCACTATGATTCTCTCATTACCGGCACTGACCGTTGAAGAGAGCCATATCTGATCACCCAGCAGTATCGGAAGCGATCCATCCTCCTGGGCGGAAAGAGCGTTGATCACCGCATCCCGGTCTTCCGGTATCCTATCCAGAAGGTGCGCAAGAGACTGAGATATTCTACTGATAACATTGTTGTTAAACAGCAGAGCGCTGGACTCATCGGTGATTGAGAAACAGAGTAAATCATTCTTGCCGGACAATATTCACCTCGCATGTTTTCATTATGCCACTTGCAGGACGATACACAAATCCTATATTAAAGACCATGTCAAAAGGGAGGTATGCTTGGAAAGACAGTGCCAGTGCAAATGGAATATGTCTTCAAAGAACTGGAAAAGTGCTATTTCGGAGTTGTTAAGGGAGTTCTCTTTTAAGACAACAACAGAGACCCTGCTTCAAACCGCCCTTGAAACCAGGGAACTGGCCGGCCCGACCATCATACACGAAGATATCGCTATCCCTCACTGCCGAAGCATACTGGTCGATGATTTCAGGATCATTATCGGAAAATCAGATAGCGGAATTCCATGGCCCAAAGAGAAAGTAAGCATTATCATACTTTTCATTTCTTCCGTTAAACCCTCAGGACCGTCTGAACACATGGAGCTGATCAAACATCTTGCGAAGGCCCTCCGTTCGGGGGGCGCTGAAAAGATACTGTCCGCCGGTTCTCCAGCTGAAGCAGCTTCAATACTGAAACTGAGTTATGAGGTGAACCCCGGAAATGATTAGGGAACTTGAAAAACTTATAAGCCTTCACGATCTCGACATAATGATATCCGACCTCATAGACAAAGACATTATCAAGCAGGAGAAAAAACTTGGCCTGTCACCGGCCTCAGCTGTTGAACAGCTGCGGAAGATGCGGGACGAACTCTCCTTAACTATCGATCGTAAGTACAGAGATATCTACAACCAGCTTGCCGGGCATTACGGAAATGCTGTAGTCCCTGTTGTCAACCTTATGTGCAGCGGCTGTTTCACACAGCTGCCGACCGCATTCTGTGCGTCTCCCGATAGGAACGATCAAGTCGAAACATGCCCTTCGTGCGGCAGGTTCATCTATTGGTGCGATTAAAGACAATAAATTCCGAACGGAGATCTGAATATGGAACTGTCCAGCAGTAGATTAGCGCTTACATACGATGATATCCTCCTCCTTCCGGGGAGATCCGAGATATTGCCTTCAGATGCGAACCTTCAAACAAGGCTTACCGGAAAGATAAATCTCAATATCCCTGTTCTGAGTGCCGCGATGGATACAGTGACTGAAGCTGATATGGCAATCGCACTTGCCCAGGAGGGCGGAATGGGAGTAATTCATAAGAATCTTTCACCGGATAATCAGGCACAGCATGTCAGACGTGTTAAACGGGCTGAAAGCGGCGTAATAGTAGATCCGGTTGCACTTGGAATAGATGATACTATCGCCGATGCTCTTGAGCTCTCACAGCATGAGGGAGTTTCCGGTTTTCCTGTTCTGGAAGCAGGCAGGCTGGCAGGCATGCTGACTAACCGTGATTACCAGTTTGAGGGTGATACATCCACTCCTGTCAGGGAACTGATGACTCCCTGGGAGAAGCTGATAACCGCTCCCCCGGATACTAACCTTAAAGAATCACTTGTGCTGCTAAGGAAACACAGGCTCGAGAAGTTACCACTCGTTGATGACGAGCGGCATCTCGTCGGTTTGATCACAGTCAAGGATATACACAACGCCATTAATTACCCGAACGCATGCAAGGATTCATCCGGCCGTTTGCGAGCCGGAGCAGCTGTTGGTGCAGGCGTCAAAGCCATTGCCCGATCGGGTCTTCTGGTAGAAGCAGGAGTTGACTGTCTGTTCATCGACACAGCACACGGTCACTCTGTTAAAGTCATTGAAACGGTATCAATTCTCAGGAATGAATTCCCTGATGTTGCTATCGTGGCGGGTAACGTTGTCACACCTGACGCTACAGTCGATCTGATCAAGGCAGGCGCAGACGGAGTAAAAATTGGTGTGGGTCCCGGTTCGATCTGCACTACGCGGGTTATCGCAGGGGTAGGATGCCCTCAGTTTACCGCTGTTTACGAATGCGCCCTGGCTGCCGCAGCATTCAATGTTCCGGTTATTGCTGACGGAGGCATCAAATACTCGGGGGACATGGTTAAAGCACTTGCTGCCGGAGCCTCTTCTGTTATGATTGGAAGCCTTTTTGCCGGTATATCGGAAAGTCCTGGTGAAACAACCATTTACAAAGGCAGAAGGTATAAGATATACCGCGGGATGGGATCCATTGGGGCAATGAAGCGTGGCAGTGCCGACAGATATTTCCAGAGCGATAGAACCGAGAAGAAGTTCGTACCTGAAGGCATAGAGGGAATGGTTCCCTTTAAAGGACCCCTTATCGATTATCTGAACCAGCTTATCGGAGGGCTCAGGCAGGGTATGGGTTATGTCGGAAGCAGTTCTGTTGAAGAGCTTTCAAAGAAAGCGCGAATCGTAAGGATAACATCAGCGGGCCTTCGTGAAAGCCATGCCCACGATGTTATGATTACTAAAGAAGCCCCTAACTACTCTACTGACGGACATGCTTTCTAACCTGCTTTCAACTGTTGCGGAGGGCGGCAAAATCCTTCTTGAGGAAGAGAACTATCTTCTTGCAAGGGTGCAGATCGATGGAAGGGCAATGCTTGCTGAGATCAGCAGCGGGTCCTCCGGCGGGTTCTCATCGGGCGACTGGCCGGAGATTGACGGTGTCCTGCTTCCGGATTCCCTGATGCATCCGGGAAATGACACTGAAACCCGGATACTTCTATTTTCAATTCCAGATAACGCGGAATTATGTGTTGAAACGATCGTTCGGGACGGCGGGTTTTCCGAGTCGGATGCTCTTGAAACCGGAAAAAATGTTCTTGATATCCTCAGAAGGATTCACGATGAGGGATACAGAGTCGGCTATCTGGGACCCGAGAGCATTCTCAGAACTGACAGCCGGAAGCACCTTATCCTGGGGGGTGCAAGAGGTATACCGGACACTCCCTTCTCACCACCGGAAGCCGTTGGAAGAACCCCCGATGATCCGCGCAGCGATATTTATGCCCTGGGTCTGCTCATCTTCAGGCTTATCGCCGGCAGTGACAATCGCGATATTCAGGTTGAAGCCTGGAACAGCCTTTCAAACAGTGTATCTGTACTGCTTGAGAATATGGTATCTCTCGAGGCTGACAATAGATTTCCCAATCTGATTGCACTTGAAGCTGCGCTTAAGCAGGTAAAGCCTGAAAACGAGAAGCAGGAAGCGGAGAGAATCAGAAAGAATTCAAAGTACTTCTGGACTAATAGAAAAAATATATCATTTTCCATACTCGCGATAGTCGTGATTATTGTGATCACCGCATTACTTCTGAAACCCGGGCCAGATGCGACGCCCGAATCACAGAATACTGCACCTGACACCACTGAATCCGGGTATGAGAGTGACACGATAGGGACAGATCAAGGCTTACCTCCGGTAGAAACCATTTCCATTCAGAGTGATTTATTTACAGAGCCTGTTGTATGGATAAGCAACAGTACCGGTCAGCCGGGCAGAGCCAGTGAATTCCGTCAGGGTCCGGCTTCGGAGTATTCCACGGTTTACACATCTACAGGAAGCCTGCGGCGCAATTCGATACTGCTGGCCCGCCGGGATGATCCCTATCTTCCCCTCGAGAGCCAGGGAAGGATCTATCCAATTGCAGAACAGCTTGCTTCCTGCGACTCCACAATTCTGATCGCTCCGGTTGACATGACGCTCCTTCTTGGTGCAGATATTATCGATGACAGTATCCATCCCGGTATCGTCATGGCTGTTTCAGACCCGGCAGGTACATTGTATATCGATATAGCCAACCATGGTCTGGAAGGGGTATACGCTAATGTGGGGGCTGCTACATGGGTAAGGTCGGTTCTGCATGGCAGGAGCATCCTGCTCGACTCCGAGGAATGGCAGATAACGGTTGTGGATTATCGTAACGGAGACATGCTGAACACGGAGTTGGGGATACCGGCTATTCTTGATTCTACAATCTTCCTTTACCGCGATCAGCTGCCGCTGCTTGCTGCGGCAGAGGATCAGTTCAGAAAACTATTCCTTGAGAACACAACAGAAGAGCATCCCGCTGTAACCTTACCTGACCCGCCGGATATCTGGATTCTTCTCGCTGAATAGAAAAAGCACGTTTGTTGCTGATTTTTATTAGATTACTTTGATATTATGCTGAAAATCGCTTTTTTGGGAGGACTGATGAAGTACGACATCAATGGAAAAGTTGTTGATCCTATTCATGGCGCTGGAGTAATCACTGAAATATCGGATCAGATGGTTTCCGGTGAGATCTGTGAATGCGTTGTTATTGAGATAGTAGTAGGAAAGAAACGAGTGATGGTGCCTACAGAGAGCCTTTTAGAGGCTGAATTAAGGCCGGTTGTCTCTTCGGAGGATCTTGATGAGGCGCTTTCGGAACTTTTCATGGAACCGGACGAACTGCCCAAGGACTGGCGGAGAAGAATAGAGAAATTGAAGGACAGGGTTCATTCCGGAGAGCCGAGGGAAGTGGCAAAAGCGATCAGAGATATCATTGCCCGATCCGTTGTGAACAAAATGAATCCATCCGAGAAGCGAGTACTCAACGAAGCTATCAATGTATTTGCCGGCGAGGTTGCCCTGGTCAGGAATATCCGCAGTGATTCCGCAAGGGAGCTTATCAAGCGATCTGCCCAGCAGGGTGTTCAGCAGAACATCGAGTCGAACAAGAGCGATCAGGAAAGTGATGGAGTCACCGGTGAGACTGAAAGCACTGAAAGTGCGAAGGAAGCATCTGAACCCGGGAAAGGCTCTGGAGCTGCAAAATCCCGCAAGAAATCAAGCGTGAAGAAATAATGTCCTGTAAGTGATGCCCCTGTAAGATGTATTCCACCAGAGAACCGACTGAGCTTGAACGGGTTCTTCTCGTAAGAGCCTACATAGGCAATGAATCGGAAGAAGCGGGCACCACTGAGGAGATGATAGCACTGATTCAGTCTGCGGGTGGTTCCGTTGTTGCTCGGGAATCCCAGAAGAGGAAAACGCCTGACCCCAGATTGTTCATTGGCAAAGGTAAAGTCGAGGAACTGAGGGAAATCGCCCTCAGGGAGAGCACCAGTACGATAGTATTTGATCATAACCTCTCTTCAGGCCAGGTATCGAGACTTGAAGAAGCAACAAACTGCAAGGTTATTGACCGTACGGAACTCATACTGGCTATATTCGCTGAACAGGCTCGAACCAGAGAAGCCAAGCTTCAGATAGAACTTGCTCAGCTTCAATATGCTCTTCCAAGGCTTTCAGGCATGTGGCATCATTTTTCAAGATTGGGTGCCGGTATCGGGACAAGGGGTCCAGGTGAGACTCAGCTTGAGATCGATCGCAGACGGGCAAGATCCAGGATAACATTCCTCGAGAACAGGATAGAGGAGGTTGAATCCCGCTGGAAAGTTGTTTCCGCAGGGCGCACAGGAATGTTCAACATTACTATCGTAGGGTATACTAATGCCGGTAAAAGTACACTTCTCAATACTCTGTGCAGTACAGAGCTCTACACAGCTGATAAGCCCTTTGCAACCCTCGATACCACATCCCGCCGGCTGATGCTTCCGGATAACTCCAAAGTGCTTATATCGGATACTGTGGGTTTTATAGAAAGGCTCCCCGAGACCCTTGTAGCGAGTTTTCATACAACACTTGATGTGGTTCGGAAGGCAGACCTTCTGCTGGTGACCGTGGACAGGTCAAGCCCTTCTCGAGGCAGGCATATCGATGCTGTGCGAAAAACACTTAAGCGGATAGGTGTTAATGAATCCGTGCCCAGACTGACTGTCTGGACTAAGTGTGATGCAGTTGATGATTTCAGATACCCCGGAAGCGGTGTTGCCGTATCAGCCTTATCGAAGTTCGGGCTGGATGTTCTCCTGAATCGAATCATCGGATACAGAGACAGATCACTTGACTGGTTTGAGCTTATGCTGGAACATTATGATAGTACGATTCTGAACTGGCTTTACAGTAATTGTCTTGTGAGAGATGTTACGACTCGCGAGGACGGTTCCGTCAGGGTTCTTGCCGGAGCTTTAAGAGGTTATGATTCGGTTGAGGGAAGAATTGATGGTGTGGATACTGCAGGAAGTTTTATTAGATTGGCCAAGCCCCCAGAACAGCGTATGCGGGATAGCGAAATAGAATATGTATGAAGAAAGCAATCCGGATAAACTCAGAACAAACCTGATTGACAGGCTTAAGGGTCTTCATGATCTTTATGAGACAGATCTTATATCGGACACTACACTCGCAAGTCAGCTTCTTGAACTTATTGCCTCACGGGAAGCAAAAACATTCTGGGATATCACCATGAAGAAGGATATAACTGCAAGACGTATGCTGACGATGCTTGATGATCCGCAGCGATGGAAAGAGGATTCCTCATCACCTGAAGACGCTCGACAGCGTATACTCAAACAGAGGCTGACTGGAGTATTCTTTTCAACTGAGGATTCCTACAAGTACGTTTTAGAAATGCTGCTTGATATTGCCAACCTTCCGCACTTCGAATCCATAGTTTATTCACGGAACAGTAAGCCAACTCTGAAGAAATCAGGAGCCAAACTCAGCATACTGGACTGAATACTGAACACAAACAGGGTTTCAACCTGTGCATGACCTGTATATGAAGTCCGGTAAGGAGATACAGTTGAAGAAAATCCTTTTCAATATTATCGGCTTGCTCCTCACAGGTGCAGCTCTGTATTACCTTGGCAATTCTTTTATAAGCGGCACCGCCGAGGCAGGGGGTTTATCGAATCTCCTTATCTTCGATCCTCTTCTATTTACCGTTTCATTCGTACTCATGGTGCTGCACCTTCTTGCAGCCGCCTGGTCATGGATGCTGGTCTGTTCTGTAGCGGGCGCTAAGATATCGTTCGGGCAGGCATTCAATGTTCATTTCCTTGCCCAGGTTGGTAAGTACATTCCCGGCAAAGTATGGGGAGCTGTGGGGAAGATCAGTCTTTCAAAGAAACTGGGCATGTCCTCAGCGGTAACCGGGCATGCTTTAATACTTGAAACCCTCTTCATTGTAGCCGGGTGTCTTCTTATGTCGCTTCCGGTGATTCCCCTGGCTGCGAAGCAGATCGGTCTTGGAACCACGATCAGTGTGATAATTGTTGTAGTATCTGTTGCCGTTGTGCTTTTTGCGGCTCATCCAGGAGCTTTCCGGAAGCTGCTGAAGATCGCAGGTTCAATTACCGGCAGGGATTTCGACATGGACGACCCCGGTTTTGCCAATATCCTGAAACTTCTACCTGTTTATATACTGGTGTTTCTTCTGCAGGGCGTTGCTTTCGTCTTTCTG
>Ga0190293_1000382_pt1 | contig 15849 bp, 11 predicted proteins | sample 48693001_MG_FD_161671 | JGI IMG/M metagenome (GOLD analysis project Ga0190293, IMG submission 161671) | Hydrothermal vent microbial mat bacterial communities from Southern Trench, Guaymas Basin, Mexico - 4869-30-0-1_MG | ecosystem: Environmental > Aquatic > Marine > Hydrothermal vents >... | reverse complement strand
AGGGCAAGTTTCAGATGTAACTTTTTCAGATGTTTTTATTACTTTTTTTGATTTGGTCTTAATTGTAGTAGCATGAGAAATATTAGCACGTTTAGATTCACTTCTTACTTCATATACCAAATGATCAACCATTTGTTTCATGTTTTTTATAAAAGTTCCAGCCTTAAAATCACCTTTTTCAATATCCTTTAATTGTTTCTCCCAAGAGCCTGTTAATTCAGCTGATTTTAATAATTCATTTTGAATAGTGTCTATTAATTGAATACCAGTTGAAGTTGGTAATACTTGCTTTTTATTTCTAATAATATATTTTCGTTTAAATAAGGTTTCAATAATGTTAGCACGTGTTGAAGGACGACCAATACCATTGTCTTTCATTAGCTCACGCATTTCATCATCCTCAACATGTTTTCCTGCAGTTTCCATAGCACGTAGGAGTGAAGCTTCAGTAAATTGATTAGGAGGTTTGGTTTGTTTTTCTAAAAACGAAGGTTGATGTGTTCCTTTCTCTCCCTTTATAAACGTTGGTAAAATTCCAGTTACCTTTTTATCATTGTCCTTAGTTTCAAAAACTATTCTCCAGCCTTTCTCTAGAATTTCTTTTCCTGTAGTTTTAAAATTTACAGTAGCAACTTTTCCAATTATAGTTGTATTAGAAACGGAGCAGTCATCATGAAAAACCGCGATAAAGCGTTTAGTTATTATATCATAAACTTGCTGCTGATTGTATTGTAAGTTAATTTGAATGCCTGTAGGAATTATGGCATGATGATCGGTTACTTTTTTATCATTAAAAACTTTTGATGATTTCTTTATTTTTTCATCTAAAAGCGGCTGTGTTAAAGCTGAATAATTTGTCAATTTATGTAGTATGCCAGTAATTTTAGGATAGACATCATTTGGTAAAAATGTAGTGTCTACTCTTGGATAGGTGACTACTTTTTGCTCATATAGTTTCTGAACAATTTTAAGTGTTTCATCAGCAGAAAAACCAAACTTAGTATTACAATAGACTTGTAATCCAGTTAAATCGAATAGTTTTGGTGCGTATTCTAATCCCTTTTTTTTGTTGATAGAAACAATCTCAAACTCTTGAGTTGCAACTTTTTCAGCTAAAATCTCACCATCTTTCATTTTCAAAAATCGTCCTTCTTCATAGCTGAATAATGTATCGCGATACATGGTTTGTAACTCCCAATAGGGTTGCGCTTTAAAGTTTTCAATGTCTTTAAATCTATTTACAAGCATCGCTAAAGTAGGTGTTTGTACTCGACCAACGGACAAGACTTGTTTATAACCACCATGCTTTACAGTATATAAACGCGTAGCATTAATTCCTAAAAGCCAATCACCAATAGCCCGAGAAAACCCAGCATAGAATAAATTATCATAAGCTTGAGAAGGTTTTAAATTTTCAAAACCCTCTTTAATAGCTTCTGTGGTTAATGATGAAATCCATAAGCGCTTTACTTCACCTTTATAATTTGCTTGATCTAGAACCCAACGCTGAATTAATTCACCTTCTTGTCCAGCATCACCACAATTAATAACAACATCGGCTTTATCAAATAAACTTTTTATAATATTGAATTGCTTTTTAATTCCTGAGTTTTCTACAACTTTAATTTGAAATTTTTCAGGAAGCATAGGTAAATTATTCAAATCCCAACTTTTCCAGTAGGATTTATAATCATTGGGTTCCATCAATGTACACAAATGCCCAAATGTATATGTTACGGCATAACCGTTGCCTTCATAATAGCCATCACGCTTAGTTTTCGCTCCTAAAACAGATGCAATTTCTCTAGCAACACTTGGTTTTTCAGCTATACAAACTTTCATTTTGCAGATAAATATTTTGGCAGTTTTGTGTTGCAAAATAAGAATTTTGTTGATTCTAATGTAGTAGATGTAAGAGGAGTTATTAACCAAAAAGAGATACTTTAGAAATTATTATAGTCTAATAGAAAAGATTAAAATATTTAATTCAAATTTTTCTTTAATTAGTTCATTTAACTTTATAAAAGGGCTTACTTTTGCATATTGAAATTTATTTAAAGAATGTCTAAATATTCCATAGAATTAGAAGAACGTACAGAGGGAAAAAACTTATATAGTTACCAAAAAGGTGCTATTGATAAGATTTTTAAATATTTTGAAGATGCTCCTGATGATTACCATTTACTTTATCAATTACCAACAGGAGGAGGGAAGACCGTTATTTTTTCTGAAATGGTAAGACAATACTTAAAGCATCATAAGAAAAAGGTTCTAGTGATGACGCATCGTATTGAGTTATGTAAACAAACTTCAAATATGTTAACTGAGTTTGGTGTTTCTAATAAAATTGTAGATAGTAAAGCAAATTTAGATGATCAGGATGGTTATAGTTGTTTTGTTGCTATGGTCGAGACTTTAAATAATAGATTGAATGAAGATAAACTTGATATTTCAGATATTGGATTAGTCATCATTGATGAAGCTCACTATAATTCATTTACTAAGCTTTTTAAATTTTTCGAAAAATCTTTTGTATTAGGAGTTACTGCAACGCCATTAAGTTCTAATATAAAGCTTCCAATGAAAGACAATTATGATGAACTAATTGTTGGAGAAACTATAGAATCTTTAATTGAAAATGAGTTTTTAGCACAAGCTGAAATATATTCTTATAATGTAGGACTAACCTCTTTAGTTATTGGAGCAAATGGCGATTATACTGTAAAGTCTTCTGAAGATTTATACACAAATAATGATATGCTTAGTAAGTTACAATATGCATATGAAGAGCATTCCAAAGGTAAAAAAACACTAATTTTTAATAATGGAATTAACACATCTTTGCATGTGTATGAGACGTTCAGAGCTGCAGGTTACCCTATTGCTCATTTAGATAACACAAATTCTAAAAAGGAGCGTAAAATGATTTTAAAGTGGTTTAAGAAAACTCCAGATGCTATTTTAACATCAGTGAGTATTTTAACCACAGGTTTTGATGAACCTACTGTTGATTCTATTATCTTAAATAGAGCAACAAAGTCTTTAACATTATACTACCAAATGATTGGTCGTGGTTCACGAATTCTAAAAAACAAGTCTAAGTTTAACGTAATAGATTTAGGAAATAACTTGCATCGTTTCGGACCCTGGGGAAGTGATTTAGATTGGCATAAGATATTTAAATCACCAAGTTTTTATTTAGATGGATTGCTTAATGATGAAGATTTGGAGAGCAATTTTAGATATGAAATGCCAGATGAGTTAAGAGCAGAGTTTGCTAAAACAGACGAGGTGTATTTTGATATTAAGGACACCTATATTGATTCTGTAAGAAATGGAGAATCTTCTAAAGTCGTTCTAGAACGTTCTATTGCTCAGCATGGAAGAATTTGTACAGAAAACAGTGAAGATGTGTATGATGCTTTAGCTTTAGCTAAATTGTTAGGTGATGATATAGATCACAGAATACAGCGTTATACGAAATGTATTAGTAAAAGTACTTTCAATTTTGTTGAATGGCTAAAAGATGATTACAGGAAAAAATTAAATGCGTATTTACGTACTAATTTTGATTCTGTTTTTGAGACCATTCATGGTTATCCTCCAGAAGATTAATTCGTTTTAAAATTCCAAGCTATAAATCGACTTTGCTTATTGCCTTGCTTCATACTTATAGTTTTATGTGTTGCTTTAAGCTTGTCAAGCTGCTTATAAATTTTAGGTAAGTTTTCCTTTTTAGATACTAAAGTCGTAAACCAACCAACTTGTGTTTTAAAGGCTACACTTTGTTTAATCATTCGTTTAATAAATAAAACTTCTCCTCCATTACACCACAATTCATTCGCCTGACCACCAAAATTTAAACCTGTTGCTCCATCTTTTCTTAGATTACTTAACTTTCGCATAGTGCCTTTACTAGCTTCAGCTTCTGACGTATGAAAAGGTGGATTACACATAGTGAAATCAAAGTATTCATCTTCTTTTATAATGCCTTTAAAAATATTGGCATTATCTTTTTGATGTCTGATTTCAATATTTTTTTTAAGAGCTTCAGTTAAATTCACATTATGTTGTGCTGCATTAATCGCATCTAAATTAATATCACAACCAATCATCTTCCAATTGTAAATTTGAGAGCCTAAAATGGAATAAATACAATTTGCTCCTACACCAACATCTAAACCTTTAATATCTGTTTTTGAAGAATCTTCATTTAATAGATCTGATATATGATGAATGTAATCTGCTCGCCCAGGAATTGGAGGACAAAGATATCCTTTAGGAATTCTCCAATCTGTGATATTATAATTTGCTTTAAGTATGGCTTTATTTAAATGAAAAACGGCATCATTCTTTGAGAAATCTATTGTTTTTGTGCCATGTTCATTAACGAAAACGAATTTGGCTAACGAACTATGAGAAAGTATAAGATCATCAAAATTATAGGTTGTGTGATTGTTTTTAGGATGCATTATCGTTTTAAATTTACTTTGAATGGCAAAGATACTCCTAAACTGTAGCAATGATAGAAAATACATAAATTAATCATGAAATACTTAAATAAGCATACCTTTGCAGCACATAAAATTATACATGTCAACATTTTTAGAATTAGGAATCCGTAAGGAATATATAAAAGCTTTAAAGGAGCTTCATATTAATACACCAACTGATATTCAGGAACAAACACTTCCTGTATTATTAGAATCTGAAACAGATTTTATAGGATTAGCGCAAACAGGAACAGGGAAAACTGCTGCTTATGGCTTGCCAATCTTACATCACATAGATGCTTCAAAAAATGAGATTCAGGCTTTAATATTATCACCAACACGAGAATTAGTTCAGCAAATAAAAAAGCAACTCTTTAAGTTTACGAAGTATGCAGATTCAAAAATATTTGTTGAAGGTGTTTACGGTGGAGAAAAAATTGAAAAGCAGATTCACGCTTTAAGAAGAACAACACATATTGTTGTTGCAACACCTGGACGCTTATTAGATTTAATAGAACGAGGAGATATTAATATAAAAAACATTAAAACCTTAGTTCTCGATGAAGCAGATGAAATGCTTAGCATGGGTTTTAAACAAGATTTGAATAGAATTTTAAAATACACAACTGGACAAAGACATACGTGGTTGTTTTCTGCAACAATGCCTGAAGAAATTCAACGTATTGTTAAAACATATATGTCAGCGAATGCTGTTCGTGTTACTATTAATAAAAATGTATTGGTTAATGCTAATATCACACATCAATATATAACGACGACCATCAAGGATAAAGTGAATATTTTAACTCGAATTTTAGATAAGCGTGACGATGAACGAGGTATTATTTTTTGTAGAACTAAAGCAGGAACACAAAATTTAGTCGAAAAACTTAAAGAAGAAGGCTTTTCTGTTGGTGCTTTAGAAGGCGATATGCAACAAAAGGAACGAGATAAAGTGATGCGCGCTTTTAAAAATGAATCCCTACAAGTTTTGATTTCTACAGATGTTTCAGCTCGTGGAATAGATGTTCATAATTTAGCTTTTGTAATTCATCATCAATTACCAGAGCAATTAGAATATTATACGCATAGAAGTGGTAGAACTGCAAGAGCAGGGAAATCAGGGAATTCTATAGCTTTAATTATTCCTGGTGAATTACATCATATTCATCAAATTCAAAGGGATTTAGAGATTACGTTTAGAGAAATCACCATGTAATTTTTACACTTTATTTTTATACTTGGTAAAATCTAAATCAAGTACATTAAAATTATTTGCAGCTTTAACTAATAGAGTAGAGCCTATAGTCTTAAACAGGTGATTAGTTTTGAGAACAAATTCAGCTTGTTTTTCAATTTTATAATTCGGAATTCCTACTAAAGTTAAATCTGTAGTTGACGATTGTTGTTTAATTAAATCGTAAAATGGTTTTTGTTCAACAGCATTATTGATAATTATAATTTCCACATTTACTCTCAAATCTTCAACAAGTTTATAAATTTTAGAGTGAATAATATCTTTATCAACATTATTATTATTCACAAATAAAACTCTAATATTAGTATTATTCCACCTAGGAGATGCGATAATAAACCGTGCAATATTTAACATCATTTCGGCATTTTTGCTATCAGTTTCTCGCCACCATAAATCTACTGTATGGTAATTCCCAAACTTAGCTTCTCTATCAAAATCTAAATACAATAGATTATAATCTAGATGCAATAAGGTTTCAGTCATTTTAGAATACTCAGCAGAACTTTCTAATCCTTTTGGCCAGCCCATCATTATGGTATTAGGATCTACACCAGAAAAACCAAAAGTTGTTGCAATATTCGTGATACCAGAATAGATATTGTCAACTTTTATTTGTCGCGCAAAAATACCAAGATCAGTAAAAATTTCATCTCTAACAATTTGTTCGGTTTTTCGTAAAGGAGGTTTACTATTATCTTTATCTAAAATAAGTTTAAAATTAGTGACAATTCCTGTTCGTCCAGAAACAGTTTTTCCTAATTCTAAAAGATAAGATTGATGAGCACTTTCACCACTAAACAAGATAATATTTGGATTCCAATTTGAATGTTCATCTACTTTAGCATCAATTTTTTTCAAGCCTTTATTTACCACATTTTCCCAAACACTTTGCCATACATCATTAGATTGTAATTGAACTTCTTGGCGTTGAAGCCAAATATATAAACCAGCAATTACAGCTAATGCTCCAAACATTGCTATCATATCTAATTTAAACATAATTACAAAACAGGCAATAAAACCTATGAAACCAATCCAACGCTTAATTTTAAATGTTGGTTGAAAATCTGGATTCGCCCAACTTTCTAAAAAATAAGAAATATTTATAAAACCATAAGCTGTCAAATAAAACATGGAAACAATTCGGGCAATAACATCTAATTCTCCTATTAAAATACCAGCTTCAGCAATTACAAAAACCATAAAAAGTGCATAGACAGGTTCGTTATTTACACCTTTTCCTTTCTCAAATATTCTTGGCGTTACTTTATCTTTAGACATGGCTTGCAATATTCTTGGTCCACCAAGTATTCCTCCTAATGCAGAGGACAGCGTAGCTCCCCATATCCCAGCAACAACTGCAGGAGCAAACATGGCCATTTTCATTAAAATATTATAATCTGTTTTGAGTACTTCAGAATTAATGTTGAAAGCAATAAAAATAGCTAGTACTATATAAACAATTAATCCTACACCTATAGCTAATAATGTGCCTTTAGGAATTGATTTTTTAGGATCTTTTAAATCACCACTCATAGCTATACCAGCAGTAAAACCTGTTACAGCTGGGAAAAATATTGCAAATACAACCTCTAAGGTAACTGAGCCTTCAGTAGAAAATAAATGCACTGTTTCTGGAACATATTCAGTTGTTCCAAAAAAGATTGATACTATAGAAATGAAGATTGCCGCAAGAATAAAGAATTGTGCTTTTAAAGCAGCCGAAGTGCTAATTAGTGCTAAAATTGTTAGGGCAATTAGAGCTATAGTTCCTGTTAGCCTAAATCCATTAGCAGACATATCAAAACCAAAATAACCATTAAAACTTTCGGCAAAACCAATTAAATATAAGGCAATAGAAAATGCTGTTCCAACATATAACGCAATACCAATAGATCCTCCAATTGGAATACCCATACTTCTCGACAAGATGTAATAAATACCACCTGCACCAATTTTTTTATCAGTTGCAATAGAAGACACACTTAGACCTGTTGTTACTGCAATAACATGAGCTATTAGAATAATTATAATAGCACCAAATAATCCTGCATTACCAACAACCCATCCCAAACGCATATACATAATAACGCCTAGAATTGTTAAGATTGAAGGTGTAAATACACCTGCAAAAGTGCCAAATTTCTTTTTTTTAGCCATTAGCTAAGATTCATTTTTTTATGCTTATTACTAGAATGTGAATATAGTTATTCTATATAAGTAAATAAAAAAACAGTTACAATTTCTATAATTAATCGTAATATTGCAATGAATCAATATAAGAGTATGGGACTTACCAAAACAGAAATATTTACTGAGCAACAAAATATGATTGCTTTAATAGCTAAGGCCATTGGACATCCAGCAAGAGTGGCAATTTTACAGCATTTATTTAAAATTAATAATTGTATTTGTAGTGATTTAGTTGAAGAGATTGGGTTAGCTCAACCAACGATTTCGCAACATTTAAAAGAGCTTAAAAATTTAGGTTTAATTAAAGGAAGTATTGAAGGCACAAGTGTTTGTTACTGTATTGATCATGAAAATTGGTCGGCAATACAGCATATTTTTATGGGGTTTTTAGGTCAGAATAACGAACTTATTAATGAATGTTGTTAATTTTAATAAGCGAATAATCAAATATGTCAATAAGTAAAACAGTACTTTTTTCAGAAATTAAACATGTAATTAATTCATTGGATATGTTAAATATTTCTAGTGAACGAAAGCTAGTACTTCAGCCATTAATTGATTATATACAATCTAATATTTTTAATGAAAAGGATATTAGATTAAATTTTATTTGCACTCATAATTCACGAAGAAGTCATCTTGCCCAAATTTGGGCACAAGTCCTAACAATACATTTTGATATAGCAAATGTTTTTTGTTATTCTGGAGGTACCGAAGCAACAGCTCTATTTCCACAAGTAATCAAAACTTTAAAGCATTCAGGTTTTAAAATTGAAATAATTTCAGAAGGAGTTAACCCTAGGTACAGTATTCAATATTCTCAAAATGAGACTTCAATAAAGAGTTTCTCAAAAATATATAATAATAATTATAATCCGCAATCAGAATTTGCAGCAATAATGACTTGTTCTCAAGTAGATGCTGATTGTCCTTTTATTACTGGAGCTGTAAAGCGTATTTCAATACCGTATGAAGACCCTAAAGTATTTGATAATACAACACTTCAAGCAGAAAAATATATGGAAAGAAGTCTGCAAATTGCTACTGAATTGTGTTACGTCTTTTCAAAAATTAAATAAAAATGCCATCAGCTAAAAAAAAATTAAGCTTTCTAGATAGTTATTTAACCTTGTGGATATTCTTAGCCATGGGAATAGGAGTAGGTTTTGGGTATTTTACACCTTCATTTCCGATGATAGTTAATTCTTTCAGTATTGGAACAACTAACATACCAATCGCTATCGGGTTAATTATGATGATGTATCCTCCTCTAGCAAAAGTGAATTATACTTTACTTCCGAAAGTATTTAAAAATGTAAAAATCCTGTCTATTTCATTAGTTTTAAACTGGATTATCGGACCTGTTTTAATGTTTGTTTTAGCTATTACATTTTTACAAGACTATCCAGAATATATGGTAGGTTTGATTTTAATTGGGTTAGCACGTTGTATAGCCATGGTATTAGTATGGAATGATCTTGCTGAGGGTAGTTCAGAATATGGTGCAGGATTGGTAGCTTTAAATAGTGTTTTTCAGGTATTTGCTTATAGTTTCTATGCATGGTTATTTATAACAGTATTACCTCCTTACTTTGGATTTGATGGTGCTATTGTAGATATTTCTGTAGCAACTATTGCAGAAAGTGTTGCTGTTTATTTGGGAATTCCATTTCTTTTGGGAATTTTTAGTCGGTTATTTTTAGTGAAACTAAAAGGAGAGGAGTGGTACACTAAAGTTTTTATACCAACAATTTCTCCAATCACTTTATTAGCCTTACTATTTACTATTGTTATTATGTTTTCCTTGAAAGGAGAATTAATAGTAGAAATACCAAAGGATGTATTAATTATTGCTGTACCACTTTTATTATACTTTGGAATAATGTTTCTTATCGGATTTTTTACAACAAAAGCCATGGGAGCAACTTACGATAAAACTGCAGCAGTTGCTTTTACAGCTTCTGGTAATAATTTTGAATTAGCCATTGCTGTTGCTATTGCTGTCTTTGGTTTAAATTCTGGCCAGGCTTTTGCAGGAGTTATAGGACCTTTAGTTGAGGTTCCAGCTCTCATATTATTAGTTCGGGTTTCTTTTTGGTTGCGGAAGAAGTATTATTAATTAGTAAAATATATTTTCTGTTACTTTTTGATTTTGCAATGGTATACATAAATTGTAATACTTTTTTTACCTTTGAGTAAATCAGCTACACTATGTCATTTTTAAAGTTTACTCGAAAGAAAATTGTTTTTATTGTTAGTGTTATCATCATTATTTTATTAATAAATAGTATTGCTTCATTTGTAATCGAAAATAAAATCACTGAGGTTTTATTAAAAAATGAATCTAAATATTATACAGCTCGAGTTGAAGCGTCACATTTTAAATTATTAAGAAGATCATTAGTGTTAAATAACATTTCACTAATACCAAAGCAAGAAATATTAGATAGTTTAAAGCAAGAGACTTCACAAAAAGAGAAATTAGAAGAAATTAGACTTTCTTCAATTGAATTTAATGGAATAGGTATATTCAATATCCTTTTTAATAATAAGATTCATATTAAAACTTTAGAGATTAATGATTTATATATAAAAACAATTCAAGGAGAAGAAATTCAAAAAACACATAAAGAAAAAAAAGCATTGAATTTGGATTCAATTTATATAAAAAAACTCAAAGGTCTTCAAATAGATAATATAGCTGTTAATGATTTTGTATATGAAGTTGTTGATGTGAATACAAATGAAGTTATGTTTAAAAACGAACCTCTGAACTTTGCTTCTAGTGGTTTTAAACTTGAAGAAGTTAGCGAACATTTATTTAAAATATTGCCAGTAAAAGAATCTTTTGAATTATCGAAGATTGAATTAAAAATGAATGCTATAAAATATGATTTTTCGATAGAAAATATTGCTTTCAATTTTAAGAAACGATTAGTTGACGTAAAAAAAATAAGTTTAAAGCCTCAGGTGTCTAAATATAAATTGGCTAAATCTTATGATTTTTGCAATGATGTTTATGATTTAGAAATTGATGAATTCAAAATATTTAATTTTAACCTTGCTAAACTTCTTAATAATGAAGGCATCTTTATTGACAGTGTTCAAATTTCTGGATTGGATATTGAATTATATAAAGATAAAAGAAGACCATTTAATACTAATAAGTATAATTCTTTACCTCATATAGCTTTACAGAAAAAAGAATTGCCATTACATATTGCAAAACTAAAAGTGGCTAATAGTGTTGTATTAATTGAAGAGCATCTGGCAAAAAGAGACTCGTTAATGGTGGTAACTTTAAATAACATTGATGCTATTGTTCAAAATATCACATCTATTGAATCCTTAAGAGAAAATCCTATGCTAGTAGATTTAACTGCAGATTTAATGAATGAAGCACCTTTAAAACTTCATGTAAATTTTCCATTAAAAAATAATTCATATCGTTTTAGTTTTAATGGTAGTTTAGGTGCATCCAAGCTGAAATTATACGATTCAGCATTGTTTCCAGCCATCGGATTAAAAGTGTTAAGTGGAGATTTAAATTCAATGGTGTTTTCTGCTACTGCAAATAATATTTCTTCAAACGGACGTATGACCATGCTTTATGATAATTTAAGTGCCGATGTTTTTAAAGCAAACTCTTTCGAAGAAAATAAGTTTTTGACTTGGACAGTTAATTCAGTAATTAAAAAATCTAATCCAAATAAGTATAATAAAACTCGAGTTGCAGCAATGGAATTTGAGCGAGACACATATAAAGGTTTAGGAAATTATATATGGAAAACTATACTTTCGGGAATTACCAATTCTATTGCGCCAGGAGGGAAGCAAATTAAGCCTCATAAAAAGAGAAGAAAAAATAAAAGATAAATCATAAATGAAAAAGTCATTACTGATAGTAATTATCTGTTGTCCATTTATTATTTTTTCTCAAGAAAAGGATTCTATTCCAAGTAATGAATATATCGAAGTAATGGATGATAAACTTAGTGTAAAGATTGATGTTGACAATGACATTGAAACATTTACTACAGAGGAAAATGGCATTAAATTTAAAATTGAACCTAATTTAGATTATAGAACTGAAGTATCAGTTAATTATAGGTTCATATCTTTCAAATTAGGTTTTTCTCCACATTTGTTTACTCATTATAATGAAGAACATAAAGGAAAAACGAAGATTACTAAAATTGAAATGGATTTTTTTATAAAAAAATGGATTCAGACTTTAGCATATACTCAGACTAATGGGTTTTATTCTCCAGATTATCCTGTGCCAGAAGATTACCCAACAGATTTTTTAATTCTTGATGATTTGAAAGTAATCAATTTTGAAGGCATTACTAGATATCAATTTAATGAAAATTATTCTATAAAGGCTATTATTACTCAAACAGAAATCCAACGCAAAAGTGCAGGAACATTTTTACCTAGCTTTTCTTATAGTTATAATCAATTAAAAAATGGTGCTACACATCAAAAATTAAATACTATAAATTTTATTTTAAGTGCAGGATATTTGCACACTTTTGTTCTTAATAAAAAATTATATGCAAGTGGTGGTGCATCACCAGGTGTTGGTGTTGATTTTAATAAAATAATTGTAGAAGCAGGTGGAAATAGATTTACAGATAAGGATACAGATTTAACTTTAAATTTTGATGGACATATAGGATTAGGATATAATTCTAATAGCTTCTTTGGAGGTGCTTATTTTAGGTTTTTATCTACAACTAGAAAAGATACGACTATTGTAAATTACGATACTTTTAGAACACATGTCCAAGTGTTTTTCGGATATAGATTTAAGGCACCAAAGTTTCTTAAAAAGAAAGCAGATTGGATGGAGGAGAATGCTCCTTTATAGAATTTGTAGTTTGTTTATTTTCTTATAAATAAAATTCATCAAAGGTTTTTCTATGTTATGTAAATATTAAATAGTGAAAAAGTTATCATTTAACTGATAATTATCAGGTTTTAGGATTCTTAAAAGGAATATATTGCGAGCTTAAAAAACTAACTAAATACTTAATATAGCAATGAAACACGCACACTCATTTCATATTCCTGTTATGGGAATAGGATTTACAATAGATTCTCCGCTAAAAGTAGCCCAATATGGTATTGACTCTGTGATTTCTTTAGTAGATGATATTCTACTAGAAAAATTAAGAAAAATGTACAGCGAAAAATTTGAGATGCCTTATGATGAAATCACAAATAAAATTAAAGATTTTAGGGCTAAGAGAATCACTTCCTATTTAAACCTTATCAATCAACTGACAGCAGATAAATTTGAAGCATTAAAAAACGTTACAGAAGAGAAAAGTGACGAGATAAAAGAATACATTAATATGCTTCCTAATTATTCAACAATCAAAAATGAGTTTGAGAAGTTGACAAGCAAAGGATTTAATTTTTCTGAAATCAAAGATTGGGCACATAATAACTTAACCATGGGAAGTATTGATGTCAATATCATGACCAAAGTTGACAAAGATAATTATCTTAAAAAAGAACAGTTGCCCATCGAATATAACGATGCTCATGCTGCGCTTAGAGGCTATGCAAACAGTAATTTAAAATCGTCTTTAGTACTTTCGGCAGGAATGAATCCACGTTTGTATGCATATATGGGACAGTTTGATGATTTCTTTCCAAATAAAAATGGAGACATTAAAAAACGCATCATATTAAAAGTAAGTGATTATAGATCTGCCTTAATCCAAGGTAAATTTTTGGCTAAAAAAGGCTTATGGGTTTCAGAATATAGAATTGAATCTGGATTGAATTGTGGAGGTCATGCTTTTGCAACAGATGGTTTTCTTTTAGGACCTGTTTTAGAAGAGTTTAAAGAGAAACGAGAGGAATTAGCACAATCAATTCAAGAGTTATTAAACCAAGCACTTATAAGTCAGGAGCGTATTGTCCCAAAAGAATCACTATCAATAAAAGTGACAGCTCAAGGTGGAGTAGGAACAGAAGAAGAGCAAAACTTTTTAATGGATTTTTATAATATAGATTCTGTTGGCTGGGGAAGTCCTTTTTTATTAGTTCCAGAGGCCACAACTGTCGATAAAAAAACACTCAATCAATTAGCAGCTGCTAAAGAAGAAGATTTATATTTAAGTGATATCTCTCCCTTAGGTATTCCTTTCAATAACCTTAGAGGAAATACGAAAGATGCAGAGAAATTTCAGTTAATAGCAAAAGATCGTCCAGGCAGTTCTTGTCCAAAGAAATTTGTAGCTTTAAATAAAGAGTTTAAGGAAACAGGGATTTGCACAGCTTCGCGAGAATACCAATATTTAAAAATAAAGGAGCTTGATGACGCAAAATTATCTACAGAAGAGCATCAAAGCAGGTACAATAAAATTATCGAAAAAACATGTACTTGTGTAGGTTTAGGGACGTCAACTTTATTAGCTTACAATATTGATACAAAAGTAGAAGGGAAGGGTGTTTCAATTTGTCCAGGACCAAATATGGCTTATTATTCTAAAATTATGAGCTTGAAGAATATGACCGATCATATTTATGGAAGAGCAAAAATGATGACTAGAACCGATCGTCCTCATATGTTTATAAAAGAGTTGAATATTTACATTGATTTCCTTCAAAACAAGTTAGAAGAAGCCAAACTATCTATGGATAATAAGCAGAAACGTTACTTAATGAAATTCACAACGAACTTAGAAGAAGGTGTAATATATTATAAAAATCTCTTTGAGGATATAAAAAACACTTTTGAAGATTCAAAATCTCATATTTTAAATGAATTAAATCGTGGAGAAAAAACACTTAAATTGATTGGAATTGAAATTGAAAATGCTATCATTTAAGGCGGTTAGCATTAATTTTTTACTCAATAACAAGTTTTTGACCAATTCTAATAATTGAGTTTCTTCTAATGTAATTTGTTTTACAAATAGAAGCAATACTCACATTATTTCTTAAAGATATTTTAGAAAGCGTATCACCACGCCTCACAACATAAACCTTCGTTTCTCTTATAAGACTTGCTATAGCTTCATCTTCGGTTAGTAAAAGATTTAATTTTGTTTGCCTTCTAGAGCTATGGATATAAGGACGTGTCCAATCTTTTGTTACCCAAATTTCTTTTGCTCTGATATTATTATTATTATTATCAGTGAAATCAAATAAATACTCAGGGTTTATTGCAAGTCCATGATAGTTAATAACCAAATGCAAATGACTTCCTCTAGCATTACCAGAAGTTCCACCTTTGCCTAAAAGCTGTCCCTGTTTTACAGTATCATTTGCTTTAACTGCATACCTAGATAAATGAGCATATACAGTTTCAAGTCCGTTATAATGTCTAACAATTACAGTTCTGCCATGACCAGTATTATATTTTGCAAATCGAACAATACCATCAAACATTGCCACCACACTATCGCCAGTAATGAGATCTATATCAATTCCTTTATGAGCTCTTCTATTACGCCAGCCATAACGAGAAGTAACAACTTTATTACGTGAGATAGGAGAGGAGTAATTAGAATCGTTAAATTTTAATTGAAAAGGAAAGATTACAGTTACATCTTTATACGGATTATAAACAGTGGTATCCCAATATTCATCTTTAATTGATACAGTTGTACTATCTATTGATTCAAATTGCACATTTTGTTCTTTTGTGAATTGAAAGTCTATCAATTTAAGATCTAAATCTTTAATAGACTGATTTTGTCCATTACTATAAAAAGATACAGCTATTAGTGTTAAAAAGGTAATAAATGATTTCATATTCTGCTAAATAATGCCAAAATCAATAAAGGGATTACTGATTTAATTTTTAGGATTGACGAATTTAGAAAAATTATTGCTAATTGTTGTTAATGTATTGTTAGAGTTATTAACTTTTTGAAATTTTAG
>Ga0190293_1000381_pt1 | contig 15883 bp, 18 predicted proteins | sample 48693001_MG_FD_161671 | JGI IMG/M metagenome (GOLD analysis project Ga0190293, IMG submission 161671) | Hydrothermal vent microbial mat bacterial communities from Southern Trench, Guaymas Basin, Mexico - 4869-30-0-1_MG | ecosystem: Environmental > Aquatic > Marine > Hydrothermal vents >... | reverse complement strand
CTTCTACTCACAGTTCTCAAAATCCTCCGCGATGACCCCGAATGCTTGGTCTTCGTCTCCAGCACCTCGGTGCCGGAGACAACCGAATCAGCGCTGATCGATACGACGACACTGCAACGACTCAACGGAGGATGGGCCTATGCCTATGTTCAAGAAGGTGAGCGAGGTTGGCTATGTACCGAACCACACCCCTTGGCTGGTTAGCGGCTATTTCAGTCTTGCTGCTCCTGGCGCCAGCTGCCGAGGCAGGCGAATCATGTCGAATCGATGAACGAACGGACCGCATCATCTGCAGGGAATCGGGTGGGTCGAGGGTTCGCAATCCACCGCGAACCTCGCCGAGTGACCCGCCACCGGCGAGAAGTCCACGGGCGCCGCTGCGGTACGTGTACACAGGATACGACGCCGTTATCGGAGACTGCTACTACTGGTCGAGCGTCCCGGGCGGCCTCGATGCATGGGATCCGGCCAATGATCCCGCAGTGATAGCTATCACGACGAAGCTTCCCACCTGCCCGTCGAAACCAGCGACGGTTACTGACCCTTCACAATCTGCATGGTCTGTATTCAGGTCATGGAACCTTGCGCCACCTTCACCGTCGATAACTCCGCAGGACCACGGGATTACAGGGATTCCCACCCACATCACCGCGACACCACCAGCCGTCATCACCCATTCAGAAACCCTTCCCGATGGACGCAGGCTCGAGGTCCGTGCACGGGCAGCAACCCTCACCGTCAACTGGGGCGATGGAACAACGGCGACATTCGACCCGGAAGCTGCCGACGGATACCCTGCGGGTACTGCCGATCACACCTACGAGCTCAAGACATGTTCACACCAATATCGAACAGAGCACCCTTCCGGCAATCTGTGCAACAGCACCGCCTCGGACTACGCCATCACGGCGAGCTACACCTGGCAGGGCGAGTACAGCATTGGCTCCGGATGGGTGGCCCTCGGCTCTCTCGCCAGGGTGGCCCCACCGATCAACTACGACGTGGACGAAGCTCGAGGAGTGTCGAGCCCCTGACCGCCTACTCCTTGGACGTCACTGCCCACAGGAGGTCACGTGAATCGATGATCCCGAGCAGCTCGCCATCTTCGAGTACGGGTAGATGCCGATAACCCGTCTCGAGCAACCAGAGGGCCGCATCGCGAACCGGGGCCTCCGCATCGATGGTGTCCGGGGACAGCGCCATCCGATCACGAACCTCAGAACCGAAATCACACCCATCAGCGATCGCCATCGCAAGGTCCCGATCCGTGCAGATACCAACCAGGCCAGTGCGGTCAACGACCGCCACCGCGCTTACCCCAACCTTCTTCATGGCGAGGGCTACGTCTCTGATCGAAGTCTCAGGACCAACTATCTCGCAATGCTTACCCACCAACGCACGAACGCGCATGTGAACCTCCAGGGAGAAGAATAGCCGCCAACCGCCATCCGCCATCCGCTATCCGCTATCCGATGAGGGGATCCAGATCATGACGCTCATGTGGAGGCATACCAGAACTCCTGCCACCACCATCGGCTCTCTGGCGGAAGACGGAAAGCGGAAGGCGGAAGGCGCCTCCGCTAGATCAGATCTTGCTCGCGGATGCCAAAGCTCGGGTGACGGAGCCGGCACAGCGCGAGCTTCTCGAGTTGGCGGATGCGTTCACGGGTGAGGTTGAACTCATCACCGATCTCCTCAAGTGTCCTCGGGATGCCGTCGTAGAAGCCGTATCTCAACGCAAGGATTCTGCCCTCACGAACGGGAAGCCGATCGATCGACTTGCGCAACGAGTTCGCTATGTCAAGTTCCTCAGTGACGCGCACCGGGTCAGCAGCGTCCTCATCCTCGATGAAGTCGCCAAGTTGGGCACCATCCTCACCGATCGGTTGTTCGAGGGACACTGTATCTGCAACAGCCAGTGCAAGCTCGACCTTCTGCACATCAACGCCTGCCTCTTCGGCGATCTCTTCAGGCTTTGGATCTCGACCAAGTTCTGCCTTGAGCGACGCCTGGGCTGCGCGCACCGCAGCAAGGGTGTCATGGAGATGTACAGGGATACGAACGGTGCGCGACTTATCTGCGATCGCACGCGTTATGGCCTGTCGAATCCACCACGTTGCATATGTCGAGAACTTGAAGCCTTTGCGCCAATCGAATTTCTCGACAGCACGGATGAGCCCAAGGTTGCCTTCCTGGATGAGGTCGAGAAAGTCGATTCCAGAGGTGTTCGCGTATCTGCGGGCGTTCGCGACGACGAGCCGCAGGTTCGCCGTGAGGAAGGCATCCTTTGCTTCACCGCCTCGTCTGACCTGCCGCTTGAGCATGATCTCTTCGGCCCTCGTCGAGAACTTGCCGTTCTCGAGCCGTTCGTGGGCGGTTTGGCCAGCTTCGATCTTCTGAGCGTAATCGACCTCGTTCTCAGCGGTCAGGAGTTCATACTCGCCAATCGAAGTCAGATACTGGCTGACCAGGTCGGTCGTGAGCCTGCCACGATCATCGGTCAGCTTGGAGCGATCCCTGTCCTTGAGCGAGCGGGCCAGGGTGTCTCGATCCATTCGCTCCTTCGCGTCAATACGTTCGCGTTGAGCCTTGTTGACGATCGCTTTTCGAGGCTTAGCACCGGTCGTCATCCAGCTTCCTCCAAGGAGTAGACGGTCGTTCCGCACACGAGCCACATGGCCATCTTGGACAACATTCCCGAATCCACCTATCCGACGCTTGCACCCAATACCACACAGGCCATGAGTCTTGTGAACCCACTTTCTCGTTCAGAAGGTACGGAATCTCCGAGGCTACCTACACGTCGGGCTCGGATACGCAGAACCCGAACAGTTCAAGAGCGACATCAGGCACCAGGAGTTCGAGGTCAGACAGCTCTGCGCAGAACTCATCAAGTGGGAAGTTGCCCGGAGAACGTGCCGACGACTCGAAATCGTCCAGCACCCCAGAACTACCGAGGTCGAACAGCAATGGGCCAAGCCACTCAAGGTCATCAGTGCCAAAGGGAAGACTTCGAATCCCGTCGACAGCAGCAGCGATCGTTTGTACACCCTCCGGGGCATCATCGATGCACAGGTCAAAGGCCACGATGAACACGTCGAAGTCGAGCGGCTCATCCAGCACCACGTCATCAACCGTGACTCTGAAACCCTCCTCCCCGACCGGCTCGACGAAAGGAACAGGCGCACCTTCCGATCGCAGGCAGGTTGTCCACCGTTCCAACTGTCCTGCGAGTCTTTCGCCCTGGCTCGGTGTCGACCCGACAGCGAAGAACGACACCAGAGCCACAGCGACCACTACCCCCGCTGACGCGAGGATCGCGGGAATCAACCAGTCTGGTTGGTCCGACCTGGGCCTACCTGTCATTTGGCTCCTCCTTCTCCGACCCTAGAATCTTGTCACACTCTCAGACGTATCGACAAGACAAAGGGGAACCATGCCAGACGGCACGACGATGCTCATCGTTGCTCTGGCCTCCCTTGCGCTGGTAGTGATCCCAGGGCCAGCAGTGATCTACATCCTCACCCGAAGCGTGAGCCAGGGCAGAGAAGCGGGTCTGGTCTCTGCCATCGGCGTCAACCTCGGGTCTTCAGTGCACGTGCTCGCGGCGGTCGCAGGCCTCACCGTTCTCCTTGCCAACTCCGCAGCAGCGTACATGGTGGTCAAGTGGGCGGGCGTTGCATATCTCGCCTGGATCGGCATCAGGACGCTCATGAAGGATGACACCGACTTCGCCGAACCTCAGATGGAGCAAGCAGCCCTCCGCAAGATCTTTGTCCAGGGCGTGCTCGTCAACATGCTCAATCCGAAGGTAGCGATCTTCTTTCTCGCGTTCCTCCCTCAGTTCGTTGATCCGAATTCGTCCAATGCAACGAGCCAGACGCTGATCCTCGGGATGACCCTCGTGACCATCGGCCTCATCACCGATTCCCTCTACGCGCTAGCGGGCGGGTCCGTGGGCGACGCGCTCAGACGGCGACCAAGTTTCGCACGGACTACCCGCCTGGTCTCAGGATCCATATACATCGCCCTAGCCGGCATTGCCGCAATCACAGGTACCAAGCTCGCAAACTCGTAGGTCAGAGAGAACAAAAGCGAACCGCGAGCGAGTCTTCGAGTAGCTCTCCGCCCTCCGCTCTGTGCTCTCCGTCTTCCGCTCTCCGTCTTCCGCTCTCCGTCTTCCGCTCTCCGCTCTCCGCCTTCCGCCTTCCGCTCTGTGTTCTGGATTCTGGATTCTGGATTCTGGATTCTGATTTCTGTGCTCTGACATCTGATATCTGACCCCCGTATTGCATCTATCGTGAGATAAGGTATAATCCCCTAGTCAGGAACTTAGGATTACACCAAAGGTAGAGGATGCGTCTTGAACTGACCAAACGGACCGATCTCGCGTTTCGGGCGCTCACGGCCATCGATCTTGCCCCCGAACACAGGGTGAACGGCGCCACTCTCGCTGAAGGCCTTGACATCACCACGCACTACCTGCCCCACGTCATGGCCCCTCTCACCCGATCAGGCTGGATCATGTCAACCTCAGGTCCGAGGGGTGGATACACGCTCGTGGCCAACCTCGATGACATCACCCTTCTCCAACTCGTCGAGGCTGTCGAAGGACCAATAGACACATCGGGTTGCCTCCACCTCGGGCCGCGCCACAACTCTGGCCCCACCTGTGCGCTCCACCAGCCATGGACGAAGGCACGCATGGCGTTGATGGCAGAACTCGACAACGTGACCATCGGTCACATCGCTCAAGATCTTCACACGACATACTGACCGGAACGCACCGTGAACAGACCGACCCTGACGCTGGCTGGACTCGTACTTGCCCTGGCATTGACTGGTGTGTCTTGTGTGGGGACAGCGGCCCCCGACCCCCCTTCGGACAACTCAACTCCCCGAATGCTCACCCCTGGGGACCCACTGGCCGGAGCGACCACATACAGGGCTGTTTGCGCGACATGCCACGGAGCAGACCTCGCGGGAGTTACCGGATTGGGCAAGTCGCTCGTGCCATCGTCGTACATCGCTGACGAGTCAGATGATGACCTTGTCGCCTTCATCATCGAGGGCCGTCCCATCGACCATCCTGACAACATCACCGGCGTCGCGATGCTGCCAAGAGGTGGCAATCCATCGCTCAGAGACCAGGACATAGCCAACATAGTCGCGTACATAAAGGCTCAACAGTAGGCCGTCACCGCTACCGCGCAACGATGAATGTTTGCCTTGGCTCACAGGAACGGTATATTACCTACTCACGGTCTAAGGAACTGCTATGCGGCTAGAAATGACGAAGAAGTCGGATCTCGCGCTCAAGTCATTGAGGTGCATCGGTGATGCCGGGGACGAACTCGTCGCAGGAAAGAACCTCGCCGAGAAGCTGGGCATCACGACGCATTATCTCCCCCAGGTCATCGCCCCACTGGTGAAGGCGGGCTGGGTCAAGTCCACACCTGGACCTCGCGGTGGCTACAGACTCGTCGGGGACCTCCAGGAAATCAGCGTTCTCGATGTGATCGAGGCGATCGAAGGAAGGATCGAGGATCAAGGTTGTGTCCAACGTGGAATTCCTTGTCCTGAGAACGACCTGTGTGCACTCCATGAACCGTGGCAGGCAGCCAGGGATGCCATGCTCGATCAGCTCGCCAGTGCTTCGATTGCCGAAAACGTGAGGCCCTGCACCGACATCACAGCGCCTCCCATCGTCGCCGGATAGAACCGAGGGCTTCCGCACTCCGCTCTCCGCTCTGTGCTCTCCGCTCTCCGCTCTCCGCTCTCCGCTCTCCGCTCTCCGCGGAGAATCATCTACCTCCACCCTCCTGTTCTGGCTGATGGCTGAAAGCTGATGGCTGATGGCTGATGGCTGACAGCTCATTTCTTCCCATAAACACCAGATATCGGGGGTTCGTTCGTAAGCTGACACCCCATGAACACCACCTCTTCTCACCTCCCCATCTGCATCCACTGCGGAACCCCCAGGCCAGCAGACGAGACGCTATGCCCGACGTGTGGCAAACCGTGGATCGACACAACGATCGAATCCTCACCCGCACCGGACGCGATACCTCCCGTAGCCACCCCAACAGCGGACACCCGCACGGAGCACGGACAAGAGAGCGATGGTTCAGCGGCCGGATCCGTCGTCGCCGCCGGCGCAGTCGCTGGAGTCGCAGCCTCCGGCCACCCCGATGACGAGGGTGACGCCTCAGAGGCCGCGGACGACGGTGATGAAGGTGACGACCAAGCCGACCAAGTAACGGCCGATGGAACCTCAGCCGTTGCCGCAGGCGCTGCGGTCTCAGGAGCAACAGCAGCCGAGAACACCGATAGTGGCAACCAGGTGAACGAATCTGACGGCACATCCGATACCAAAGCGATAGAAAGCAAGAGCCCTGCCGTTGTACCGCCACCACCTGTTCCGCTCGGGCCGGACGACACCGGTGAGTTCGCGTTCGACGCGTGGACCCAACCCGTCGAAGAGGAGAACGAACCCAGACGGACTGCCTGGCTTGTGCCAGCGGGAATCGCTGTTGCGATACTCGCCGCCGTTGGGTTCCTTGTGTTCGGTGGAAACAAGACACCGTCGACCACGACGGTCGCTGCTGTGGACACCACGATCACCGCGGAAACGACGACTACCGCCGCTACGACAACGACGGAATCCCCCACAACAACGGCAATCGTCTTCCCTCTGCCAAGCGACTGGCCATCCAAGGGTGACCCAATCGACACAGATGACCTCACCCTGAAACAATCCGCGATCGGCCCGATCGAGATCGGGATGCCGATTGATGACGTGGCTGGTGTGCTAACAGCGAGCCTTGGTGAGGGAACTGCATCTGGCATCGATGGGCTGTGCCCACCCAACGAGTCATACTGGCTTCAATTCGGACAACTCACGGCCATCTTCGACGGCTTTGACTCGTCCTCCGTGTTCGTGTCATATCGATACGACGAGCCTCAGGGAACAGATCCGGAACTCGGGCTGAAGACCCTCTCAGGGATCGCCATTGGCGATACTGTCGAAGATCTCATCAACACCTACACGCAGTTCACGATCTCGTTCGAGATCATCGACTCCAAGGACCACTTCCGGCTCAGCGACGGCGGGGACCTGCTCCTGTGGGGACCTGTATCAAGTGCTGACCCGGCTGGATTGATCGAGGGAATCTACTCGCCAACCGTCTGCGACGACGCTCCGTAGCTCGCGACGCACGTCTACCAGGATTTCCCCTTAACATTCCGACGCGCCCAGACACGAGCACCCCCTGGGGGACACATGACCCAACAACAAGCAGACACGAAGCCCAGAACAAGGCTCCAACGGATCTTCAACGTTCCAAACGTAATCTCCATAGGTATCGGCCTCGTGGCATTCGCTGTCCTTGCGGCAGTTCTCGACACGAATATCGGCGTCATCATCGCTGCAATATCTGCGGGAGTTCTCGCTGGCGGCGTGTGGCTACTCATTGCCCGCTATCGCTCCGAGCCAGATCTCAAGTCTGTGCTTGCGGACCTCACCCTCCTCGGTGCGATCCCCTCCGATGAGACGGGTCCGGCACCGGCACTGTCGGACTCCGATGGGGCAGATCGTTATACGGGCCTCCTCGGAGAGATCGAGGGGCACACCACCGGAAGGGTCCTGCTGGTCAGCTCTGCAGCGCCAGGCCACGGAGCATCAACCGTTGCGTTGAACCTCGCCATCGCCGCTGCACGAGCAGGCAGGCGCGTGATGCTCGTCGACGCAGACTCATCAGCCAACGGGCTCGGAAGGTTCCTCTCAAGTGGAGTTTCACCGGGGCTCTCCGATGTCGCAGAGGGAACCGCAACCCTTGCGGACGCAACAAGGATGTGGACCCTCGACGATGGGACCAGCTTCCCCATGTTGCCTTCCGGGGACGGAACCGCAGGCCAGGATGCACTTGCCGGACTGCTCGTTGCAGACGCGCTCGACACCGTCTCTGAGCACGCTGATCTCATCCTGATCGACGTGCCGCCGGTTCTGTGGTCAGAGTCCACACCAGAACTCGGCAAGCATGCTGACGGGACGATCCTGGTGCTCTCCGACAACGCGCAACCAGCAACAGTGTCTCGAGCGATCACTCACCTCGCAGACATCGGAGCACCTGTTGTCGGCTACGTACGCAACCGATCGGATGGCACGGCGAAACTCGCTCCTACGCGGCTGCGCTCCAGCGTCAAGCGGGCCGCAACCGTCACGATCACGCTCCTCGTCGTGTACTCAGTACTCACAGGCCTCAACCTCTGGAGTTCATGGCGCGGGATTGAGACTCAAGCATTCAACCAGGACGCCGCCCAAGCGCTTGCCGAGGACGTTCCTCCCGTCCTCGAGGTTGTGGAACCTGAGGGGGAGATCGATGCCAGCGATGCGGCGGACGCGTCTGAGAACGTACCAGAGACGACTGCACCGGAACAGGCATACGACACGTTTCTCCTGATCGGTGGCGACAAGGTATCAGGGGCAGCGGATGTAATCTTGTATCTGGTGCTGCCCACGAACAGTGCAGATCCATTCATGGTTTCCCTGCCGAGAGACCTCTGGGTGGACAATCTGTGCACCGGTGGTCAGAGTCGGATCAACTCGCTCATCCACGGTTGTGATTCCAAAGGGGTCAACGGTCCCACACTACTCGCAAGCCAGGTTCGTGCCTTCACAGGCATCGAAGTCGATCACTTCGCCATGTTCGAGTTCGAAGGGTTCTCCGACATCATCGATGCTGTGGGCGGTGTCGAGATCTGCGTCGACTACCCCGTCAGAGATAGGAAGTCGAAACTCTCCCTTCCCGCTGGATGCACGAACGCATCGGGAGAGCAGGCCCTCGCCTGGGTCCGCTCACGCCATACACAACAGCAGATAGGTGGCACGTGGCGGTCGATGCCAGGCGCCAGCGACCTCTCGAGAAACCAGAATCAGCAGGATGTCATCCTTGAACTGTTCAAGAAGCTGAAGCGTTTCGATTCGCCGACTGACCTCACCGCAAGCGTTGCCAGCCTCGCAGACACCTTCGTGCTCGATGACCAGCTTGGTCTCGGTGATGCGGTGGACCTGGCATGGAGAATGCGTGCCATCGACCTTGAGGACATAAACCGGTTCGAAGTCCCGGTACGCTTGGCCAGGTCCAAGAGTGGCCAATCCATCCTGATCGCGACCGAATCGTTCGACAAGGTATTGATCGCGAAATATGGCGGGCAGTTGCCGGAGGAAGACATGGATGCACCAGAGTCATCGCCCTTGGACCAGGACCCCGTAGAATGATGGAAGCAGCGATCAGGATGGCACAGTGAGCGACCCACAGGACCCATACGACAACCTCCCGGGCTGGACGGATCCCTATGCGGACCTGACGGACATCTCAGGTGATGCTCCGCTGCCACCGATGGAGCCTCCCGCAACACCTCCCGCACAACCACCAGGTTCTCCCCTGCTCACCGGCCTGATCATTGGACTCCTCCTGATCGCTCTATCGGTTGCGGTGTTCCAGGTGCTCGGATCGGACGACGGAGACGCCACAGCAACAGGATCAACGACCACGACACTTGGCGACGGAGACACGTCAACGACCACGGGCGACGGACAAACAACCACAACCGGTGACAACGGGACAACAACGACTTCGCCAGGAACAACACCGTATCCGCCCGTCGGCGACCCGATACCGATCGAGGATATGAAGCTCAAAGCTGACGGCTTCAAGGTCACAGCAGAAGGCCTCGCGAACATCGAGTTCGGCACCGACGCTGATTCCGCGATCGGTCAACTCGTGTCTAGCTTCGGTGCATCGACCCAGGACACAGGCTGGCAGGTATCAACGGAACAGTTCGGTGTATGTGCTGGCGACTTCGAACGCATTATCTACTTCGGCCCGTTCGCAGCGATCGTGACGAAGCCCGACGGCAGCGAGATCTTCAACGGCTACCGTTCCGACCTGCAATTCGGGGACCTCACGAACCCAGCTGCAAGCCTTGAGACTCTCAGCGGTCTCAAGATCGGTGACACGGTCCTGGACCTCAAGGAGATCTACTCCGGCGAGACAGTCGAATTCTCAACCGACCCGAAGCTCGGTGAGATCTACCAGGTCATCGGTGGATCCACAGGGAACCTGCTCCTATGGGGCCCTGTCGATGGGACCGCGGATGACGACCGGGTGATTGGCATCTACGCACCGGACGTATGCAACCGGAACTGAGCAACGCGTTGTGGGTACAATCGTCGCCATGAAGCCGAGCTACACCATGTCTTTTCTCGTCGGGGCCGTTGGCGGCCTCGTCGTCGCACTCGCGATCCTGCTATTCGTCGCATCGCTTGGAGGCGTCTCGTACCTCAACCCGTCGTTCGACACGGGTTCCGTGGATCCTGTGTTCTCGATTCCAGCCTCATCGCTATGGACGATGACCTTGATTGCCGGTTTCGCTGGCGGCGCTGTTCTGTCTGCCATCACCTTCGGAATCGCCCGGATACTCGACCCCGATGCAACACCGATTTCATCCATCCTCGTGGTTCTCGTTGGAGCGACCGTCGGAGCCATCGTCGCACTCGCTGTGATGCTGCTCGGAGCGGGGATCCTCGGAACGGTCGCAGACGGCATGGCGACCGTCACGGTCGTCCAGATGGTCATCTTTACAGCGGTCATCGGACTCGCTGGCGGCGCAACGGTCACATGGCAGTCGTACATCCTGGCGCGGCCGCCCGCGTACGAGACTGATCCCGACCTACTCGCGGCGTAGATTTAGAGGCTGCGCGGATAGGTGGAGCAGGGCAGATAGTTCACAGTTCACAGCTGACAGTTCACAGTCAGAAAAGCTCGTTGAGCGCTATGCATGTTGACTCTGGCGATGCCGAAGTACGGTTTCGTGCGGACAGCGGACAGCGGAGAGCGGACAACGGACAGCGGAGAGCACCCCGGCCCTAATCTCGCATTCTCGCTATACGCACGTCGCACTACGTTCCGAGACCTCGCCACACCCCGTTGACATCCGGGGTGCCCAGCGTCAGGCGTCCTCAACACGGACCGCGACCAACTCACCGCTCGCACCCAGTTCGAACGTCACAACAACTCGTTGGCCTGTCACGACGTGCTCCCTGAGGTGAGTAAGAGGGCCTCCCTCGAATAGCAGGCCATCCATCGGAGTGAACCTGTGGCTCGAGCCGTCCTCAGCAAGCACGACGAACCCTGTAACGGTGGTGAGGTCTCCCCTCACCTCCGAAATGACTCCGCTGACCATGGTGTCACTGGCGGTGTCGGCCGTGGAGCAACCGGACACGAGCAGGATCATTGCCACGAGGGCCACCGCAGGGAGGAGTTTGGTCAGCGTGTACCTCATCGTTCTAGCTGTTGATCGCGTTCTCGAGTTCGCCCTCACCGAGGACACCCTCAAGGCGATACTTCACCACACCATGCTCATCGACGATGAATATCCACGGCTCGGAGGGCAGTTTGAAAGCCTCGACGGCTGGGACGAGATGATCGACGTCTGGCTGAAACCCTTCTTCGTTGAAACCTGAGTACACCTCAATGTGGACGAAGTTCACATCATCGAACTCTGCTGCGGCATCCTTGGTCTGCTGGAGCAGTGGTCCACACGATGCCGACGTGCAATACGCCGGTGTTGCAAAGATGACGACAGATTGTTTGCCGCTCGTAAATGCCTCATCAAGGGACGTCAGGTAGAGAGACGACAGCGGATCGGGGTCTGTTGTCAGATCACCGATAGGCGTGTCGCTCGATGTTGGAGTGATGATGAGAGGTGCGGTATCACCTGCGGTGACCGTGGACGGAGATGCGAGAACGTCCACGAGGAAAGGAGCAGTGTCCTCACCTGTCGAAACGGCGAATTCGATTTCCCACAGGCCAGGCCGATCGAACGGCACATCCGCACGGTAGAGGCCGAAAGCCTCAGGTACCACCCAGACAAATTCTGCATCCGCCATGATCTCGTTGTCGGGAGCATCGAGAGATGTGGCGACAAGCGTGACGGTCTCGTCTGGGCTTCCACGTCGTGTTCCACCGATCTCGGCAACAGCAAACAGGAACCGACTGTCCCCAACGGCCGTATCGGTCGACGCTCTGATCCCGACGAGTTCCGGCTCTTCAGAAGCACCCGAACACGCTGCCGCCACAAGTGCGAGCGCAACCAGAAGCAGGATCGTCCGTGTCATGCCGACAAAGGTACACATCCAACACTGATACGTGACCAGAGTCTCTTCGCTCCCACCACTACCGTGCCGCCATGTCTCTCATCGATCTGACCCTTGCACTCGCCATAACTGCAATTGCGGCGATGCTCCAAGGTAGCGTTGGGCTCGGTTTCGCAATGGTCTCGGTGCCACTGCTTTCTCTCATCGACCCACGACTCGCTCCGGTCCCACAACTGCTCATCTCTCTGCCTTTGGCCCTGGCGATAGCGTGGCGTGAGAGGGAGAGCATCGACCTTCACGGCTTCTGGTGGATTATCGCAGGGCGGGTTCCAGGTGCCTTCATCGGTGTAGCCCTCCTCACTCTGGCAACAACGCGGGCGCTCGATCTCTTCATCGGACTTGTCGTTGTTGTTGGTGCTTTGATCATCGCTGTTGGAGTCCACGTGAAGCGCACGAGAACGACGAAATTCGTCGCCGGCGTGGTATCAGGGACGACGGGCCTCGTTGCCTCCATTGGGGGCCCGCCTCTTGCCATGCTGTACTCCGATGCACAGGGGCGAGTGATCAGGTCGACACTCAGCAGCGTCTTCCTCATCGGCCTGACACTGACCTTGGTGTTTCGTGCCGCATCGGGCAATGTCGCCACATCCGATCTCTGGGCAGGGGCAGTGCTGCTCCCCGCGGCAGCGCTCGGCTATATGGTGTCCACCATCACAAAGGACAAGATGAACGCGTCATTCGCCCGTTCAAGTGTTCTCGCGATATCGGCTCTTGGAGGCATCGCTCTTATTGCGCGGGCGTTGATCGGCTGAGGATTCAACCGCCTGTGCTGAACGACCCGAGTACATCTTTGAGCGCCGTGAGAAGCTCACCACCCGCCCACATGAGGCCCATGAACAAGAAGAACAATGCAAGCAGCGTGAGGAACCCCCGCACCCAGCCGATCCACGAGTCCCTGTGGCCTCGCACGGCCCCAGAGATCCGTCCATACCTCGAAGGTCGAGTCTGAGCGGGTGGAGGGGCAACAGGGGCGGGTGTCTCGAAATAGGGCGCAATGTCAGCGACAACATCCTCGTCCTCGATCGTGGTCTTGACCTTCCGTGCCACCTCTGGTGTCGCTGTGGCATCAGTTGCATCATCGTCGTCATCTGGCCCGGCCGCGGATACGTCCACAGACTGGTGAGGATGAGCCGACGCGACCATCCCGGCGAGCTCTTCCTCCTCCAGGCCGAGGGCCGTAGCAAGGTCGCTGACCACATCAGCAGATGGTGCGCCTTCTCCACGTTCCCAGCGCCGGACCGAAGACGAGGATCGGCCAACAGCAGACGCGAGTTGCCCAAGCGACAACCCCTTGTCGAGCCTCGACGTTCGAATCAGTGTTCCCAATGCATCTGGATTTGCCATTGCGGGCAGGATATCGGGATTCGAAGTGACGAGGTTGACTGAATGGTCTATTGTCTGACCGAGGACGAAAGGAGCCCTATGCCGGCCGAGATCACGACACTTGTCGAATTGTACCAGAACAGCACCGCCGCCTTTGCGAACAACCCCTTCATCGGGCGTCGTAACGACGACGGCGAATGGGATTGGACCACCTACCAGGAGTTCGGAGACATGATCGACAAGGCTCGAGGCGGCCTTGCATCTCTTGGAATCGAGAAGGGTGACCGGGTTGCGATCATCTCGGACAACCGGCTCGAGTGGGCCGTCGGCGCGTATGCCACGTATTCACTCGGCGCCGCCTGGGTTCCCATGTACGAAGCTGAGACGCAGGAGGACTGGATTCACATCCTCAAGGACTCTGGCGCAAAGGTCCTGTTCGCGGCCACAGATGGAATCAGATCTCAGGTGGATGAGATCCGCGAGAGCATTCCCGATCTCGGGACGATCGTCGTCATCGATGACCCAGCTGGTGGAGAAGCCATCAACTACACGGAACTACTCACGCGAGGAGCAGAGAATCCGGCGCCAATCGCTGTCGTCGAGGGTTCGGACCTCGCAGGGTTGATCTACACATCGGGCACGACAGGCAAGCCGAAGGGCGTCATGCTCACCCACAGCAATTTCTCGTCGAACGTCAACGCCATCTCCGAGATCTTCCCGCTCGAAGAAGAGGATCGCTCGGCTTCGTTCCTCCCCTGGGCACACGTATTCGGCCAGACGGTCGAACTGCACACGCTGATCTTCTTTGGGTCATCTACCGGCCTCACCAGCGCCAAAACGCTTGTGCGGGATATGCCTGAGATCAGACCCACGATCCTCGTCTCAGTTCCCAAGGTGTTCAACTCTGTCTACGACGGGATCCTCAAGAAGATGGCAGCCGAAGGCGGAGCAACCAAGAAGATCTTCGACCTCGCCGTGACGAACGGCCGCAAGAGAGAACAGATGGCCAAGCGAGGCACATCGAGCACCTGGGTTGAATTGCAGAACAACGTGTACGACAAGCTCGTCTTTACGAAGGTGCGCGCAGCCTTCGGTGGCCGGCTGAGGTACGCGTTCTCTGGTGGAGCGGCCATCTCAACAGAAGTCGCAGAGTTCATCTCGTTGGTCGGTATCACGGTCTATGAGGGATATGGATTGACCGAGACGAGTCCGATCATCACATGCAACGTCAAGGGCGCCCGCCGGATTGGGTCTGTCGGAAGGGTGATTCCCAAAGTCACCGTGGAGATCGACACCGATGTCACAGGGGACCCCGAGGTCGGAGAGATCGTCGCCCATGGCCCCAACATCATGAAGGGCTATTACAACCTCCCTGAGGCCAATGATGAGGTCTTCACACCGAACCACGGTTTCCGCACAGGTGACCTCGGCCATATTGACGACGATGGCTATCTCTTCATCAGAGGGCGCATCAAGGAGCAGTACAAGCTCGAGAACGGGAAGTACGTCGTCCCGTCACCGATCGAAGAGCAACTCCAACTGTCGGGCTACATCATGCAGGCGATGGTGTACGGGGAACAGCGACCCTACAACGTTGCTCTCGTCGTCCCAGATTTTGAGTATCTCAAGAAGTGGGCCGCGGAGAACGGAATCACAGCGACCGACACACAGGCGCTCCTGGCCGACGAGAAGGTACGTGAGCTGTACGTGGCAGAGCTCAACAGGGCTCAGGCGAATATCAAGCGGTACGAGCGAGTCCGCGACTTCGTTCTCGAGGACGATGAGTTCTCACCGGAGAACGGTCTGCTGACTCCGTCCCTCAAGATCAAGCGCCGAGCGGTAATGGCAAAGTACGGCGACCAGATCGACGACATGTACGACGGCGGAAACCCACTCCTCGGCCGCAGCTGACAGGCGTTTGGCGCTGATTCAGCTGATATTTCGGTTGAATCAGCGCCAAAGCCCTAATCGCGGAGGCGGACGGGAATCGAACCCGCCAGGGAGCTCTCGCCCCCTCATCGGATTTGAAGTCCGTGACGTCCACCAGGCACGCAGTCGCCTCCACACAGGAGGCTAGCGAGACGCGAGGATGCACGGACCGGACGTTAGGAAAACCGTAATGGCTCACAGCTTCCAGGTCACGTTCGACTCGAAGGACCCTGAAACCCACGCCTCCTTCTGGGCCGACGCTCTTGGGTATGGCCTGCAACCGCCGCCTCCCGGCTACGACTCCTGGGAGGGGTGGGCAAGAGCGTTCTCCATACCCGAGGAAGAATGGGGCGACAGTGCCGCCATCGTCGACCCACATGGTGATGGGCCTCGCGTGTACTTCCAGCGAGT
>Ga0190293_1000380_pt1 | contig 15900 bp, 13 predicted proteins | sample 48693001_MG_FD_161671 | JGI IMG/M metagenome (GOLD analysis project Ga0190293, IMG submission 161671) | Hydrothermal vent microbial mat bacterial communities from Southern Trench, Guaymas Basin, Mexico - 4869-30-0-1_MG | ecosystem: Environmental > Aquatic > Marine > Hydrothermal vents >... | reverse complement strand
TCACGGACGGTTCCCGGAAGGAGGACAGCTCCGGCGCCAATCCAGCAGTCGTCACCGATACTCACGGGCTTCCGCTTCACTCCACTTCGGTCATATCTCCTGGCGTCAGAAATCAGTGGATGGAAATCAGAATCGAATATCTTCGCGTTGGCACCCACAAGAACCCTGTCGCCAATGGTCACACTGAGGGTGCATGAGACCACTGCACCACTCATTCCAACGTCATCTCCGATTATGAGTTCGGCATCCCTGGCAAGGGTCTGCACGAATGTAGCCATGGAGAGGCCTATTGGGTTGGCGAAAGGGCCCCCCTCAGACTTGAAGGAACTGCCTATGGAAATACTGCTTCCGGGACAACGTCTGATCCTGAAGGGGCCGTTGAAAATGCTGCCGGGACCGATATCAATACTCCAAATACGGCATCGGAGCCTTGCAATGAGAGTGGAAAATGACCTGCGGATGCGATTAATCTGCCCATGGAGCCTCCAGGGAAGAGCCCTGCTGCTCAAAGGATCGCTCCGGCGCTGGTATCGGAATATGCCTGCATGGGACGGTATATGTGAAATTAGTATTATACATGCAATGCATCCAGGGACACTTAACAGGCTCTGTGCAGCAGGTTCCAGAGATGATCCTGCGTGGGGGTGCCTATCGAAACCTGCGTGACAAGCGCTGACCATGGAAATATGTGCGAGTACTCCATGGAGGAGGCCGATACGCTCATCGTCACCATCAGGACCGGCTTCCCTCATGGGATGGCTGCGACGAGAAGGATCCTGCTCATTGCGAAAGCTCTCCAGGAGGGCGGGGCAACTCCCGCTGTGATACATGCAAACACTTCAGAGAGCTGCGGTTCCGGCAGGAACACCCTCCCGGAGGGGGTCTTCCAGGGAATACCTTTCCGCTACACATGCGGCAGGACCATTCGTCCTGACTCTTTCCTCTCCAGGCGGCTCTGCACCATATCAGGATTCATACGGACCTGTAGACTTGTAGCTGAGGCCGCTACATCCGGCAGGCTGAAGGCGGTGATATTCTATGAGAGAAGTATCTTCTCCCTCCTGCTATTGATGCTCCTCTGCAGACTCATGGAGGTCACCTTCGCCCTGGATCTGGTCGAGTGGCCGGTTGCGATGGAATCAAAGCGGAACTTGATTGGCAGAACAAGCCTCCGGCTGTACAGGACGGTCGCTCTGCGCATGGCAGACAGAGTAACCACAATATCCAACTTCCTGCTCGAAAAGGTCTCCGTAATGGGGCGGAAGCCGGAATCGGTGATGTACCTCCCGATCCTGGCCGACCCGGGCGAAGTTAAGATCCGCCGCAGGCCCGTACCGGGCAGGATCGTCATCTCTATCTCGGCTGGCTATTCACGGGAATTGAGGATGCTGCTCGATGCCTTTGCTGAAGTCAGGATGGCTCATCCCCGGGTGGAACTCCATATCACGGGCGGGTTCAGTACAGCTGATCTGCTGCGCCTGAAGGGCGGAGAATCTTCGGTCGATGGAAATGGGAAGCTCACGGATGGTGTCAGATGCAGGGGATATCTCCCCAGAGCGGACCTGCTCGAACTATTCGCCACTTCCTGCGCCGCAGTCGTGGCTCTGGAGGATGACCTCCGTTCGCTGAGCAGGATGCCGACCAAGATAGCCGACTACACTTTCAACGGCATCCCGCTGGTTACAGGAGATATTGGTGATGTCTCCCGGCTATTCACGGATGGAGAGAGCGCTTTCATGTACAAACCTGGGGACGCTTCATCTCTAGCCGCTTCATTGCTGAGAGTGCTGGATGACATGGATCAGGCGGAGGAGATCGGCATACGCGGGAAGTTGCTCGCTCTGGAGCGATTCTCATACACTGCCTATTCAAGATCCCTTCCAAAATTCCTGATGGGACCTGAATGAGAAGGTTGATTGCACTGCTCATATTCCTTCTCCCCTTCCAGAGCCTGTTCATCTATTCTTACCTCTTCTTGCTGATGATGGCTCTTCTGCCATTCGTACTCATCCTCGCGTACTCCAATAACAATATCAGGAATATCTCCCTGTTCATTCAGCGTTCCAGACCGCTTCTACCTTTCATAGCCCTCTTCTATTTCTCGATAGTGCTTGCTTACGCCCTCTCACCGGGATTGAGTGGTCAGGATCTGAGGTGGTTCCTCCTCTGCATCACATCGGTCGGATGGATGGTGCTGACGACAATCTACATCAGAACCCCCAGGGATGCTGTCTTCCTTCTCCGGCTGCTTCTCTTCGGTGCAGCAATGCAGTTCATTCTGTACCTGCTGTACAAATTCCACATAATCGGAAGCGGGATATACGCCGAATACGGTGTGAGTGGCGAAAGCCGCTTCCAAGGGTCGTTCTCCGGATACGAACTCCTGGCCGAGTATCTCGGTCTGAGTGTGATAATCGCTCTCGGACTGATCACGTACAACAATGCGATAAGACGCTCCAACAGAAAGATTTACATCGGCATACTCATGATATTCATGGTCGGAGCACTGACCGCGACCAGGGGATTCGTCATCTCCATGGTCTTCCCTCCTCTGCTCTTCGTCCTTCTCTACATGCGATACTCGAAGCGAAGAGGGCAGCTGCTCAAGCTGCTGCTATTCCTGGTCATTGTACTCTCGATCGGATACAACTACCTTGTCCCCAGAGAGGTCATTGATTACAACCGTACGCGGATCATGGATCTGGAGGTCTCCGGGGAAAGAGCCTTCAACAGAGCTTCCATGTACGTGGTCGCGTTTGGTCTCCTTCGGGGAATGCCACTGACGGGTTACGGCACGCGAATGATGGAGGTCTTCAACAACAGGATGGGGGGGACATTCGTATCTCCGCACTCAATCTATCTCTCCATGCTCCTTCTCGCGGGATACCTCGGATTGTTCTCGATCGTGCTGCTGCTGTACAAGACCCTTCGATGGTCTTACAGGAGTCTGAGCAAGCGGTCGAAGTCTGACCCTTACAAGGGTATCGATGTCGCCCTTATTGTATTCTGGCTCTTCTGGGCCTTCAGCGAAGCCAAGATCGACGCAATAAGACAGGGCTCTTACCTCTCCATCCTAATGATCTACTTCGGCATTACGAACGCAATGATAAAAAGGGACGCCCTGCCGGATGCCCGGCAGGAGACGGAGGACAGTTAGCATGGCTTCACCCCGGCTTATTTACATCTGCTCGATAGGACACTCGGGTTCGACCCTTCTCGATTTTCTTACCGGATCGATAGAAGGGGTCTTTTCCGCGGGGGAGATGAGATATTACTCATGGCAGCTGCTGCACGGCAGCATCAAACCGCCATCCATCGAGAACCAAAACATCTGCACATGCCTGAACCCCTTCGACAGATGCCCTGTGTGGAGTACGGTGACAGACCGAATCTCAAGTATCACAGGCATCGATATCGCATCCGACCCTCTCTCTTTCAGGATAGGCTATACGAGACCCCAGTCCTTCACAAGGAGTATTCCAAAGAGGCAGCTTCTTCTCAGACGGCTTGTCGGATCGTCGGCCAGAATCCGCGGACTCGGGTTTCTCTCCAGGATATCGGAGAGGCTTCAAAGACAGGTGACCGATAACAACTGGAATCTTATAAACGCGTTAGCTGAAACTGCGGGAGCCCAATTCGTAGTCGATTCAACCAAGGACCCTTTCCGGTTCTCCCACATCCGGAGAGGCAGGGAGCAGGACGTCAGTCTGATCGTCCTCACCCGCGATCCTTACGGGATAGCGTGGAGTTCGGAGAAGCGCGGGCGTGATCCAGTCCCGGTCGTGAAACAGTGGCTGAGATTCTACAGCAGACTCGAGAAGCTACTGGCAAATACCACCGACATGAAGAGTGGGACCGCGGATGTGCATTTCGTGAATTATGAGGATCTCTGCTCTGATCCCTTTTCAGTGAGAGCGGCGATTGCGGCATTTCTGGGACTTTCCGAACCCGGGGCTGCTCTCGATATCGACACAAGGGATTACCATCTGATTGCAGGAAATCCCATGCGCTACAGAGGGCCGTTGACGATCCGTGAAGACACCTCCTGGAGAGAAGGTCTTTCCAGGTCAACCGAGTCTTTTGTCAGAGACGCCATAGAAGGCACTGCTGTTCCGGACTTCCTCCGGCACTACGCAGATCACGGGGGGGAGACTGCCGGATGAAGCTCTTCTGGTTCGTTAATATTCCATTCCCCGCTGTCAGAAGACGACTCGGTATGCCGTCTTCGGGTGGCAGCGGTTTCTGGATGGTGGAACTGCTCGAGAGCCTCAGACGTGACCACAATGTAAGCATCAGCGTTGCCTGGTCCGGACGGCAGTGCGAAGCACCCTTCTCGTTTGAAGAGGGCGGAGTCGTCTACCACTGCGCGGGGGAGAACCGCCTTGAGGAACTCGGGATATCCACCGGTAGGCTTCTCAGACACTGGGAGACGCTTATCCCCTCGGAGAAGCCGGACCTTGTCGAGTTTCACGGGACCGAGAAGTACCACGCTCTTCTCGGAAGCAGGATCGATATGCCCTCCCTCATTGAGATCCAGGGAATACTCGGTGAATGCGCCAAGGCTTTCTTCGGACCGCTCCGGGGTTTCGAGCGGCTCCGATTCAGGGGGCTCGTCAGGCAGTACATGTCCTACAGGATAAGGTCTCAAAGGGAGGTCAGGATATTCAGAGAGGGAACATACTTTTCCGGGAGGACTGCCTGGGACCGGGACTATCTCTTCTCAATCAATCCCAACGCTGAATACCATTCATGTCCGAGGATAGTGCGGAGAGAGTTCCGGAACTCGCTATGGACTCCTCCGAAGGATGGGAGAGTACCCCTTTTCGTTTCGACCGCATCTGCAAAACCCCTGAAGGGAGTCGATGTTCTGCTGAAAGCAGCAGGTTCTCTCAGGCGAAGGGGAATGGATTTCCGGATTGCTCTTGCAGGTCAGTTCCCGAATGGGGGCTACGGCCGCTATCTGAGGGACATGATGGAAGCACTGGGTTTGACAGAACAGGTCTCCTTTACCGGATACGCAGACCCTTCGAAACTCATCGATATCTACAGCAGTGCCTCGGTCTTCGTGCTGCCCTCGTATATAGAGAACAGCCCAAATGCCCTGGCTGAAGCAATGTGCTTCGGACTTCCCTGCGTCGCCAGCTCTACCGGGGGGATCCTGTCGATGATAGAAGAGGGAGTCACCGGAAGGCTCTTCGGCAGGAGTGACAGCGAGGATCTCGCCGATGTGCTTGAGGATCTCGCGACCGATCCCGCGACCGCAGCGGAGATGGGGCAAAGGGCCAGTCACGTATGCAGGACTCTCCATGATCCCCGTGCCGTCACCGAAACGATGATGGCTGTCTATAACTCCATTATCGACAGGGAGCGGAATGGCCGGTAATCCCAGCTCCTTCCTCGGTCAGGTTGCACAGACCTTCGGGGTCCGTCTCGCAGGCATAGTCATGGCCATCCCCACATCGGTATTCCTAGCGAGGGGTCTCACACCTGCCATGCGGGGTGAGTACACTCTGATCCTGACTTCAGTCGCGGTGGCAAGTCTCTTCACTGGAATGGGTCTTGCTCCGGCAAACGTCAGGTTCGCAGCGAAGTATCCGGAGATACGTGGGGCACTTCTCGGCAACTCTATCCTGTATTCGCTTGTCATCGGCGCGCTGGCATTCCTTGTACTCATTCCTCTGGGTGGCCTCTTCTCCCTGACGATCACCTCGTCTGCCGTAATCAGCCTTCTTATCTCGATGACCCTGTTCTCGGGATATGCGGCCAACATCCTTCTCGGTTCGCAGCTCATCATCAAGTACAACATCGCCCAGATAGTCGAGTACATTTCACGGTTCGCAGCCTTCCTGGCGGCATTTCTGCTCTTTCACGGCATCTGGGGGTACATATTCGCCTATACCTCTTCTATCGTACTTAAATGCGTTTACGTCCTGTTCGCTCTCAGATCCACCATCTCTGTCTCAAGACCTTCAGTTAAGATCCTTTTCAGGCAGATCCGATTCGGTCTTCCCCTCCATCTCTCAACTGTTCTGCGGAGGCTGAACAAGAGCATCACCATCTACCTCCTGCGCTTCTTCTCCGGGGATGCGGCGGTCGGATATCTGGCTATCCCCCAGAATTACCTTGTGAGGGCGAAGATCCTCCCGAGGACGGTTGCCTCTCTCCTGCTCCCGAGAGTGGCAGCATCGGATGATGAATCGCTGGCAGAGCAGACGGCCAAGCTTCTCAGGATGATGTTCGCTTTCTTCCTTCTGGTGGCGCTGCTCATCTTCCCGGTGATACCATCACTCTTCACTCTGCTCTACGGCGTTGATTACCAGCCTGCCATACCCGCAGCGCAGATCATCATCTTCGCTTTCCCTTTCTTCTCGTTCAGTCAGGTATCATCCAACTATCTAGTCGGCAGAGGCAATTCCCGATTCTTCCTGAGGCTCTCTATTTACAGCTTCGGGACGGGTGTTACAACGCTCCTTCTCTGCGTCCCGCCCTGGGGGCTCATCGGCGCGGCCCTTGCAGTTGTGACCATGGAGCTGGCCTCCTTCATATACTGCCTCATTGCCATGAGAAAACTGGGTAGATTCACACTCGGACAGATGCTTATTCCTGTACCTGCTGATATCAGGTTCCTGATCGAACGGCTGAGACGGGTCATGAAGCGCTCCGGGACCACGGAGCAGTAAGGTGTATATGGACTCCATACGCAAAGAATATCTCGTTTCCACTTTCGGTCTCGGTCTCATCATCGCCGCGATTTTTATCAGATCAATTGGGATCATCGGGATATCCGTTTCAAGCACAGAGACAGCGGATGCCCTCTGCGTACAGCCCGATACGAGGAGTTACCTGGAACTCGCCACCGACCTTTCCGACGGGGTTCATGAAACGGCATCCAAGCGCATGCCTTTGTATCCACTGCTACTCCTTTCTACGGGAGCCCTCGCAGACGATGGTCATGGAATAACTATTCTCCTGGTCCAGCAGCTGCTCGACCTGATGACGGCTCTCATCATCGGCGCGACAGCGTCGCGCTTCTCCCGCAGGGCTTTCCTGCCGGCAGTCGGTATCAGTCTCCTCATACCCGCACTTGTGATACATTCATTCATGCTTCTGCCGGAGTCCCTGATGGTCACTGTCTGCGCGGCCACAGGCTATCTTTGGATAAGACTCTACCAGTCGGAGAGCGGACGGTGGAGGACGGCGCTGGTCGTTGCAATCGGAGCACTGCTCAGCATCGGGGTTGCAGTAAAGCCGGTAATGTCACTTGCCTGGCTCCCTTACGTATCTCTCATCCTTCTGTGCCGCAGATTCCCGCTCAAAGAGAAGCTCGTTCTCATCCCCCTGCTCTTCCTCTTCTCCAATGCTTTCGGCTGGGCCTGGCGACACCACAACAACGAGCAGTTCGGACTTGACGCCCTCTCTACGCAGACGAGCAGGGATCCTTTCGAACGGGTTCTCATTCTCTCTGGAGAAGTGGGATGGGACCGGGCTTTCAGGGACTCTATCGTGAATATCATCTCCAGCCCTGCACTGACCGACAGCGGTTACAACTGGGCGAAGAGGGACAGCATCTTCAAGGGCATCATGTGGACTCTGATCCGTGAAGACCCGTTGCGAATCGCTGTTCCGCACCTTGTATCCTGGCCGGGCTTCTTCAAGCCCGGGACGAAATACTTCGAGGATCTGCCGCTCTTCCAGAACAGTCCTCTGATCTTTCTTCTAATCAAAGGTCTCGCCATGGCAGCAGCATTATCACTAGCCTGTCTGTTCTTGATCTCCCTCTTCCGGCGGAAGCTGAGATCCAGGGCATCCCCGCTGATAGGTATGGCCGCGGCCTGGTTCATTTTCTCTGCGGTAGTCTCAGGCCCGGCCGCAAGAGCGCCGAAGTACGGTCTGACATTTTTCTGGGCTTTCGCCGCAACCGGGGGTGTAACTGTGACATGGCTGCTGGACAACCGCAAAAATAGGGACATGACCGATGAAGGGTGATCCTCGCATTAGCGGCATTACACTCGGGATCATGCAGCCGTATTTCTTTCCGTACCTGGGCTACTACCAGTACATGGCCGCCACCGACAGATTCGTGATCTACGATGATGTCCAGTTCATCATGCGCGGGTGGATCAATCGGAACAGGATACTTGTTCAGGGCAACGAGCATATGTTCACCGTTCCCCTGACCAACGCCTCCCCGAACAGGTCTATCCGGGATGTCCTTATCTCCCATGACCAGAAATGGAGAGAGCCCCTGAAGCGGACCCTGCACATGGCCTACAGTAGGGCTCCCCACTTTGATGAGTGCATGGACATCATCATGCCGGTGATCGAATCGGACACATCATCGATATCAATGCTAGCGACAGAGAGTCTTGCGGCAGTCATTCGCGAACTGAATATCGATACCGAGATCGTCCCCAGCTCAACTGTCTATAAAAACAGAGGACTGGACAGAACGGAGAGACTCATTGATATCTGCATAAGGGAAGGAGCAACCGCCTGCGTCGTACCGATCGGCGGTGCTTACATGTACCCGAAAGACGTCTTCATGGAAAGGGGCATCACGCTGCATTATCTCTCTCCCCGTCTCGTGGAGTACGGGCAGTACGGCACGAGTGCCTTTGTGCCGTCTCTCTCCATAATCGACCCGCTCATGCGAAGTGGGCTGGAAAGAACCGCCGATATGATCAGGCAGGGAGAACTGGTTTGAACTGCCCTGAGAGGATAGTCGCACTGCATGGAGTACCGAGATCGGGGACCTCCTGGCTCGGACAGATATTCAGAAGCTCTCCCGATGTTGCTTTCCGCTTCCAGCCGCTCTTCTCCTACGCATTCAAGGACAGGCTCGGACCGGACTCCTCCAGGCAGGATATCGAAACATTCTTCGAAGATATATACGCATCCGATGATGATTTCCTGCACCAGAGGGAGCAGATCGAGAGAGGTGCCTACCCTGACTTCGAGAGCTCCGCCGATCCGACACATCTCGTGATGAAGAACGTGAGATATCACCATGTTCTGGAGAACCTTATCAGGAAGTATCCTGAGAAAGTCCTCGTGGTCGGACTCATGCGGCATCCGTGCGCGGTAATGAACTCCTGGCTGAAGGCCCCGAGGGAGTTCAAACCTGAATGGGATATCCTCTCTGAATGGCGGGAGGCTCCGAGCAAGAACCTGGGACGTCCCGAGGAGTTCTATGGATTCGAAAAATGGAAACAGGTTGCGCAGATGTTCCTGCGGTTTGAGAAGGAGTACCAGGACAATTTTCATCTGGTCCGCTACTCTGACCTCAACCGTGCTACAGAGGAGACCGTACGCGGCATCTTCGAGTTCTGCCGGCTTCCGATGAGCACACGGACCCTTTCCTTCCTTCAGGAGAGCAGACAGCGGTCACATCCTCACGTCAATGCCGTTTACCGGAAGATGAATGACAATCGCAAGTGGGAGCAGGAACTCCCCCCCCTGATCGCCAGTGAAATACTCTCTGAACTCGAGAACACCGGACTGAATGCTTTTCTGGAGGGCTGATGTACTCTAAAAAACGCGAATTGGCGGATCTCGCCCTGTTCGGAGGTCCCCCTGTTTCCGAGAGACTCCTGCATGTCGGCAAACCCAACATCCCCGACCGCAGTCTCCTTATGAAGAAGCTTGAGGATGTCCTCGACAGCGGATGGCTCACCAACAACGGCCCGATGGTGAAGGAGTTCGAGGAGCGCCTCAGGGATCTGCTGGGAGTACGGAACTGTGTTGCGGTCTCCAACGGGACCACAGGGCTTGAGATCGCGACAAGGGCACTCGGACTGACCGGGGAGGTCATCGTTCCGGCATTTACCTTCGTTGCCACTGCGCACTGCCTGCAATGGCAGGGGATCAAGCCCGTATTCTGCGATATCGATCCTGTCTCCGGCTGCATCGACCCCTCCCTCATCGACAGTCTTGTTACCCGGAAGACCACGGGAATACTTGGAGTCCATCTCTGGGGCAGACCATGTGCTGTAGAGGAGCTTGAGGTGGTGGCAGAGCGCAATGGTCTCAAACTCGTTCTCGACGCTGCACACGCGTTTGGCTGTACCCACAACGGCAGGCATGTAGGCGGTTTTGGGAAAGCAGAGGTCTTCAGTTTCCACGCCACCAAGTTCCTGAGCACGATGGAAGGCGGGCTGATCTCGACCGATGATGACGCTCTGGCCGAGAAGATGAGGCTCATGCGGAACTTCGGATTCAAGGGAATGGACAATGTCATTCATATCGGCACGAACGGGAAGATGAACGAGTTCTCGGCAGCCTTCGGCCTTGCATCTCTGGCTCAGATGGAACATGTCATCTCGAAGAACAGAGAGAATCATCTCGAGTACCGGAGTGGACTCGAATCAGTTCCAGGCATCAACCTGAGGGACTATCCTGACGGAGATAAGCACAACTACCAGTACGTCATCGCGGAGGTCGACACTCGCGAGACAGCCCTTTCAAGGGATGACCTCATCCGCATCCTCCATGCTGAGAACATCCGTGCAAGGCGCTATTTCCATCCAGGCTGTCACAGGATGGAGCCCTATGCCACGATGTACCCGGAAGCCTCAAGGGACCTCCCGAACACCGAACTGCTTGCATCCGGAGTAATTGCTTTCCCGACAGGGACCGCCGTCTCATCTGACGACATCCGGAGGATCTGCAACCTGCTTGCGTTCGTTCAGGAGAATGCGGATGAGATCGCAAGCCGCTTGAGGAGCATCCAGATATGACAGAGTAGTCGATAATAGCTTCGGACATCCGATACTCGTACGGCAAAGTGGAGGCTGTCCGGGGGAGATACTCGGTCTTCTCGGACCCAACGGCGCTGGGCTCACAAGGATACCCTGATGCCGTACTGGGAGGTTCCACCTGAAGTCCTCGAAGACGCCCTTGAGCTGACCGTACGGGCCGGGCGCTCCGTAAATATCTGACTGAACCCTTCAGGTGCTCAGGCCCCACCCCTCTTGACCGCCAGGATGGTTTCTCTGGCAGTGCTCCAGTCATTCCGGAAAATGTAGGAGAACCCGAAGGCCAGCCCAACTAGTGTCTGCACGATGTACTGCGTTCCATGAAGGAGCACGGGCAATGCCGAATAACCGGCGAAGTCATACCCCATGAGAATGATCGCAGCCCCGACGGCAGCGTGATATGTGCCTATGAAACCTGGAGCGGAAGGTATGGTCGCCGACAGGAAGATCAGGACCACTCCGCCGAAGAGCCCAATCATTGATACATGTGGCAGCAGCATCCTGAACCCCGCGTAGGTCGAGAACAGTGTCAGACACCAGAGAGGAACCGACAGGAGCAGTCCTGCGACCAGGCTCCTGGAGAAGGTCAGGCCCCTCAGTCTTGCAGTCAGTCTGAACAGGACGGAAGGGAGCCAGCTGCGCGGTTTCTCAGGTTCATCAGCACCCCTGCCATGGAGGTAGAGCAGCCCCGCTGCAAGCATGAGCATCACTGCCGCTGAGACAACGACTATCACGGGAAAACTCCCGGTTGCAAGAGAGAAGACGATCCCCATGATGGAGAGTATCCCCATGTCTATCACAAGTTCGAGGAAGACTCCCGAAACAGATGCCGTATACGGTACACTGCCCTTGTCCTTCGCATACTGAATACGGACAAGGTCACCGATGCGGAAGGGCATGAGATTGTTACCTGCCCTCGATATGAAAAGCGCCTTGACCGGCCCGGCTCCGCCGTTGCTCCAGCGGGAGAGCACCCCCCATCTGATCCCCCTGAAAACCCCGGTCGCAAGCGTGGAGGGGATCATTATGAGAAGCCATTTCAGATCTATATCGGCCATGCTCCCCGCGAATGCGCTCCAGTCAGTTCTTGCATAGAGCACCCCGAGGAAAGACAGCGATACGGCAACAGGGATCAGCCTGCGAAGGAACTTCTTCATTTCAGACCGTTCATCTCAGTAAACCTGATGGCAGCCTCCTCTGATGACCGGAAGCATTTATCCATATTCATATGAGCGAAGGTCCCCTGCCGGCCGAGTGTTTCAAGGCCTTCCACTTCTTCCGCTCTGGCAAGATACTTCTCTTTCTCAGCAGCATATCCCACTCGTCTGAGGGGGTGGGTACCCCGCCTGCCGACCACTGTCCAGCCGATAACGTTCTCCCTCTCGATGAACCCACTGCGCTGAAGTCCGGACACCCCGGCCTCGAAAAGCTCCTCATCTGACCCGGTATCGCTCTCACTCATCCTGCGGGAAGTGAACTCCAGGATAAGCGATGTCTTCCCTTCGGGGCTCATCTCCTCGCAGATGAGGCTGAGTTCGCTGACCCTGCTGAAGGGTACCGACGCATCCGAGAAAAGCATCCATGGAGACTGGTCCATAACAGAGGGGCAGTTCAGAAAAAGAATAAGGAAGCTTGTGGAGGTGTAGCTCAGCAGCTCTGTGTCATCAAGACCGAGAAAACCTCCCAGTTCGGGAAGAGGGATCGTGGAGAAGCAGTGATCACAGGACATCTCCCCCTTGTTTGTGAGGATGCCGCTGACCCTTCCGTCCTGCTGCTGAAGGCCTGTTACTTCTACACCGATATGAAGATGGAATCTGGGATCAGCGGTACACTGTTTCAGAAGCGCGTCCGGTAATTCACCGCATCCAGATGGGGGATAGAATCGCTTTATCTCGGCAAAGGGATTCTCTGCTGTAGAGGAACTCTTCTGCCGCATCCCGATGAAAACACTCTTGAAGAGGTCCCAGAGGTTGTAAGTGCCTATCCTCTCCCTGCCGAAGTCAGCGGATAGCTCGCTCCCGGGGACCCCCCATACTTTCTCGGTGAAGGGGCCAAAATATATCTCGTACATCTTTGCCCCGAAGCGCCTTGTTATGAAGTCTCTGAAGGTCACTTCCTCTTCATTCTTCCCTCTTCCGGAAAAGAGACCCGCAAGGAAACTTGCGGCACAGGCGGCGGAAGTGTGGAGGGGTATGCTTTTCAGGACATCCACCCCACTCATGGGGTACGGTATCGTTCTCCCCCTGAAAACCACTTTGGCATTGAAGCTCCGCTCCGTATAGCGCTCACCGAGCAGTCCCTTCATGGCCTGATGGAATTCCGGCATTCTTGAATGAAAATTGTGAGGTCCGAGATCGAATCTGAACCCGTCCATCTCCAGCGTCCTGCATAGACCGCCAGTGAGAGTATCCTTCTCCAGGATATGCACCTCGATAGAGGGGTCAGTCGTTCTTCCGAGCAGATGATAGGCGACAGAGAGTCCTGTGATCCCGCCGCCAAGCACCAGTATCTTCATGCCGGCTCTTCCGATCCGGGTTCGATCCCCGTCCTGATCGCGCCTGTCAGCATTCTAACTACGATCACGAAGGGTACTGCGGTAGTACTCTATTGTCTTCCTCAGCCCCGCCCTGAAATCAGTTGTTGCCTTAAATCCGAATCTCTCCCTGGCTCTTGCCGTATCCAGCATCCGCCTCGGCTGTCCATCAGGTTTCGAGCTATCCCATTCGATCCTGCCCCGGTATCCGGTTAGCTCGACGATGAGCCCGACAAGGTCTCTGATTGATATCTCGAATCCCGCACCCAGATTCACTGGATCGGGATCATTGTACAGTTCGGTGGCCAGGAGAATGCCTCTGGCGGCATCTTCAACGAAGAAGAACTCTCTTGTGGCCTTCCCCGTGCCCCAGACGGTGATGCTCTCGGCTCCTGCGTCCGCAGCATCGATGCACTTCTTGATAAGCGCCGGTATTACATGCGAGGACGCGGGGTTGAAATTGTCTCCGGGACCATAGAGGTTCACAGGGAGGAGGAAGATGGAGTTGAATCCGTATTGGTCCCTGTAAGCCTGGGATTGCACGAGAAGCATTTTCTTGGCAAGCCCGTAAGGCGCATTGGTCTCCTCGGGATAGCCTTTCCATAGATCTTCCTCGCGGAATGGTACTTTGGTGAACTTCGGATAAGCGCAGATCGTACCCAATGCAACGAACTTCGAAACACCTCGGAGACGGGCCTCCTCGATGAGCTGCAGCCCCATGATGGCGTTCTCATAGAAGAATCTGCCGGGATTCTCCCTGTTCGCTCCTATCCCGCCCACAACAGCTGCAAGATGGATGACTACTTCCGCCCCTGAGTCATCGTACATCCTGCGAATATCAGTGATATCCTTCAGGTCGTAATCCTCTATCCGGGGAACAAAGACATCCCGGTATCCACTGGTCTCAAGGAGAGAGACAAGATGCCTGCCGAGGAAGCCATCCCCTCCGGTGACGCATATCCTTGTCTCTGGAGTCAAACTGATCTCTGTCATGGAGAACTCCCGTCACAGCCTGATATTCGGACCCACGGACCTCTCTCGGAATCTAAAGGCGCCGCTGACTTGTTCAAAGCATTTATATCAAGTCAAGTATCCGTACTTCACAGCGTATTCATCAATCCTTGTCTGCCCCGGATGCCGGATTGAGAACCTACTAGTGTCACTTCCTCCCTACAACAGAAGGTGCTGTTCCAGTAGAAACCGATGGAGTCCTTCGCTGACAACCTGATTACCGTACGCATCCCAGTGCCAGTTGTTGTCATACTCGAATCGTCGCTGGTCACTCTCCCAGGCTTCACTATAGACAGGCACCATATCCATGAAACTGAAATTCGGTTTCGTTTCGCAGATTTCCCTCACTATTTCACAGTCAATGAATCGCTCGGGTTCGGAAGATCCTTCGTAGATCGGTGGTCTGAGAGCATCCCCTACAAATACAAAGCTCTTTCCCTCATGCTCCCTTCGAAGCTTGTCCAGCATGAACTCCGTCACATCACTCATCTCCGCCATCAGCACAGTATCCTGCCTCATCTCTGAGAGCGAGGTAACGAGAGCAGCGATATTCTCCTCCCTCTGCGCATTTGCGAACAGCCCGAGCCTCGTGTTGGTATTAAGATATCGCAGGAGCGCACTGTGCCTGAGGAGCCGCCTGAACCGGCTGCGGGAGAAGGGAGCGGGAGGGATCTCCACATAGCCTGTATCGGAGGAGGCAAGCTGGTAATAGAATCGAGTGGGAGTGCCGAGATCAGCCAGGCTTGATCTGACATCATTCCGGTTGAGAAAGATCACAAACAGGTCCGGGTCATACAGCCGATCGATCTCCTCGACCATTATCACATACTGATACAGGTAAGCACCTGATCGACCGAATCCCCAGACCTCGAACCCGGGACCGAGCATCTCTGCAAGCAGTACATCAATATGCTGGTCAAGGGCGGTGTAGAAGTTCTCGATATAGGAGTCTCCTAGAACGGCGATCCGGTATGTGGGATCACCCTCGGCTCTTGGATGGTAATCATAGGCACTTATCCATCCTGCATTATTCACCCTCCACTCGGCTCCGATCCGCGGAATACGCCCAAATGTATAGGTCCCCGAAATTCCATATGACGCATCGAAAGTGGGAAGGGAAGTCACAGGATCGAGTACATACGCGGGTTCTTCGCAGGCGGGGAGGAAGAGTCTGAAGACGAGAAACTCCAGCACGAGGAACAGTGAAACGAGGAAGAGCGTCAGCCTTGTCAGGAAGGTCTTCATTTCACCACCCTTAGATCTGTTAGAAGAGGAGTCTGTTCCTCCATGATCACCGGTATTCGCGCCATCAACAGACACATCTGTATCGCCCGGACTGTATACTCCCGTGATTCAACCCGAAAGCTAACACTTCTGTTCTCCTATTCAAACTGCCGGGGCATCTGATACGCGACTTCCTGAGCCGGTGCTTCATCCCGACCCATACGCTGATTTCACTATGATTGGAACCTGCAGGTCGAAAGGAGAAACATGACACCTGAACAGGCTGCAGCCCTCTCCTGCCTTATCCTCTTCGCAGGAGCCTGCCTGCAGGGGCTGACCGGCTTCGGGTACTCGCTTTTTTCTCTGCCGCTTCTGGTC
>Ga0190293_1000379_pt1 | contig 15903 bp, 18 predicted proteins | sample 48693001_MG_FD_161671 | JGI IMG/M metagenome (GOLD analysis project Ga0190293, IMG submission 161671) | Hydrothermal vent microbial mat bacterial communities from Southern Trench, Guaymas Basin, Mexico - 4869-30-0-1_MG | ecosystem: Environmental > Aquatic > Marine > Hydrothermal vents >... | reverse complement strand
ATCCCGGACGCTCCCATGGTGATGCTGCCGGCAAAATGATATCGGCATATTGGGAGGTGGCGTTATGGAACATATCGATATGCAGGTAAAAATCCAGCTGCTTTAAAACTTGTGAAGCGTCATCGGCATTGGGTTTGGTCAGTAGAGGATTGCCGCCAAAACTGACCAGTGCTTTCGTTTGGTAAGGCTCTCCCTCTGTGATTGTGCGGTGGAGATCTTTGGATGAGATCCACCCCATGGTTGCCGGTCCAAGTGGCCGTTCACTGTTGCCAAGTGTTTTGCTCCTCTGGTTGTCTGCTAGTAGATCCAACCCAAATTGATTAGCAATCGGTGGTTTGGTGAAGTAGACATTGCCACCTTGCTTATCCAGATCACCGGTTAGAGCATAGAGAAGAGCCATCGCCCGGCTCGTCTGGGTAGCCTCCTGCTGCTGTGCTGTGCCGGTCCAGGTGAAGTAACTTACAGGGGCAGAGGATGCTATCAGCTGTGCGGTAGCGATAATCTGCCGAGCAGGTATGGCAGTTATCGCTTCGGCCACCTCGGGGCTATATTTGCTGCACTCAGCGGCATAGAGCTGAAAGGCCGGCTTAACCTTGATCACTCCTCGATTGGTTATAATGTGAAAGCTGCCAAATAGAGCTAAATTGTCACAACTTGGTGGTGTTGTTGATAGTTCCGTTTCACCATCTGCAAAAGGGCGGCTATCTGGTGCTCTATATTTGGCGCTATCTGCATCATAGATGATGACCCTGCTTTTCACCTCGTCCCAGGCTAAATAGCAGTTTTGTGTCGGCTCGACAGCAAAATTCAGGTTCAACTCATTTGCCTTTATCAGCTCACCGCTCTCTGAGTCAACGAGTAGCGTTCCATTGCTCCAATGTTGAATAAAATGTTTGTCATAAAGATTTTGCGAGATTAACTGATGAGCAAGCGCCATAGCCAACGGGCCATCAGTTGCAGGCCGTACTCTTAACCACTCATCAGCCTTATTGGCAAACCCGGCCTTGCGCGGGTCAATTACCACCAGCTTTGCACCACGCTTGACAGCTTTATTGATCAGCTCGGCTTGAGCCAACCAGCTGGTAGTGGGGTTAAAACCCCATAAAATGATACAGCCACTACTCTTATAATCCGGCATACCAATGGTGTTGCCAAAGGTATACCCGGGAGTGAAATCTTTATGCCAATTGCAGTTTTCTGTAGCAAACAGGGTATTGGGCGATCCAAAGGCGTGGGCCAATCGATTGATATGCACAAAGCTATCAGAGATTCCTGTGCCGCTCGGTGTCGTAACCCCAAAACAGACTGCCTCTGGACCAATCTCCCGGCTGGCTGCCCGCATCTTGTTCACACTGATCGTGAGTGCTTCATCCCAGGATATCTGCTGCCAACCAGGGTTTGGATCACTTTTAGGATTGGTGCGCTTGAGCGGAGTGAGCACTCTATCAGGACTATAGACCATCTCTGGTGCGGCTCTACCCTTGATACACAGGCTATTGCCTGTTGGGTGACCTGGTAATGGCCCGACGGCAATTAATTTGCCATCTTTAACCTGTGACATGCAGCCGCAGCGGGAGATGCATAGGGCGCAATAGCCGGGGATTTTCTCTACCATATCGAGTGTGTTATAAAGAGAGATAGGAATTTGCTTTCAGTAGAAGCAGAGTCTGTAACCATCAGCACGCCCATCGGTCCAGCAAATCTTTCTTTGGCAACACCGCATTGAAGCATCATGGCCATTTCTTCCACCTCTTTCTGGAGATCTGAATCTGAGATTTAGAGAATCGCACATGATATGAGCAAGATCAAATCTCATCAGGGCATTCAGGCAATAGTGTTCACTGCCTTGAGGGTGTGAAATCACTCAAGCGATGTCAGGAACCGGGTGGAGTTGCGTGTCCCTAAGCATGACGTAGAAAGGCTCTCCGCCAATCCCAATCCGTTCACAATAACGGGTTGATTGCGAAAACTTTGAATGACCATGGAGCAGCTATTCGCTGAATCAGGAATTTGTGCAGAATTGGATGAGTACTGCGAATGGCAGGTTCATACTCATTGCCGTCATTCGTTCGCAGGAATACAATCGTTCTCATAGATGGAGGTGCAAATCCGATAGGTGACTTAGCCCTACAGGCATTTATCCCCCCCTGCAGCACACTGCAGATAAATGTTGATTTAGATAGGAGCATTAAATGGAAGATATTCTTTTTGAAGTAGCGAGGACACCTTTGCCCACCATTCTCGTCATGGCCGGGATTGCGTTCATGTTTCTTGCCATTGTTGGAAATTTTGGTGCCAAAGTTGTCGTAAATCCAAAGAAGCAGAGACTAGCCGGTTTGCTTGGCACTGTTCTATTATTTGGTGGTGTTGCTTTGTACTTCCTGCGCGCACCGACTGCACCTATACCACCACCTGCACCAGCACTTGTACCACCACCTGCACCTGCACTTGCACCCATACCAGAGCTGACTCGTGAACTTTTCATTGGCAGGAACTGGGAATTTCGTCACGGTGAAGGAGATGTTATTTCGCCTAACGTAAGGCTAAATTCGGACGGCACGATAATTGGAGTTGATCACCCCAATGAATCCTCCTGGGCACTGGAAGATGGTATCTTGGTTTTTTATCACGTAAGTGGGGTACCTTCTACTCGCTTCACGACCGTTCGACATGAACATGGGAAAATTATACTTACCGGTCCCTTGCTCCTGCCAGGGCATGAGCCAGTTGTCATCCATGTATTGGAAGAGTTGTGAGGGCACCAAGGGGAGCAAGAACGGCTGGTCTGCGAATGAGGCATCAGGCTCGGGAAGAGATCGCAGCGACCGACCGCAGCATACTCATTGCAGTCATTCGATCCCAGTAATATACTTAACTTTTAAATAAGAATGCGGCAGCCTGATGGGCGGTTGAGTCCAACAGACATTTAGCTGCTATGTCCTCCACAGCAGCTAAATGCTGGGATGACAAGTGTTCCGGGAGAACGCGTGAACATTGAGACAGAAAACTCTCTCATCGAAGAGATTCTTTCAACGTGGAAAAACCGTATCGCGGGCGACTATCCATGCTACAGCGGCCATGTCTATCGCATGTTCAACTTCTGTTTAGCGCTGCACTCCTGTACCGAAGAAGAAAAAACGAAGTTGGCTATCGCGGCGTGTTTCCACGACATAGGCCTTTGGTCAGACCATACTGTCGATTACATCCCTCCGTCGATTACACAAGTAAAGCAATATCTTTCTGGTGCAGGGCTTGATGCATGGTCTGAGGAAATTGGTCTAATGGTCGAGATGCATCATAAGGTTCGCAAATACAGAGATGAGCGTTATCCTCTTGTAGAGCTTTTCAGAAAGGGTGACCTCGTTGATTTTTCGCTCGGTGCTTTCACTTTCGGGCTTCCGAGATCCTATATCAAGCAAGTTAAGAAAACTATACCAAACAATGGATTCCACAAATTTCTTATGCAAGGTGCGAAAGATTGGTTTTTCAAGCATCCGCTTAGTCCACCGCCCTTTATGAAGTGGTAGCACATAAAATTCATTCCAGTGGACCGCCTTCGGCGGACGCTGAACTCAAACATTATGCTATGAAATTCCCTGATTGATATGAAAAATAGATTAGACCAAAAAGTTATTCGCAAGCTCAAAAGAAATCAGTTAATCCGAAGCTTTGATAGCGTCGTTAAAGAATTTCCCAACGCACTCAACATGGGGCGATCGCAATCAGCGAACCACCTCCTTGCACTTGAGGATGAAGGGAAAATCATTATTTCTTTTGAAACAGTTAACAACCACCTGTTGTGCAAATTAGACTGGCTATCTTGAATCGCTTCACTCCTGTTTTATCGGTGAGAACGGCAGGTCCATACTCATTGCTGACATGGAAGAATTATTGCGGAATGAAAACGTTCTGCCAACATATCGGTCAGTCATCCACATATCAATGAACTTCTGATTGAGACTATTTAGACAGCGGCTCCTGTTTCAGCATTTCCCTGAGATAGATTGTCCTGTAGTTCCAAAGCATACATCCGGATTTGTTGTCGGGTAAGATAGGGCGGATGCTTCGATGAAGCATCATGTAACGATGTTTAATGATCAAACCTGAACTGTTACATCCTGGTAATAATCCCGGCATCGATTGCTATACGGATCAGACCGGCTATCGACGATATACCGAGTTTTTTCTTGATTCGAGAACTATGGTTAGAGACTGTTTTTGGTGAAAGATGCAGTATCCCGGCAGCCTCAGTTGTGGATTTGCCATTGGTGATGAGACGAAAGATTTCAAGTTCGCGTGCCGAAAGGCTCTCGAGTGGATTGCTGGCATCACTTAGCTTTTCTATTGCGATTGACTGGGCAATACCCGGCTCGAGATAGATTTCGCCCGCAGCCACTGTTCGCACAGCATCAGCTAATTTTATTGGGGTCGTAGCCTTATTGAGAAAGCCCTTAGCGCCTATCTGGATTGCCTTCCTGACCAACACCAGATTTTCATGCATTGTAAAAACGACAATTTTAGCCTGCGGGTATCGATTTAGGATATGTTGGGTCGCTTCTAATCCACCAATGCCTGGCAATGAGAGATCCATGATCACTATATCTGGCTGATAGCTGTCATATAAGCGATAAGCCGATTCTCCACTACTTGCTTCCGCAATCACCTCGATGTCTCCTTCAGCCATTAACGCACGGCGGCAACCTTCCCGTACGACTTCATGATCGTCCACCAGCAGCACCCGAATTCGAACCTGAGAAGTCATGTTGTTTCATCCAGTGGAAGGATCGCGGATATGGTTGTGCCAATCTCAGTGCTTCCTTGCGATTCAATCCCAGTATCTGTTGGCGTACTTTTAATGCTTAGCAGCCCACCCAATGCTCCGATACGCTCTCTCATTCCCAGTAGTCCGTGTCCGGGATCGATCTCGTCAAGATTCATGCCGCGACCATTGTCCTGAATGATCAGGCGGACTGCTCCAGAGAGTGCAGGCGAATCATTCTTCACGCACATATCCTCAATCGCAGTGCACACAGTCCATTCACCCGGAGTGAGATACCCCAGTGTAAAGTTTGCTGTTGTTGCATTGGAATGCCTGGAGATATTTGCCAGGCTCTCCTGCAACACCCGGTAGAGTGTCAACGAACCTTTTTCAGAGAGAAGGCTCAGGTCAGCAGCATCAGTGCGATAGGTAACCATGATGTTCCGTTGGCTGGTTTTCCACTCCCAAACCAGCTCCTGCAGACTATCGGAGAGGCCCATGTATTGTAGAGCCAGGGGATGCAACTGTTCCGAGAGGTCACGCACTTCACGCGAAATCCGCTCAGTGAGCTGCTGAATGTGTTTTGCTGTCGACAGAATGGCTGCTCCACCCAGCTTTTTTTCATTCTGGATAAACTCTGCATCCATACGAATTGCCAATAGCTGCTGCCCTAAATTGTCATGCAACTCCTGGGCAATCAATTTGTGCTCCACATCCTGGGCTTCCATCAGTTGCCGCGCCAGCCAACGGTTCTGCCTTGCAAGGCGCTCGCTCTCAAGTAGTGCCGATTTTTTCTCGTGGATGTCTCGAGTGATGCCCACAAGCAGGTGGTTAGATACATCATCGCTACTAATCAGCTTTGCGATGCGCGCTTCCATCCAGTGTCCTGCTCCCTGCTCATCGGTAATTTCGAACTCGAGAGAGCGTTGGTCACCATTTAATGCATCTTGAATCAGCTGGTAGTAGGCATCCTGATATTGCTGGCAAATCAGTTTGTGAACGGATTGACCAATTATTTCCTCGCGACTGGCGCCAAGCATATCCAAGCCAGCTGGATTGATATCCAGGATGACGCCATCCTGATCCAGCAGTTTCACACACTCCGGGTTGGATTCGAAGATGGTGCGAAACAGGGCCTCACTGTCAATCTGCTTCATCAGAATGAACTGGAAAAGTATGCTGCAGATATCATCATCGAATACCCCTGGTAGCTCTTTGTTTATGGCTCTGTCTGCGTTAAGTGTTGGTCGGCAGATTCTTCATAATCACCTGTCTGACGGCTTCATCTCGCGGCCAGAAGACCGCTCCTACAGGAAGTGCAGATAGCAAACGTAGGAGTGGTCATCTGACCACGATTGAAAAAAGATGCAAGGCTATTTCATGCTCATACCAACACTTAACGCAGACAGAGCCTTGTTTATTGATCATAGCACGAGTGCAGAATCGTGGATGAACAGGAATCCACACTCATTTGCAAAGCGCCAGAGGCGATGCGGCAATCCGGCTGATCGATAATACAGGGGCGCCGCAGCATGTATGGAGGGAAACCTTCCCAGCATAAACAGGGAATTATTCCCTCTCTATACAGGGATATACTCACAATTAATCATGCATCCTTGTTGGAGGCAATAACTTGTACTTTAATTCAAGCTAGCTGGTGTTCAATAAATTGCTATTACATTTCTGTAAACATTACAGCACCAAAGGGGGAAACGCTATGTTGGAGCTACAGGAGAAACTGCAGGTCAGTTTGAGCGGGAGCGAGTCAATCGATGATGGAGCGAATCACTATGTAGTGTTACTTGCAACCGGGGCAGCGGATGGGGGGAAACGTGCAACTCTCGCATTTTCATTGGCCTGCACCTCGCAATCCATGGAACTGAATACGCTTGTTTTTCTGGTGGGCGACGGAAGTCACTGGGCGTATGAGGGACATGCCGACGGCGTGCATCAAAAGGGGTTTCCCGAGTTGCAGGAACTCATTGACTCGTTTGTTGAACTAAGAGGGAAAATATTCATCTGTTCGGCTTGTGACACAGCATGTTCGGTTGCCGATGGGAATCCCTCAGAAAAAATGCAGCGTCGATCAGATATTCACCCGAGAGGATTGGCGTCAGTGCTGTCCCATATGATTGGAGGTACCTCTGTTACCTTTTGACCTCAAGGGATCAGGCATTGAGGATAGCATCCAAATGGAACATTAATGATCACTAACTATAGCGAATCGCGGGGATCTTGATGAGTTGCTTCCTACCACCAGCCTGTCTGTTCTGTATCCATTACCATACCGATGGCGCCGGGGTGAGCTGTGACGCTTTCGATGAAATCCCCGATGTGATATTTCATGGAGGCTTGGCGCACAGCAAACACTTCCCGGGCGATAAGGGGCTATTTTTCCAGCTCAGTCATGAAAATGTAGATGGTTTTCGAGAAATCAATCTCCTGCGGGAGGAGATGGGGTTGATGCCATATCTCGAGTAGGCATGGATGGTATGGAAAATGGCGAAAAGAGAAAGCGGGGAGTAGAGACAATGGGTCGATATTTAGCCACTCTGATATTTTGCTGCATATTAGCCAGATTTTCCGTCCATTATCTATCGTTAAGTATATGACGGAAATGAGCGAAGAGTTTGTCATAAAATAGCTCATACCAAAGATTGAGCGTGCCGAACAAAGGGATGAATCGGAGTCGGAACAAATCGCGCGTTAGCTGCGCTCCTTCCGCTACTTCCGCTCCGGTGATTTGCGGCGTTACCTATGATCCACCAATGTCCGCTGTGGAGCATTATGTATAGCTATACATAATGTTCCGATATGGTCATTCAAAGTTTTCTCAATCAACCTGACAATGTGGTCAATATTATGGATTGCCATTTTCTATGTCCTACCGGGAATGCACAGTCCCGCCGCGTTCCCAGCATCTATTGAGTTTTTCCAGAGGGGAAGGAAACTGCCAAAATCATCCGATCATTGACAATTCTCAATGATAGACTATCATTAAAATCTCGTATGTTAGATTTCTGAGGAGTGTAAGGAGAAACTGTTTTGTGCCTTTTGCCCCCTAATTGCATTTTTTGTGCGCACTACAATAACAATCAAACTACCGCTAGCAGAGATTGTCGTGCATTCAAGGAGATTCCCGAGGATATTTTTCTCGGCGGCAATGTACATACTCAGGCGTATCCAGGAGATAACGGTATATTGTTTAGCTTGAAGCTAGAATATGCAGAGGAATATGCTGAAATAGAAGAGTTGCGAATATCATTGAAAAAATAGCAGTTCAATACTCGAATAAATAATGATCTTCAATTTTTTATGCTTTGATAATAATAACGTCTTTTTAGAAGGATTATCAGTAGACAAATTGATGTTGCGAATATTGGCGTTAGTCATGAAGAACTAAATGCGTTCAAGAAAGTTGGGAAAGCAACCAACAACAAAATATTCAATATCACACTAGTTTCAAAACACGATTTTGATCGAACATCCTCCTATATCAGAAGAGTTTAAGTTTCGATACTTATGATTACGACTATGTTGCATGGTGATTATGAGCCATTGGTTAAATGATTATTGCAACATGCAAAAAATCTGTAGTCTATATATTTTATAAATTACATGGGGGATGAGATGAAAAAGACAGTGAATTGCCTTGGCCTCACACTACTTTTGACATTGCCGCATATCACTAATGCAGTCACTGATGCTGAAATGCTCAGCCTGAGTTGTAATGCCTGTCATGGTTCAAACGGTGTCAGTGCAGGGTCAAGCATCCCTTCCATCGCCGGACTCGAGCCCCGGTACTTCATGAGGACTATGTTGAATTTCAAAAAAGGAGAGCGTGTCGCTACCATCATGGACCGCATTGCACTGGGATATAAAGTCTCTGACTTGCGGAAGATGTCAAAATACTTCTCTTCGCTTGAGTGGGGTAATACTCTAGCTAAATTGGATGGTGAAAAGGTGCGTAGGGGGAACCAAATCCATGATGAATTGTGTGAGGAGTGTCACTCAGAGAATGGTAAATTCCAAGATCATGAAGTCCCGAGAATTTCCGGGCAGGTCGTTAATTATCTCTACATGCAAATGCTTGACTATTCTACTGAGAAGGAAGTCATGCCTCAGCCAGACAAGATGAAGGAGCAGTTAGAGACTTTAAATGATGAAGATCTGAAAGCCTTAAGTCATTTTTATGCCAGTGGCAGTTAGCTTTATTCTCTCATAGCAGTAAGGAAAAAACCCGGCTAGAGATAGCCGGGTTTTTTTAAATCAACTCTTTTAAACTTATTGTTCAGATACCCATGCAGTAATAAGTTGAAGTTCTGCATCGGTTGGGGGCATATCACAGGATGACGGTGAGTAAAACGCAGCATGCATGATTTCTGAATTTTTCTTAGTGCTTTCACCACTAAGAATCTTCTTGGCGTTGGCAAACAACTCATCAGCAGGTTTACCAGCTAATTGTGGAACTACCTTGCTAACAGGGTTCTTAGCCTCTGCACCATGGCAATTGATACAGCCATGATATTTGAACAGATCGGCTCCGCTTTTTGAGTCAGCTAAGACCGGCCCAGTCATAAAGCCACACATCATCATTGAGAAAGCAATGTATGTTTTTTTCATCATATTCTCCTCTTACCTTTTACGGTTATATATAAAAATTCCACGCTGATCGTGGCAATAGATTACTATTGAATTTTTTTGTCAAATCTATCCAAATCTTATGACATAAATCTATATCCCCCCCTCTTGTTTGTATGCAAATATGATTTTGCATCTCTCTTCAGATTAAAAAACTCCTATTGTTAGCTAGAAACTGGATTGGCTTATGCGATCTGGCGTTTCATGCTGTTTTTTTGCGATATCGAGGGCGCGAAGGATTTCCCGCTCAAATACCTCGTAAGGTTGCGCACCCTGTATCTTACGGACCAGATTAATTTCATCGCCGTTATTGATACCAAGAAAAAATGTCGGTGTACCTTTGATGTCAAGGCTTCTCCCAACAATCAGGTCCTGCTGGATTGCAGCATCGTATCGTCCTGAGTCTAGGCAATTACTAAAAGCTACCTCGTCCAGTCCGGCTCTCTTTGCGTGCTCTGTCAAGAATAGTTCGTGAAGTGCTTTTTGGTTATTGTACAAAGTATTGCGCATCTCCCAGTACTTTCCTTGCTCTTCCGCACAGCGGGCTGCTACCGCTGCTTTTGCAGCCAAAGGATGCTTTTCTCCCATAGGAAAATCTAGAAACACATATCGCAACTGATTGGTCAAAACCAATTTTTCATGGATCTGCTGGGCCGCTCCCAATAGATGGCGTCTGCAATAGGGGCATTGGAAATCTCCAAACTCGACCAGTATCACATCACTATCCTTTGGCCCCATGCCTGGACGGCCTGCGATATCAAGAGCGCCATCAATTGATCGTACTGGCGCACTTTTTTTCTCTATTATGCGCAACAGTTTTTCATATTCGGCATCCATGCCACTGGCAGCATCTGATTGTATTGAATAAGCCTGTCCCTCTGAATTCATCCCGGGATCAGCATAAACAGCAGATGTAACACTGGATAACAAGCAGTAAAACGCCACAGTGGCTAGATGTCGACCCATTTTTTCTCATTTTATTAAGTGATTAGCCCGCGTAGCAGCTCAGACTGTCCGGGATTAGTATGCGTTGTCAGGAGGATATCGTTGATGCCAGATTTAAGTATCTTTCACTACAAGCGGTTGCATCATCTGTTGTTGCGTCACGGATGCAACGTCTTTCACCATCAGCACGCTCATCACCCTGACAATACCGCGTTGAAGCGTCATGGCCATCTACCACTTCTCTTCTCGGAAAAACGATATACAGAGTATAAATATAGATCATAATTGAGAATTGTCAAGACCAACAACGCGTATATTCTCACTAGTATCGTAGGAAAAAGTGCCCGCCGTTTCGTAACGGCAAAACTGGTTCTTGCAATGATCGGTTGGCGCACCGTCATCACCCTTCCAGTAGTAGCCTTTCGCAGCATAATAGCCACCCGCGCAAATCCCGACATAATTGCCGCCGGCCGGTTTTCCAGAACTCAATCAGGGCCTCAGCCCACAACTGGCTGCTCGGGCCAATGCCGCCGTCAATATAAACTGCAACATCCGTATCGGTGTTGATTTTACACACGGCGCCACCGCCACCGCCGCCTTTTTTACCACCCTTAGCTGCAAATGCAGGCTGCACAATAATAGTCGTAAATAAAATGATACAAACGAAAATAAAGAATTTTTTCATGGTCGAAAAACCTCCTCCTTATGATTGCCATCAGTTCTAAGAGTAGTCCAACCATTGATTTTCTCAACGGAGAAAAGCAAGCACACGTGGATAGGGGGTTCTGGTGAGTGGGGTCAGACTTGTCACCTGATCGTTTACGAACTGGTAGTTGATATCTGTCGTTGTGATGTGGCATAAATCGAGGGCTTGATTGTCAAGGTCCAGGACTTTTGATTGATTTCTATCATTGGTACTGAAATGAGATTGGAGTTAGATTAGAAAACACAAATATACTCATATTCTATCCAGCATTTTGAGGATGGCCATAAGGCTGTTCATCGTTGACCAAATTGACCAACCATCTCAACAAAAAGGTGATGCATATGAAAATCAAACCAATCGTTCTTTCAATAGCCCTGGCCAGCACCACATTTACGACGACCATGGCCCTTGCCGAAGAACCAATTAAACCTATTAAGCCTGTGCAGGAGATCAATCTTGCGCAGGTGGAGTTGGGCAAGAAACTCTATTTCGACCCACGTCTTTCAAAATCGGGATTCATCTCCTGCAACTCCTGTCATAACCTCAGCATGGGCGGAACGGACAACCTCAAAACATCCATTGGCCATAATTGGCAGCAAGGCCCTATCAACTCACCCACCGTGCTTAACTCAAGCCTGAACCTGGCCCAATTCTGGGATGGCCGTGCAACTGATCTCAAGGAGCAGGCTGGCGGTCCGATAGCCAATCCAGGCGAGATGGCATTTACCCATACTCTAGCAATCGACTTGCTGGAGTCGATTCCTGAATACGTCGTCGAGTTTAAACAGGTCTTTGGCAACGATAAGATTACCATCGATGAGGTTACACAGGCCATCGCCGAGTTTGAGAAAACCCTGGTGACGCCCAACTCCCGTTTTGATCAGTGGCTGCTGGGTGACAAAGATGTGTTGAATGCGGCGGAGCTTGCTGGTTACGAACTGTTCAAGAACAGCGGCTGCGTTGGTTGTCACAATGGCGAAGCAGTGGGCGGCAGCTCATTCCAGAAAATGGGTTTGATTGAACCTTACAAAACCAGCAACACGGCGGAGGGATTAAGCGCAGTCACAGGCAAAGATGCTGATCGATTCAAGTTCAAGGTGCCGACTTTGCGCAACGTGGAGATGACCTACCCCTACTTCCATGATGGTGAGGCGCAAACCCTGACTGAGTCCGTTGATATCATGGGACGGTTGCAACTGGGCAAGACATTCAGCGGGGAGGAGAACGCTCAGATCGTTGCTTTTCTCAAGACGCTGACTGGCGATCAGCCCTCATTTCTCATGCCGATATTACCACCTTCAACCGACAAAACCCCGGTGCCAAAGCCATTTGAATAACCACTCTTGCCCAAGAGCAGAGGTGTTGTCCTTTACCTCAACATGGAGTTTGAAAACCACGCGTACTTCGGGACGCGGGATTTCCCTTTAATGCTCCCAACAATTCGCTTCATTTCCGCGAATGACAACTCCATACTCGGTCATTGAGATTGTCGGAGCATGTGTGGAATGAGGGTTCTACGGCGGAGCGGACAATCATCTTCACCGAGTGTGTAGAACAAACGTTATGTTAAATTTCACTTTTTCAATGGAGTCTTTAATGATGAAAATCCAACTTGCAGCCCTGTTAGCTCTAACCCTGATCGCAGCAACCTCTCAGGCAGCACCTGAGCCACAAAACCCCAAAAAACAGACTCCCTGGCATCTATACGTAGACTCAAGTGAAGCCTACGCAATGAAACAGGAGCAGGGTAACAAAGTGCTCTTTGTAGATGTTCGAGATCCTATCGAGATTATGTTTACCGGTTTTACGGATGTGGTCGATATTAATGCCCCCTTCAAGCTCTCCAATCGGTCCAAATGGAATCCAAAGAAACCTGTTTTTGCCATGGAGCTGAATCCTGATTTTGAAAAGGAGATTGCTGGTGCCCTGAAGAATCAGGGACTGGACAAAGAGTGCCCCTATAATTCTTATGTGCCGATCCGGGGGTACCCGCGGTGCACCCAGTGCAAAGCAACTGTGGGGTAAGGGTTATGAGCAAGTCTATGTGGTAACAGATGGTTTTGAGGGGGGCAAGATCAAAGAGGCTGAGCGTAAGAACTGGCGATTGAAGAACGGTTGGAAAAATTCAAACCTGCCCTGGTCCTACAAGTTGAATAAAGCAAAGATGTACCAGATGCAATAGGTCTACTCGAAAGAGTTTTCTAATATTATGCTCCTGATACCATAGTGAGAAAGGATTAATAACGTATAACTGGCTCATTATGGTCAATATGCCGATCTCAATACATCAACTGAACCCACAGCAGGAATACCCTCTCAGCACCGGGAGAAGCAGGAGTGCTTGAGCTTCCATTGATCCAGATGGGGGGCATAGGTTTGGGGTAGGAGGGCTTTCTCCATAAACCAAGCGTAGTGGCTGGAAATCCCTCTTTTTATTACCAATAAAGCTCGAAGTGTCCCCCTGCATTTCGCCTTGAGCTGTTGTGACGACCACATCCAGCGGATCGTTATGCGGCTATCCGACATCAACGGTTCGCGCGGTGACGCAGACAAGCGCTGCCACCTGCAGGTCGTTCTGAAGGGTCTGCCCGATGTGGTGATTGCAGATACCGAGGCCGACCTATACGTTGCCATCGACCGTGCGACCGATCGCGCCGGGTGCACAGTGGTGCGCAAGATTGACCGTCAACAAACGCTGTCAAAGCAGGGGCATCCGCTGGAACTGGATCGTGATTAGTTTGTTTAAAACGCTACCTGAGTTTCACCGATGAGACAAACGCACCAAGCGCCTGCTGGTAGTCAGGCTGACTCATAAGAAACCCGCTATTGTGGTCGCCCCGCATCCTGAAGAAGGATTTTGGTTCATTGGCCGCCTGAAAGACCTTCTCGCCAAGAGGATATGGAATGATCTCATCGTCGGGGCTGTGCAACACCAGCAGCGGAGACGTTATCCGCATGACATGCGCCGCAGTATTAAAGTCGTAACGCAGAATAATCAATCGGGAAAGAACGGGTAAAAGCGCATTGGCGACATCTTTGGCGGAGCTGAATGTAGACTCAAGAATCAACCCGCCTGGCTCAACCTCCGTAGCCAGTTCCGCCGCAACGGCGCCGCCGAGCGAGCGGCCGAAGAGGATGATATCTTCCCGTTCGAACCCTCGCTCATTGGTCAGATACCGCCAGGCTGCCCTGGCGTCATTATAAAGTCCCTCCTCATCAGGCTTGCCCTGGCTCTTGCCGTAACCCCGATAGTCGAATATAAAGAGATTCAGGCCAAGCCGGTGAAAAATCTCCACGGAGGCGCCGCGATGGGAGATATTCCCTGCATTACCGTGAAAAAAGAGCAGCACTTGTTTAGATCCATGGTGAGGGATATACCAGCCATGCAAGCGCACGCCATCCTCACTATGCAGAATGACATCTTCATACGCAAGCCCCCACTCCGCCGGTGTCTGGTCAAGTGTGGCGTATGGGAAAAAGATCATCGAGGGCTGTTGCTGATACATACAACTATTCAACAATGTTAGCCCAAGCAGTAGCAGCAGGGTGTATTGTATGATTCGTTTTTTCATGCTCTCTAGTATCCCCTTAAAGCAAGTTTGATAGTGTCTCTGTTAGCCACCTTTGCCTCCAATCGGCTGTTACCCATGGCGCCGATACTATTTTGATGTTTCCGTCCCCGATTGCACCACCTCGCCAAACTTGCGCGTCTGGGACATGAGGTTTTCAACCCTGATGGCTGTGGCAGGGATGAGGGGAAGACCGGCGGCGCGCAGCGCCCGGGCGGTCCAGACATTGCAAGTGTTGTACAGATGGTAGCTCTCCCTGGAGAGGTAGAAACGGCTGTTTCCGTAGAGGCCGGGGCCCATGGAGCTTGCATTGCCTGCCTCGTCCGTGGCGAAACTTGCCGCAATCGTGCGAGATAGATGCTCAAATCCGGCAGCGGACAACTCGATCCTGATAATCTCACTGTAGGGAAAATAGGTTGGCACGGCGCCACTGAAACCGACAATATGCAGAACGCTGGAGGTAGGCAGCAGAGCCGCCTTAATGATGAGTCCCATGTGGGGATCCGGTGTCCGGTAGTAATCCATATCTCCCCAGCCCACCTCCAGATATTGTGCGTCGGCAAAACCCCCAGGAGCCGGCCAGACATTGCCAGGGATATCTGCGCGCCGCAGGACGATCCCGGCGTGCCAGCCGTGACTCACCAGATAGATCGTTTTACGCGGCTCGCTTTCAACCGGAGCAGGCGTCTCTCTGACCGACACTGCGCAGGCGCTGCTACTGACCGCGAGCAACAATAGCCAGATTCGAATCATGCGCATCCCGGTGGTGTATATCATCTCAAGCCAAAGGTTAATATCGGTAGAGTATTGGCCAACGATAACAGCAGTAGTGGAATCCTGGAACCATTGACACCCGCGGACGAAATAATAACCGGTTATTCGAGGGTCACCGGTGTGACGAAACCTTCCGGCTTGAGCGTCAACACGGAGCAGTCCACCTGATTGAGTACCTCTTCCGCCGTGTTGCCAATCAGGAAACCGGCAATCCCAGTGCGGCAGACCGTACCCATGACCAGCAAGTCGATACCCTGCGCTGCCACCAGTTCAGGTATGCAATCTTCAGGAACGCCCTCGATCAGGTGCAGGTGGGGTTCCAGATCAGTAAAATCAACACACTCCAACAGGTTGTCGAAGAGATGCTTACGCTGCTCCTTGTCGTGCGTTTTTGCTTCCTGAAGATTCTGCTCGCTCATACGGTTGCTCACGTAGCCCTCACCAAACAGATGCCACACGTGGATAATATGCAGATCTGCGGCTTCGTTGCGCGCCATGCTGGTGGCCAA
>Ga0190293_1000378_pt1 | contig 15904 bp, 21 predicted proteins | sample 48693001_MG_FD_161671 | JGI IMG/M metagenome (GOLD analysis project Ga0190293, IMG submission 161671) | Hydrothermal vent microbial mat bacterial communities from Southern Trench, Guaymas Basin, Mexico - 4869-30-0-1_MG | ecosystem: Environmental > Aquatic > Marine > Hydrothermal vents >... | reverse complement strand
GACCTCGAAAGGCTCTGGGCTGATGCGCCACGGATAGCGGTCACACCGAGGGTTTCAGAATCTGATTCTTGATAGACTTCCGCTCCGGAGCGGGGCTGTAGCTCAGCCTGGCAGAGCACTTGACTGGCAGTCAAGGGGTCAGGGGTTCGAATCCCCTCAGCTCCACGGAGAGAGAACGATGGAACCTCGGCTTAGGCCGGGGTTTCGTCGCGTCGAGTGGCTTCAAGGATTCTTGAAGGTGGCGATCAGTAGCGTTGTGGGACCCTATTCGGTATCACGACTAGTAGATCGAGCACAAGCTCCCGAACATCGTCAAGACCACTCCGAGCGCCAGTGCGAGCGCTGACCAAGCCTCAATAGTGAGGGTGCCAGACGCCAGTTCATCTATCGTTTCGCTCAGCTCCTTGCTCTCATCGTCCTGAGCGGCAGCCATGGCTGTGAGTTCATCGCCTTGCTCTTGTCGGCTCTTGACCATTTCGAACCGGATGGCGTCCTGACCCTTTCCGAGATCCGCAATCCGATCACGCAGCAGTTCGATGTTTAGAGAATCCTCTCCAGACCATTTGATCTTGCGAGACGTCCTGGCACGATCCGGCTACTTCTCGGTGCCGGGGTACTTGTGGGGTTGGCATTCGCCGCTGTCTTGCTTCTCTTCACAGCTGTCACAGTTGTCAGTCTGTCGCTTTCGTCGACGGTTGCGGTTGGGGGCTGCCTCTTTCATCGCCATCTACGCCATTTCGGGATTCGCCCATCCATTCTCACAGCAGATCCTCCACGCAGGTGTGAGTGCCTCGGAGCGAGCAACGATGCTGTCGGGTTGGTCTCTCGGTTTCCAGGCGGGCCTTCTGATCACTGGTCTCAGCCTTGCACGGGTCGCTGAGCGGTCCGGTATACCTCAGGCGCTCTGGATCGCGGCAGGGGCTCTGGCCGCTTCTAGCTTGCTCTACATAGCGATTGGCAGAATCCGTTTGAAGACGAGTGATGATGATCAGGGCCCAACCGACGTGAACCGATCTCCAAGCATCCAACCGTAGGTCAGCGACGGATGGATGCGTCTGCTATTGGCCAGGTCGAGAGCTTTCGACCGATGGCTGGGTTGGGACCTGAACTCGAGATCGTGATCGTGAGTCGCACCCCGACGGTGAGCCTATCCGGGCCTCATGATCCTTCGGTTCAGATGGCGTACACTTCGCTCGCTCGAGGAGGACCGGATAGGGGAGAGATTCAGTGGCGGCACAAGACGCAACGACAGATTCCACGAGACATCACCGAGCGGAACGACTGAGCCATGCCTTGTATGGCCTCATCATCGTGACGGCCACGCTGGGCGCAGAGAGCGCGCACGTCTCCGAAGTCGCCGATGCGCTCGGGCTGCTTCTGGGCACCGCACTCGTCCTCTTGATGGCTCATACCTACAGCGCTGTTATGGCTGAACGCACCGTGGAAGGCCACAGCCTCGGATCCGTCGGCCGTCGGATGGTCGTCAAGGACAACATGCCGATCCTGATCGCCATTGTGGTTCCAGCGCTGCTCTTCATCCTCGCTGGGTTCGGTGTAATGACGCTCCAGGCGGCGTACACCGTCTCGATCCTGTTCAGCATTGTGGCGCTGTTCGGTGTCGGGTTGTATGCGGGTAGATCCGCTTCGATGACCTGGCCGCATTCGGTCATCAGCGGTGCCGCTGCCGGTGCCATCGGCGTGATCGTCATCATGATCGAGGCGTTCTTCGAATGATTCTCAGCCACAAGACGTAACGGAACGCTCAACCAAACGTAGAGAAGATGCTGGTTGATTGACGTTATCTCGCATCATCTGCGATGGGGCGCCAAAGGTCTGTTGAACGACCGTTCGAAACATGGTAGATTTGGGACTCACAACCCAACGAAGAGGAGAAGTTGTGACTATTGGACCACTGCAATTGATGGTGATCGGGTACGTAGATCCGGCGCTCGACGGAAGCGTGCTCGCGGCGCTCGAAGATGCGTCGGCCACCGGAGCGATCAAGGTCGTGGACATGCTCGGTGTCTACAAGGCTGAAGATGGAACGGTTCTCGCCGCCCAGGCGTCAGATCTCACCGAGGACGAAGCGATGACCTACGGCGCGTGGGTTGGAGCCCTGATCGGACTCGGCGCTGCTGGCGTCGAAGGCGCTGAAGCTGGAGCAGTCGCAGGTGCGATTCACGCCATGGACGAATACGAATACGGAATCGACCCCGACGGCCTCGCATCGATCGCAGACGACATTCCCGCGGGAGGCGCAGGCATGCTTCTCGTCATCGAGCACACATGGGCGATTCCATTGCGCGACGCCCTCATTGACTCAGGCGGGATCATGATCGCTCAGGACTTCCTCAGCCCAGCGACGCTCATCACCCTCGGTGCCATCGCGGCGCAAAACTGAAAGGATCAACATGCCACCAGTACGAAGGGCAGTACGCCGAACCTCAAGAAGGACGGCTCGCCGAACTACCAAGAGAGCGAAGCGGACTACCCCCGCACGCTGACGACTCACCGCGGCAGTCCCGTAATGCGGATGCCGTGATCACTGGAACGATCTTCACCTGGCTGGCTTCTTGCGGCCAGGTGAAGATCGTTACGAGTCATCGACCCTGACTGGTCAACACTCGCACATTGTCAGTTGAGATCGAGGATTCGCGCCTTCTGTGCGTCGAACTCGGCGTCCGTGAGAACGCCTTGGTCGCGTAGCGATGCAAGTTTCGCGAGCTCATCGAGATAGCCAGTCGACCCTCCGCTCTGAGGTGCCGTTGTGGCAGTTGGCGCTTGACCACCGGCCTCGGTGTCATCTGACGTGACCTTCTGTGGTTCTATGTCCAGATCCTGCATCGCCTGTTCAAGTTCGGCATCGTCAAGCTCTTCAGGTTCCACACCGGTGTGTTCCTCGATGCGTTTAGCATCGCGTGTCGAGAACTTGTACGTGCCGAAGGCCACAAGGCCACCAACCAACATAACTCTGCGTCGCCTGACGCGTCGTCTCCTTCGTCGTGCTCTTCGGGGCCCTCCTGGCCCTCCGCCTCTTCTCGGCATCGTTTCTCCTTTCGTCGTGACTCAGTCGAGTCTTTCGATGATGCTCTGCAGTCCAATGCGGCCTTGAGCGGTTTCGTGTATCCGTTCAGAACCAACCCGCCATGTCCATTCAACTCCGCTTGCCGAAGAGGACACGTCGAAAGAGATGGTCTCACCAGCCCGAACTTCGATTGGTTGGTCAAGGGGCAAGAATCCCTGTTCCCAGCTTGGGACGGCATTCGGCGGGCTATTGGTGATCGTGACCCCTGGTGTTAGGTCCGCACGGAACCAGAGTCCGATCCCGTGCACGAGTGCATCCTTGACAGCTTCACCACGCACACTACCCGACAGGATTTCGGGTTGTTCAGAGAAGTCAGTTCCGAATATGACAGCTGGTTGCGTCACGATCGCTGCCGGGCTCAGTTCCGTCCAGAGGAGATTGTTGCGCACGATCCGGGCCAACGGTGTGAAGTCAAGCGTCTCCATCGGATCGTCCCACCTCTCGATGGTTCTGAAGTCCCGGGGAACACTGACGAGGCTGGCCACGGTGTCCACATGCTGTGGCACGATCGTTGCATCGGGCTTGAGGAACCGCTGCTGCGCGTCGGCGACCCATGTGAGGATGCCCTCGTCGAAGCCAGTGTTGCCGATGGTCTCGGAGATGAGAACGTCTGCTCGTTCCGGAATCTCAACATCGAGCGAGGATCCAGCGATGAATGTCACCGTATCGGAGAGTCCGTTGCGCGCTGCTATCTCGCTCGCTATCTCAATGATTGGTTCGCGTTCGATCGAGTAGACGTGCGAGGCACCAGCCCTGGCAGCGAACAATGAGAGCACACCGGTACCTGAACCGATGTCGACCACGACGTCTCCGGTCGTGATCGTGGCGAGAATCGCTCTCAGGAACGAGGAGGTTCTGACCTCGTCTGCAAGCATCGAGTGATGAAAGTCGAACGTGTCCACAGGGGATGTGTCGCAGCTTCCCATCACACTCCCTTCACTACGCCGACGGTGGAAAGAAGAACCTTCCGCAGTGCATGGAGAGCAGCCGGTGGGGCCAGATCCACCGGCTGCTCTCCAGCAGTCGAGTCGATACCTGTCTCTCTACGAGTTCAGCAGTTTCGCTTTCTGGTCCGCGAATTCCTGATCGGTGAGAACACCTGAGTCGTGGAGACTCGCCAATTGCGTGAGTTGGTCGGCGGTGCTGTCGCCAGTGTCGGCGACACTCCTGATGTAATCGTCCTGGGCTTCCTGCGTATCGGTGGCCTGTTTCACCGACCGTTCCTGCATCTTGCCGCCATTTGCGATCAGGTACACGAATACACCGAGGAACGGCAGGACGATCACGAAGATAGTCCACGCTGCCTTGCCCCAGCCGGACATATCGCTGCGGAAGATGTCCACGAAGATCGCGATGAGCAGCCAGATCCAGACAATGAACAGGAAGAACCAGAGCATGGCCCAAAAGATATCTAGCAACGGCATTTGGATTTCTCCTTCTATTGGCGACGGGTGCTGGAACGCTTATGCGCTACGGACCGCCCGTCTGCATTCCGTATACAGTCCGAACCCCACCATCAGTCGGCGTCAAGGCCATCCCATGGCAGGTCGAACTCCATGTACTCAAGCGGATCGAAAGGTAGTTTCTCAAGGTCCACTGGCGGGTTCGACAGTTGTTTGGTTGCCTCTCGAGCGTTTGCGATCCCGGTGAAAGGTACGCCGTGCTTGGTGGGTCGATCCGGGTACTTCTGCTTCCAGATTTCGTGACGCTTCCGCATCCGGGTGAAACTGGCGCTTGTTGCCAGGAAGGGCACAAGGGCCGGATTCACCTCTCGTGGGTCGTTGTAGAGATCGAAGAATGCAGCGCCGGGGAGGCCGGGATGATCGGCAACCCAGACCCTCTTGAATCGACCCTTCGTCGTGGCAGCCAAGATGTTGCCTGTGTACACGAAGTTGTAGTCTCGTCGACCGTTTGTATCACCATTGACCAGCAGCGCCGTCTGATCTATCCCGTCGATAATCCGATCCGTAGGAATCTGATCGGTCGCCCCCGCAAGGCGTGCGAACGTCGTGTAGAGATCGACTTCGTGGAACATGTCACCGATGACGGTTCCTGGTTGTATCGTGCCAGGCCACCATGCAAGAGCGGCAACGCGGATTCCGCCCTCCCAGTAGTCGCTTTTCCCACCACGGAACACGGTTTCTGCCATCCCGAGGCCAGGAGGAGCATCATGCACCATCGGCCCATTATCTGCGTGACACACAACAACCGTGTTCTCAGCAATACCGAGCTCGGTCAACTCGTCCATGACCGTGCCGATAAACGCATCAACACTTTGGAATCCTTCACCGAGGATGCCTCGAGATACAGTCTGCTTCTTCGGGTTGGGTATGAAAGCCGTCAGCATGGGCCAGTAGGCAAGGTAGAAAGGCTTCTTATCAGCAGCATTCTTACGAATGAAGTCGATACTGCGCTTCTCACACTCGGGATCGATCTGGTTGTAATCCTCGAGATTGCTCGACTTCCATTCAAGCATCTCCCCATCCTTGGTGCCCTCCATCGACATAATCCAGTCGCTTGGACCGAATGTCTTGTCGATTTCATAGGGATCATCGACCAGCATCGGCTTGATCACCCCCTGGACAGCGTTCGCACCCTCACCCATCTGATTCCACAAGCTCAATACCTGGTTGTATGGCGTGAACAGGGTCTCGTCAAAGCCCTGATTCGTCGGGTAGCTCTCCTCGATGTCGCCGAGATGCCACTTGCCATAGAAGGCGGTGGAGTATCCCGCACCAGAGAGCACTTCGGCCATCGTGACTTCCTCGCCCGCGAGGCCAGCGGCCTCGATCGGGAATGCCACGTTGTACATGCCCGAGCGCACGGCATATCGGCCTGTTATCACTGCGGCACGGCTTGGTGTGCACGCCGCTTCTGTGTAGTAACGGGTGAACAGCGCTCCCTCTTCGGCCATGCGGTTGCAGCTCGGTGTGTCGAAGCCACGGATCTTGTTCAACGCAGGGATACCAGCATCACCGAACGCCATGTCGTCCCACATGATGTGGACAACATTCGGCTTCGCACCGAACTTGTCCTCAAGTTCGGCAAGCTTGGCGTCGAGCGCTTTGTCCTCTATCTCCCACGAATCACCGTGCTGGTCGAACAGGACGTAATACTCGGCATCGTGAACAACTGGTCCGGGTGTGGCTTCGGGCATGCGGATTCCTCCAGGAAGACTAACTTCGATCTTCGAGTTCCTACGTTAGCACCACTTTGAACGCCCGCTCAAGTGCTCTAACATCAGCGAGCGGTGACGGAACTCGAACCGGCCTGCGTCTGCGGGTTCCAATCAGAGCATGGATCGACACTACAGAGATGAGGAGTGGATCGGAATGGATCATGGAGCGCTCGGCGGTGCACCCACCGGACGAGATGAGGTCACAGCGTCGTTGATCGCCGCGACGGAGCGGCTTTGCGCAACCGGTCAACCATCATCGTTCACCGTGCGGCAATTAGCAGCCGAAGCCAACGTGACTCCCAGCCTTCTGTACTTCTACTTCGGATCGAAGGACGCACTCATCATGGTGACGATTCGAACGATCGCATCTGAGATCGACGTGTTGGTGGCCGGATCATCTGGAATCGATGCCATGATTTCTTCGGTGAGTCACCAGCTGGTTATACGCCCAGCCTTCCCCCGACTCCTTGCGTGGCTTGTACTCGAGGGCCGTTCGTTCCCTGAGTTGGCGGATGCTCCATTTCTAGCTCGGCTCATAAAGAGTTTCGCCGATACTGACTCGCTCGAACCGGATACCCAGGCGGGCGCGATAGTGACGATGCTGCTCGGTAGCTTCCTGTTCGTGAGCGACGTCAACGTCGGGCTCGGGCGAACGCGCGATGACGAGCGGCTCGCACGGGTGCTCGTGAAGGGTGTTGTGGCCATCGCATCCGAGAGTGCGGCGATGCATGATCCTCAGTGAGCTCAGAGGGGGCGTCCAATGTACGGGACGTCGGCAGAACAGATACCTCCCGGTGACAGCACCTGCAACGTTGGTTCAACCGATTCCGCTTGGAGCATCAGTGGCCGATGTCGATCTTGTGTGGCTGGATGAAGATCAGACTTCGAGCACAGTAGTCTCTCTCGCTGGGTTCTCCAGGCTACGAATCGGGAGGTGACCGGTGGCTATCAAACGACCCGAAGAGAAGAGCCTCGTCCGGCGTTACCTGCCGATCCTGGACTGGCTGCCAGGCTACCGTTGGGGTGAGGATCTACGGTGGGATCTGATCGCCGGTTTGACCGTGTGGGCACTCTTGGTCCCCGAGGCGATGGCGTACGCCGGCATCGCTGGAGTGCCTCCGGAGGCCGGTCTCTACGCGGCGCCACTCGCGCTGTTGGGATATGCGGTCTTCGGAACGTCGCGCCAATTATTCGTCGGCCCAAGCTCAACGGTCGCGATCGTGTCGGCATCGGTCGTCGGGGGGATCGTCGCAGGATACGGCGCCGATTTCTGGACCGTGACCTCGTGGCTCGCGATCGTCACAGGGATCGTCTTGGTCTTCTTCGGTCTTGTTCGGATGGGTTGGGTCGCGAACTTCATGGCTCGGCCCGTGCTCGACGGTTTCATCGTCGGACTAGCGATCACGATCGCCGTTGGTCAGCTCGACAAGATGTTCGGCATCGAGAAGGAGGGCGACAACACGATCCGTGAACTCGGGTCCATTCTCCGCCAGTTCTCGGACTGGGACGTGCCGACGATGATCGTCGGTTTCGGGTCCCTGGCGGCGTTGTTCCTGATGCACAGATACACGCCCCGCATTCCGGCAGCACTGACCGTGGTCCTTGCGTCGATCATCCTCTCGTCTGTGCTCGGCTTCGACGAACATGGCATCCACGTCGTGGGCGATATCCCTGCTGGCTTACCACCGATCGGTTTCCCCGTGTGGCCGGAGGGAGTTCCACTGCGCGACCTGATTGTCGGAGCGCTCGCCATCACCATCGTCGCTTACGCGGAATCCCTGGCCGCAGCGAAAACCTACGCCAGAAAACACGGGTACGTCGTCGACCCAAACCAGGAACTCATCGGACTGGGCTTCGCCAACTTCGGTGCTGGAATATCGCAGGGATTCGTGGTTGATGGATCCCTGTCCAAGACAGCTGCGGGTGATGCAGCTGGTCAACGCACACAGATGGCCGGATTGGTTGCCGCGATCCTGACGGTCATCACGATCCTGTTCCTCACGGGTTTGTTCTTCAATCTCCCCGAAGCGACTCTTGGAGCGATCGTCGTCCACGCCGTCTGGAATCTCATCGACCCCGGGAAGCTGAGGCGAATGTGGCTGGTGAGACGGGCCGATTTCTGGGCTGGCGCCGCCGCACTTGCTGGTGTGCTGTTGATGGGCGTTCTTGAGGGGATCATCATCGGGGTCCTGCTCTCCCTCCTGATCCTGATCTACCGTGCGAGTTTCCCTTCAGCGACCGAACTCGGAGGCGTTGAAGTGGCGGGCACAGAGACGTTCGTCTCTCTCGACGAATTCACCCGAGCCAAGGAGACCCCTGGCATCGTGGTACACCGCTTCAACGCTGACCTGATATTCTCGAATGCGGATGCGTTCGCTGAGTCAGTACTCGAGATGCTGTACCGATCCGATCCGCCCGCCCAGGTGGTTGTGATCGACGGTGAGATGATGTCCGATATGGATATGACCGGGGCCGCCCGATTTGGAGAACTGATCGATGAGCTTCGGGACAATGGCGTCGATGTACACCTGGTTCGACTTCACGGCACAGCACGCGACGTGGCGGACCGCGCTGGTCTCTTCGAACAGATCGGAGATGATCACATCCATCTGACCGTGACCTCAGCCGTTGACATCGTACGAGCCGAGATCGCTGCGGACGATGCTGACGATACGACGGCTGCTGACCCAGCGGACGATGAAGGTCGATGATCCAAGCACTCCTCGGAGTCCTCCGTGCGAGAGTCAGGTTTCTGAACATCGTCACGCCGCCGACAGCGATCCCGTGTCCGACGTCTTCCTCACAGCTTGGCGGCGGTTCGACTCCATATACCCGGGCGGGGAGAGCCTCCCATGGCTCCCCGGCGTCCCAAAGAACGTCGTTCGAAACATCAATTGGTCAGGTCGCCGGCCCGTCAGATTGTCCGCCAAGTTACACGCCCGGGTGACCATTCGTCGCTGCTCGTGTGACCATCAAGGCGGATGACCAGGAGATCCTCAAGCTCAGGGCGTATGAGGGGCTCTCCATGAGTCAGATCGCGATTGCCATCGGCTGGCTTGGAGAAGCTGTGATGAAGCCAGTTTCCCGCGCGCTTGGAAGGCTGTAGCGGCCTTCATCGACTGAGCTGCCGGTCACGCGGGGTCGGGATCGACCTTGCCGAGGTCCGCACAGATCCTTCCGACGATCACCCGTGCCGCCATCAACGTATCGTTCAGCCCGACTCTCGAGAGCGTGGCTCACCCCAAGACATGTGCTGACGTTCAGCTACGAGGTCTCTGGGGAGGTGGACTACCATTGCGAAGCCACGCGAGGAGCAACATGGGTGAGTCGGACGAGACCTGGACTGAGGTTGGCGATCAGCTGAAGACGCTCGGACTGATGTTCAAGCATCACTACCAGACATATGAGGGCGAGAACCTTACCGGGGTTGTCTCGGAGGACGACGTCAGGGACGCGATGCGAACGCTTGGTGAGAGCGTCAAGACGGCATTTGGTGCTATCGGTGAAGCGATCGCAGACGCGGAGATCCGGGATGAGGCGAGGCAGACGGCTGGCTCTTTCCTCGATGCACTCGGAGCGACCTTCTCTGAACTCGGAGCCGATATATCCAAGCGACGTGAGATCGATGACCTCCCCAGCCGTCCAACCGCCGAGGACCCCACTTCACCGCCTTCTTCTGACGGTGAAGAGTAGCTGCACTCGCCATAGCGAACATGTTCTGGACCTGTCAGGAGTGATTCTCAGAGGCGATCCAGAGCGTCCCGGTGCTTCAGGCGACTGAGCCGGTACAGCCGCCAGGAGAGGATCAGGACCGCGACAATTCCGACGACCGCGGATATGGCAAAGATGGTGGCAGCAATATCAGTAACCGGCGCCAGGGCACTGCCCTCGAGACCACCGATTCCCGCTGCCAGGGCCGAACCGATCAGCAGGCCTGCGAATGGAGCGGGATCACCGGGGATGGGGTTTCGTTGACTAGCAGTCAAGGGTCAGGGGTCCGAATCCCCTCAGCTCCACGGAGGGAGAACGATGAAACCTCGGCTTAGGCCGGGGTTTCATCGCGTCTGGGGGCTGCTTGCTGGGCGGCCGGCGTGGCCGTCGGCCGCACACTCCGCTCCTTGTGTACATCATTGCCATGCTGGCGGCTGTCTGGGCGCCGCTGTTCGCTCTCGTTCTCTTCTTCTCAGTACCTGTGCTCCATCTTCTTCTTGTAACGTTCATCAGCACGGACCCGAGAACGAGAGTTGCGGCTGGAGACCTCTGACAGGGAATCAAGCTGTTCGGCCTCGAGAGCGTTCGACGACAGGTGCTCGCATCCGCGGTGTCGTCCGGTAGAAGTGCCCGGAGCGGTCAGTTGGACTTCTTGACCTTCATGACCTTTTTGCGGTCGCCAGCAAGAAGAAGCTGAGGTACCTGCTTGAAGCCGTAGCTCTTTGTCGAAGAGTTCCAATCGAAGACCCACACCAGGTCGAACCGCTTCCTCTTCCACTTCTGGGGCGCTGTGGTGTCATCGCCGAGGATCTCATTGGCGACCGCGGGAAGGAACTTGTGATCCCAACATATGAGCACGATGCCGTCACAGGCGAGAACGCTCTTGATCATCTGCGCATGATCCTGTTTTTGGTGCTCCGCGCTCATGTCCAGATCGAGCTTTTCGCTCAGGGGTGTGAGCGTCTCCTGTTCACGTTTGCTCGGGCTGAGGTGTCCCACCTTTGATGCGAAAAGGAACTGTGGAGTAGCGAAGTCGTCATCCTGCATTGGCCCGTGGGTCGGTGCGAACAAGGCAGTAAGCGCTCCTGCTCGTTGCCATCCTGGGGCAGAGAGGGAATTGATGTCCGTGTGCCCGTCGATCGTAACGCCGTATGGGGAGCCGACCTTTGCGGGCCTCTCGGCGTGACGAATCAGCATGATCTTCATCGGATGTGACATTGGATGATCCCTTGAGACGAGTTCCTATGATGAGGAGTCGATGGTACTACGGCTCCGATTCTTGGCCGGATGCTTCAGCTAGGCTGGCTGGACGGAGTCGAGACGCGAAATTCTGTAGTGCAACGTGTGTAGGAGGAGACTGAGATGACGAGTGGACGCCGAGTAATTGTCGTGATCGCCGCGGTCGGTGCGGTGGCCGGGGTCACCTACGCCCTTGCGCAACGCCGCAAACCGCATCTCATCGCTGAGCCCGAGGGCACTGATTCATTCAATCATCCGGTGCTGATCATCAACCCGCACAGTGGCAGCGGCAAAGCGGCGAAGATCGGTCTCGTCGCTTCAGCGGAGAAGCTCGGCATCGAAACCGTGGTGCGTGAGAAGGGCGAGAAGCTCGGCAAACTTGCAAAGACCGCCGTGGACAACGGATGTGACCATCTCATCATCTCCGGTGGCGACGGATCCCTCGCCCGAATTGCCAAGGTTGCGATCAAGCGTGATATCCCCTTCTCTTGCGTTCCTTGTGGAACCCGCAACCACTTCGCCATGGATCTGGGACTGGACCGCAGCGACCCGGCGACGGCACTTGACGCGGCATTCGGCGGAGTGGAGGTCAAGGTCGACGTTGGTCGTATCGGCGGCAAGCTGTTCCTGAACAACGTGTCCTTCGGCATCTACGCCAATGCGATCGCCGAGACGGGCTATCGCGAGCACAGGACAGAGAGCATGGTGGACGCGGCGGGGCAAGACCTTGTTGACCCTGATTCACAGTTCACCGTCAAGGATCCCGACGGTGTGGTCCACGACGACATCAGCGTCCTGATGGCATCGAACAACCCCTACCGTTTCATCGGATCACCAGACTTCGCCGGACGTGCGAGGCTCGACACAGGGACGCTCGGTGTGGTCCTGACGAATCGTGTGGAGGACGAGCATGTCGGTCTCAGCCACGGACAGGTGAAACGTTGGAACGCTCCGAGCCTGACTGTCGACTCGACGAACAAGAAGATTCCCGTTGGCATCGACGGTTCGCTCCACAAGATGAAGGCACCCGTTGATATCCACATCGACCACAAGGTCCTGAGGGTCGTGTTGCCGAGGGGCCTTGTCGAGGGAGAGATCATCGAGACAGCGGTTCCAGATCAGGAAGCCCTATCGACTCTCAGCGGACCGTCCTCCTAGATGGAACAATCACCGAGCGGAACAGAGACTGTCCTCCATTACGTGGGGGATCTCGATGCAAGCGTTTTCCGCTCGGTCGCTGAGTGGCACTCACCTCTGTTGGACCGGACCATGCCCGAATTGTCCGAGATAGCCTCGAAGTCGCGTCTCTGGATGGGGATCGCTGCTCTGCTGGCTGTTTTCGGCGGGGATAAGGGTCGACGGACCGCCCTGGAGGGGATGATCGCGATCGGCATCAACTCCTTCGTAGCGAACATGCTGTTCAAGAACATCGCTCGCAGGAAGCGGCCAACTGATCGCGTTCCCGAGGAGCGCAGACTTGTACAGCCAGAGTCATCCTCGTTCCCCTCAGGGCACACTGCGTCCGCGGCAGCATTCTCGGGGATCGTGGACCGGGCATATCCAAAGCTGTGGCTTCCGATCAACGGACTGGCGGCCACCGTTGGATTCTCGCGCGTCTACACCGGTGTCCACTATCCCGGTGACGTTCTGGCTGGTTGGCTGCTCGGAAAGTCTGTCGCGCTCGTTGTGAGCTATGTTGCTGATCGTCTGGGGTACGCACCCGATGCGGCCGACTGATCACTATTCGAACGTCAACCACCCTGCTCTGTGCCTTCACGGGTCATGGCCAACGGGTGACGCAGCGTTATACGGGACCGCAGGATTCATGAGAGGAAGTAGCTGAGGTGACGACGGACGCCGGGGGTCAGAGCCAGCACGACAGCACAAAGTCGAAATTTGGCACGAAACAATGGATCGCGACGCTTCTCACGCTCCTTGTCATGGTGTTCATCTTTGCAGTGGTCTTCCCATCAATGGGCAACTACTCCCAGGCGTGGACGGCGATCCAGGGAATGTCGATGGGATGGGTCGTTACCTTGATCGTTCTCACGATCGCTGTCGTCGTCATCTATCCGTTCCCTTTGATTGTTGCGTTACCGAAGCTCGCGTACAGCGCGGCCTTCGCTGTCAGACAGACAACCTTCATGATCGCCAATGTGATTCCAGCTGGTGGAGCGATCGGTGCAGGAGTGCAGTATGGCATGCTGAACACGTACGGATTCACGCCGGCTCGGTCTGCTGATGGGGTTGGGATCACGGCCGTGTCGAACACGCTCGTCACTCTTGCTCTGCCGATTGTCGGCCTTGTCGGCCTTCTCTTCATCGGTGAAGCAAGCTATACGGCCCTGTTCGTCGTCGTTATTGGCATTGTGTTGATCGGTCTCACAATCGGGTCGTTGACCTTCGTCATGCGTACCGAGAAGACTGCCAGAGCGGTGGGGGATTGGGCTGGCCGGGTGGTTTCCCGCGTGTTGGGGTGGTTCCATAAGACGTTCACGGCCGACCTGGGAACCGATCTGGTCGAGTTCCGTACGTCTCTGATCAACGTCGGGATGCGGACCGTATGGATGGTCATCGCTGCAACTGTTGTCTTGCATCTGACGAAGTTCATGATCCTCTTTGTGGCAATCGTCGCGATTCAGGGCTCGAATGGCAGTGTGAACATCGCCGAAGCCTTTGCTGCCTATTCGATAGCTCGCCTCGCCACGTTCATCCCGATTCCGCCGGGCGGGCTCGGAACGAGCGACGCGATCATGACGGGCCTGCTCACGAACCAATTCGGCATGGCGAGCAGCGACGCCATGGCCGCCGTTCTCATCTGGCGCGCAGCGACGTATTTCCCCCAGGTACTCATCGGTATCGGGACCCTCATCTACTGGCGAAGAAAGCACGCGAGGTCCGCCAAGGCGGCGATCTGATCCCGGTCGTGCCACGCGTCATGAGGCGCGCTGCATCAACCCATTTGGATGCGAGTTGCTGTTGTTCCTACGGTGCCTGAGTCGTTGCCGGGGCGCTGGTCGTCGCAGGAGCGTTCGTCGTTCCCGGTACCTCGGTTGATCCGTCACCTGATTGGTTCATGAGAACAACAATAAGGACGATGACCGCAAGTACGGCAAGGCCGACACCGATGATCGTTCCGATAGCAGACCCACTCTTCTGCGTGACCTGAACACTCGGTTGAGTGGCTGCTGGAGGGGGAGTCGGTGCTGCCGTTCCTGGCGCCGGCGGCGTGTTGATCGCGTTGGCTTCCATGCCGTTCGGATCGGTGAGAGCGGTTCCTCCGCTGCTGACCTCGGTGGTCCACTGCGCTCCGTTCCAATACCGATACTGGTACCGGCTCGTTGGGTCGTTGTACCAGCCGTTTGGTTGCTGGGCCATGGTCAATCTCCTCGTGTAACGTCTCTATCGATCCGAGGGGCAACTATAGCCAATATTGGTCTGTGGAGCGATGTTTCGTCGACGGTCAACCGTGAATCCTTTGGCTGTAGTCGACAAGTGTGCGCTCGTACGCTTCGGTCATCAACGGTGAAGACACCATGAAGTCAGCCGAAGCGCGGTTGGTCGCCATCGGGATGTTGTACACCGTTGCTATGCGTAGCAGGGCTTTGACGTCAACATCGTGGGGTTGTGGTTGCATCGGGTCCCAGAAGAAGATGACAAGATCTATGCCACCCTCTGAGATCCTTGCCCCTATCTGCTGATCGCCGCCGAGCGGACCGCTCTTGAATCGCTTGACGTCGAGGTCAAGTTCCGTGGCGATCATCGAACCGGTCGTCCCTGTTCCGAACAGCTCGTGATTCTCAAGCTCATCCCTGTTGTAACGGGCCCAGTCGAGCAGGTCTGCCTTTCGGTGATCGTGTGCGATGAGCGCGATCCTCTTTCGAGCGCCCATCGGAACGGATACTGCAGGGTCCTTCTGATCCATGTCGACCTCGAATAGTGGGTAGCGCAATGGTAGCCGGTTCCAGTCAGCCGAGCGGTTCGACGCCGACAATCACGACATAGTTCTGGCGCTGTGCCTGTTCAGCGGTCATGACCGTTCTGCCGAACGGAACGAGCGCAGCCCCGGCGAGTTTGACGTTCGCAACGGCAAACGGGATACCGATGATCGTGATCGCAAGGATCACTGCCCAGAACAGATGGCCAAGGGCAAGCCAGATGCCGGCGAACACGATCCAGATGACGTTCCCGATGATGTTGAGGCAGCCGCCCTTCCCAGGAATCTCGACCATGACCCGCCCGAACGGCCACAGGGAGTACCCGGCGAGCTTGAACGACTGGATACCGAACGGGATCGTGATGATGAACACGAACATGATGAGGCCGGTGATCGCATAGCCGAGTGCCATGAAGAAACCACCGAAGATGAGCCAAAGGATGTTGCCAAATGTTCGCATGAGCAGAAGGGTACCGACGTTGGGCAGCGCTCGCTTGCCGCTGTTCTATCAGGTCTACGATGTGATTCATCGATATGAACATCAAGGTGAAGGGATCTGTATGACTGACAACCACTCGCGTTCGATGGCGACTGAGGCGATTCACGCAGGAGAGATTCACGATCCCTCGGGTGCACACATCGCCCCGATCTACCAGAGTTCGACGTACACCTTCGACGGGATGGAGGCTGTCGAGGAGTGGGGAGAAGGCACCAACGATGCCTACATCTACGCAAGGGGTGGGAACCCGGCCAG
>Ga0190293_1000377_pt1 | contig 15913 bp, 14 predicted proteins | sample 48693001_MG_FD_161671 | JGI IMG/M metagenome (GOLD analysis project Ga0190293, IMG submission 161671) | Hydrothermal vent microbial mat bacterial communities from Southern Trench, Guaymas Basin, Mexico - 4869-30-0-1_MG | ecosystem: Environmental > Aquatic > Marine > Hydrothermal vents >... | reverse complement strand
TGGCAAGAATTCGGTATCCCGCAAATTTCTTATTTGGAATGGATGAAACTTGCCTACCCGTTGATATTGATCCAAATTCCGGTATTATCGTGGATATTGTGGAAAACGTTTCCGCCGGAATATAATATTTTAGATACTAGTATTAATCAGTTAAAGAAGCAAGTTGCCAATTCTGACACTATCACTGCTCAAAAAGTTACTGCATTAATAATATTTTTTATGGTATTTATGGGGTGGGTATTATTATCCGAAAAAATTGGTTTAGGTATAATTGCACTTACCGGTGTGGTGATGTATTTAATTACTGGGTGCGTAACTTGGGATGATTTGCACAAGCACGTCAATTGGGGAGTAGTTTTATTATTCGGTGCAACTATATCAATGGGAGTGCAAATAAACAATACCGGTGCCGCTGAATGGTTAGCAAATAATATAATTAAAATCGGCGGTGAGCCAATTGTTTCTATACCGGCCTTTACCGATGGATTGGTAATTTTATTGACAACGCTATTTGCAAATATTTTATCAAGTTCGGCAACGGTGGCAGTTTTGGGACCGATCACTTTGAATCTTCCCGGCGATCCAATTCACATCGGATTAGTGATGGCAATTTCATCGGCATTTGGATATTTAACGGCAGTTGCCGCACCGGCTTGTACGATAATCTATGCAAGTGGAATTGTTAAAGCAAAAGATTTTCTTAAAGTTGGCTGGAAGATGGCACTGATCTCAATGATTATTCTAATAATTTATGCAAATACTTATTGGATATTAATTAAATGATTGATGTGTAAAATTGCATAGTAATGACACATTAAATTCTGCAATGTTTTGGCTGTCGCAAAAGCGATGGTTTTTATTCGCCTTAATAGTCTCAGTAATCTTATTGGCATTACCTGCTCCGTCTGGATTGTCACTTTTAGGTTACAGGATATTAATTATTGTCTTTTTAGCACTTATACTAATAATTAGTGAATCGTTACCTTTGCCGGGGATAGCATTTATTATTATCATTTTAGAAGTGTATTTTGGTATCGACAACGCCAACAATATTGCAAAGTCATTTATGAATGATGCGGTTTTTTTTATCATGGGTTCACTGATGTTGGCTGTAGCAATTGTACGTCAGGGTTGGGATAAGCGCATTGCGTTAGGAATTATTAAACTAACGGGCAATAAAACGCATTGGGTTGCGTTTGGATTTGCAGCGCTTTCAGCCGTATTAGCATCATTTGTCGGTGAGCATACTGTTGCTGCCATAATGTTACCAATTGCTCTTACTTTGATAAAATATACATCGATAGACAGCAAGAAAGTTTGGCGAATCTCTGCCTATTTACTATTTTCAATTGCCTACGGTAGTTTAATTGGTTCGGTGGGGACACCTTCAGGTGGCGGCAGAAATGTAATTTTAATACATTATTGGCAAGAATTTGGGATGCAGCAAATTTCTTATTTGGAATGGATGAAATTTGCTTATCCGTTAATATTGATTCAAATTCCAATTTTATCGTGGATATTATGGAAAAACTTTCCGCCGGAGTATCAATTATTAGATACAGGAATCCGGCGGTTAAAAATACAAGTTGCTAAATCCAATAAAATTTCATCAACACAGATAACCGCGTTGATAATATTTTTCCTAGTGTTTTTAGGATGGGTGTTTTTATCAGAAGCGATTGGTTTAGGAATTATTGCTTTAACCGGTGTAGTATTGTATTTAATCACTGGTTGTGTAAAGTGGGATGATTTGCATAAACATGTTAATTGGGGCGTAATTTTGCTTTTTGGTGCTACAATTTCGATGGGCGCGCAAATAAATAATACCGGGGCTGCTGAATGGTTGGCGAATAATGCAATAAAATTGGGCGGCGAGCTGATGGCTTCCGTACCGTTTTTTACCGATGGTTTAGTAATATTGTTGACAACGTTTTTAGCGAATGTTCTCTCAAGTTCGGCAACGGTGGCGGTGTTGGGACCAATTACGCTTAACCTGCCCGGCGATCCAATTCATATCGGATTAGTGATGGCAATTTCATCTGCCTTCGGATATTTTACTGCAGTTGCTGCTCCGGCTTGCACAATTATTTACGCAAGCGGATTAGTTAAAGCAAAAGATTTTCTTAGAGTGGGATGGAAAATGGGGCTTGTTTCCATTATCATTTTGGTGATCTATGCAAATACTTACATGCTACTTTTTGACTAGTTGTAATTATTAAGTTTGGATATGGTTTACCATTAAAAACAAATGTGTAAATCAATAATATACTATGAGTAAATTTTGAATGTTTAATACAATAAAATTCTATTTAGGAGTACTCCTATGAATCTACGAAATAAAATTTTGTCAGGTTTTTTTACTTTGGCTTTAATGCTTATAATAGCAGGTGCGTGGTCTATATATCATTTTCATTTTATTGGAAATAGAGTTAATAGAATAATGAATTGGGAGTATAAATCAATAAACAATTCAATTACTATGTTACATGCGCTTGAACGGGAAGATAGTGCAATATTATTATCATTATTAGGGAATTTGTCTGAAAGTAGTTTTATACTCCAAAAAGCGGACAGCCTATTTGTAGATGGATTAAATCAAGCTAAGTCTTCTATAGAAGAAAAAGATCATTCAAATATAATTTCAGAAGTTGAGGAAAATTATAGACTATATAAGGATGGATGGCAGCATTTAAACACTCTAGCACCACCACAAGATTTAATAAAATATTATTTTGCAAATACACATACTGAGTTCTTAAATGTTAAGCAGTCAGTTGAAAAATTATTATTAACTAGTGAAAATGAATTGTATTCAACTGCATCTAATCTTAAGGATCTTGCAAATCGGGCTACTATGCCTGGTATAATAGCAATAATTGCTGCTTTAGTTTTTACGGCAATGTTCAGTTATTTTGTTCATCATTACTTCATTGCGCCAATAATTAAAATTAATAATGCAGTAAAACAAAACAAGAAATCGGGAGCACCAATTAATATTGAGGCTGATTCTAAGGATGAAATAGCTGAGCTTATAGATAGTGTGAATTATTTAAGCTCACGGATTAATAAAAAATCGAGTAATTGACAATGAGACCACAAATTATTTTATGGTATACTGGTTTGGTATTGGTTCTGAACTCTGCATTTTTACTAGTATCCTCTATTGTTTCACTTATTAATTTTGATACTGCGCTATTTCCACTAGCATACAGCACGATTATTGTATTTCTTTTTGGAATATTCCCCCTGATATTTGTTACACCCACCAAAGAAATGTCAAATAAGGAAGGATTGGTAATACTTATAATGGGTTGGTTGTTGTCATGTTTATTAGGAACAATTCCATATATGCTATGGGGAGGAGAATTTTCTTTTACAAATGCTTGGTTTGAAAGTGTGTCAGGTTTTACAACTACAGGTTCATCAATTTTAACTAATATTGAAGCTCTACCTAAAGGTCTGCTATTTTGGAGAGCTTCCACACATTGGATTGGTGGTATGGGTATAATAGTATTTGTTTTAGCTATATTACCAACTATGGGTCTTGCCGGAATGACACTCTATCGTTCCGAAGTATCCCACTTAACGATGGAAAAACTAAGTTATAATACAAAAAAAGCTGTAAAGGTTCTTATAAGTGTTTATTTAGGACTTACAGTTGTTGAAACCATTCTCCTAATAATTGGAGGAATGAGCATATTTGATTCAGTTACTCATTCGTTTGCAACGATTGCAACTGGTGGTTTTTCGGTGAAAAATAATAGTCTAGCAGCTTATAACAATTTGTATTTTGATATTGTAATTATTGTATTTATGGTAATTGCAGGAATTCATTTTGGATTAATTTACAAAACTTTTACTAATCGATTTAGATCAGTAGAAAAATCTGGAGTAGTCAAATATTATCTCGTAATTTTATTTATTGGAGTTTTATTAACTACGATTTATAATAGAATATCAGGTCCTTACGAAAATATATGGACATCTCTGAGATACTCAACATTTCAGATAGTTTCTATCGGCACATCTACCGGTTTCGCTAATGCGAATAGTAATATTTGGTCACCGGTTGCAAAAGTTTTAATAGTTTTTTTCACATTTCAATGTGCATGTGCAGGAAGTACATCGGGAGGTATTAAGGTCGATAGAATTGTATTATTTGGAAAAACAATAGTTAAAAAAACAAGGCAATTACTTCATCCTCATGCATTGATACCTGTCAAACTCGACGGTAGTGAAATCACTCCAAATGCGTTGGAAATGAGTGTTCTCTATGTTTCGTTATATATTTTTATAGTATTTTTATCTACACTTTTTCTATCTATGACTGGAGTTGGCCCAACTGAAGCCTTTACCGGTTCAGCGGCAGCTATGGGAAATGTTGGTCCTGGTTTAGGAGCAGTAGGTTCATTAGGAAATTATAGTACAATACCTGCATTTGGTAAATGGATTTTAACCGGCACCATGTTATTAGGCAGATTAGAGATATTTGGATTTATTATATTTCTATCACGGAGTACATGGAAAAATTAAGTTACTATAATTTAGTAATAAATAAATTTTATTACTAAGAGCCTTGATAGTATTATTTACTTTAAGTAATTATTTATAACAAAATATTTTTAAAATTTGATGATTTATTTATTTACACTATTAATTTTACTGTTCACAATATTTTGTATTCGTGCAAAATATAAAAAATCAATAAACCAACTTTTAATATTTAAACCATTAACGCTTATTTTAATTATTCTTATTGCAATATTACTTCCTGCAATTGAAACAAGATATCAAATATTCATTATTGCAGGATTGTTTTTCTCTATTTTTGGGGATACATTTTTAATTTTTCCTGACAAGTATTTTAAATACGGTCTAATTGCATTCTTAATTGGACATATTTGCTATATCATTGCTTTTACGGTATCAACAGGTTTCCATTTTACATTATGGATATTTTTACCGATAGTTATTCTTGTTATTCTATATTTACGAATTATAATACCACATTCCGGTAAAATGAAGATTCCGATCATTATTTATATTATTGTTATTATGATTATGGTTTTGATGGCAATCGAAAGATTTAATAGTCTTCCCACAAATGGAACTTTAATCGCTGCAATCGGAGCGGTCTTATTTATGATCTCGGATGCAACTTTAGCGTTGAATAAATTCAGGAAACCATTTTTTAGTGCTGAAATAATTATTTTAACTACTTATTTTACTGCTCAATGGTTATTGGCGATGTCGGTAATTATTCCTTAAAATTGCAATATGAGATGACAAAACAGATGAATAAAAACTTACAAATTCTACGTTGGTCGCTTTTTGCCGGTAGCGTATATTTTTTATTAGTAGCAATTTTTCATATGCTTGGAATAAAAATCCCACCATTTTTTATATATTACAATGTTCCATCCTATGCTTATCAAGACCGGATAATCTCATTCATGGCTTTTGGATGGTCGATATTCCTATTTATAGCTTTTCTAAATCCGATTAAAAATAAGATGCTAATTCAAGCTATTTTAATAGCCGGTGCGGGAGCTATCATTGGGTTGGAAATAATCAATTCATATACCGATTTCAAATCATTATCAAACGAAATAAACCCGACCATCTTCCGTTTAGAAACATTAGGTTTGGCTATTTATCTAATTTGGTTGGTAATATTTTATACTAAAATAAGAGTACAATTAAATGATTAAACCTCCACGATTAAAGCCTGGTGCTACGATTGGAATTGTAAGTCCATCATATCATATAGATGCAAATGCATATAAACGAACTACGCAAATATTTATAGAACGCGGATTTAATATTATTGAAGGAAAATCAGTTCGATTAACAGACAATTTATACGCAGGAACACCTGAGCAACGTGCTAATGATATTATGGAAATGTTTGCAAATCCTCAAATTGATGCAATTATTTGTGCCCGTGGCGGCTATGGAGCAAATCGCGTTTTACCTTTATTGGATTATAAAGTAGTTAAGCAAAATCCAAAGATATTTATTGGTTACAGCGATATTACTGCTTATCTAAGTTCAATAACACAAAAAACCGGCTTGGTTACTTTTCACGGACCGATGTTGGTAACATATAAGAACGGATTTATCGAATACAATTATAATAATTTTATCAAATGTTTAAGTGGTGATTCCCCTATTAAAATTGAACTACCAAATGATTTACACCCGCGTATTCTTAAATCAGGTATAGCAGAAGGACCACTTTGGGGCGGGAATTTATGTCTGCTACTCAATCGGCTTGGTACATCGGATCAATTAAATACTGATGGAGCAATATTATTCATTGAAGATATTGGTGAACAACATTACCGATTTGACCGAATGATGGTACAAATGCGGAATGCTGGAATGTTTGATAATATAATGGGACTTATTTTCGGTGAATTGGTTGATATGGAAAATACTGATCCACCATTTGGTAAAACTACCGATGAAATTGTGATGGATGTTTGCGGTGATTTGGATATTCCGATTATCACGAATTTTCCCTGCGGACACGGGAAATATCAAGCAACGCTATCGATTTCTATTCCTGTTGAATTAAATGCTAATTCAGAATCTCCAACGCTCACAATTTTGGAATCACCGGTAGCTTGACAGAATATAAAAAAGACCTTGGTCTATTAGAATCAACTGCGATTGTAATTAGTCGTATAATTGGTTCAGGTATTTTCCGTACACCGGCTCCGATAATGGCATTAGTTGGATGTACTTCGTTATTTGGATTGGTTTGGGTAATTGGCGGGGTTATTACAATTTTCGGTGCGGTAATTTACGCAGAACTTACCGCAATGCTGCCAAAATCCGGCGGACCTTATGTTTTCCTAAAGGAAGCATATGGACCATTCACAGCGTTCATCCGTGGTTGGGCAATGTTCTTTGTATCGGAAACTGCTTCGATTGTAGCGGTTGCATTGGTATTTACAGAATATCTCAACGCAGTTTGGACAATTTCTACAGGTGATCCGTTTAATCTATTAACAACATTTGTTATTTCGTTATTTGCAATTTGGTTGCTGACAATGATTAATATGTACGGAGTCAATTTTAGTGGCAAAGTACAGGTATTTTTTAGTTCATTAAAAATTGCTGCTTTGGGTGCGATAATTGGTATGACGTTAACATCGTTTTCAACGGGCAATGTTGGAAATTTTACTGATCCATTATGGCCCGAAAATTTTGGTTGGCACACCATATTAGGAATCGGTGCTGCATTACGATATTCCTTCTTCGCTTTTAGTGGATGGGAAGGGGCAACCTATTTAGCTGAGGAAGTTAAGAAACCGGAAAAAACCTTGCCTCTATCGTTATTATTAGGAATTGGTGGTGTGATGTTCCTTTACCTCGGTGCTAACCTTGGATATTTGTATCAATTGGATGTAAACGAAATTATTGAGAATAAATGGGTCGCTACAGCGGCGATGAGAGTAGTAATGGGAGCAACCGGTGGTATAATGATCTCAATCGCTGTTGCGATAAATGCTTTTGGGAACATCAGTACACAGATATTGTGCAAAGGACGAACTTGGCATGCAATGGCGCGCGATGGCTTATTCTTTGAAAAATTTAAAGAATTACACCCAAAATATAAGACCCCAAACAATGCACTTTTAGGACAAGGATTTTGGGCAACTGTATTATTGATTTTTGCAGTTTTAACTACATTTTATCAGTCTGGTAGCGGTGGAAATAATACTTATGAAATTATAATCGATTTTTTCTCTGCAACCGGTACGGTTTTTAATATTTTAACATTCGCTTCAATAATGATCCTGAGGAAAAAATGGCCAAATAAAAACCGCCCATATAAGGCACTACTATATCCATGGAGTATGTTCATTGTTATCGCTTTGTATTCAGTATTTTTAATAATCACATTAATAACGGCATTTATTCCATCATTAATTGGATTTGCACTAACAGCTACCGGTTCGATTTATTATTATTTTAAAGTTATGAAGAAATGAAGGATTTTATTTTAGAAACGCACACCCCTCCCGATCCCGACAAGTCGGGATGGTCTCCCCTCAAAGGGAGACAGTTTCAGTCCCTCTTTGGAGAGGAATTTTGGGAGAGGAGCCGGTACGGTTAATTTAAATATGCCAACTGAACGAAAAGATAGAGGAAAAATTTCACATTCTCCTACGGAGTATGGCAAATCTGTGAAAGGTAGCCCATTGGAAATATATCTTCCAAAAAATAATTCAAAAATAAACATTTTAATAATTGCAGGGATTCACGGTGATGAACCGGAAAGTACCGTTTTGCTATCTGAGGCATTAAGGTCTATTACTACAGATGAATTGAAAAATGCTGTAATTCTTTGTGCTAATCCCGATGGATTATCAAACGGTACACGAGCAAATAATAATGGTGTAGATTTGAATCGTAATTTTCCTTCTACTAATTGGGGACCGGAACTTGTATTTTACCGCAATTCTAAGGATGAAGATCGCGATGTTGAATTGAGTCCAGGATCAAAACCTGCTACTGAGCCGGAAACAAAAGCATTGATCGACATAATTGAAAAACTAAATCCAAAATATTTGATATCTATTCATGCGCCTTTAGCTTGTATTGAAGATCCAAAAAAGACAGAATTAAGTAAATGGATTTCTGAAAACACTAATTTACTACTCATACAAGATATAGGTTACAAAACACCTGGTTCAATGGGTAGTTGGGCGGCAGATAAAGATATTCCCATAATTACATTTGAATTACCGTCAGAATCTATAGAAAAGATGAAGGAAACTATTGTTCCAACTTTAATTGATATACTGATTGATAATTGCAATTATTAAGTCAAATTGAAACAATATTATAAATTGGTATCCACGAAAACACTCCCTAATTTTAACTAAACAATGGAGGGAAAAATATGAAATATTTTCCAATATTAATTAAATCACTGATATTTAGTTTTACGATATTTTTTCTATTTGGCTGCTATGCGACTACTCATCGCGGACCAGCGACATTAAAACCAGGGCAATTTTCAGGAAATATTGGGTATTTGTACTTAAAAGGTGCTGACGCTGCTGCCGATGACGAACCCGGAAAATTGGTGACAGTAGATGCTAGGGCGGGATTACTCAAATTTTGGGATTTAGGTTTGACAAGGACTTTCGATTTCTCCGATTATGGTGATGTTGATTACGATGGTATGGACACATATTGGGTGGATACCAAACTACAATTATCAAATCTTGATAATAAAAATTATTTACCACAATTAGCTTTAGGTTATGGCTTCGGAGATTTTATTGCAGATGATGACGAAAAAGATAAATTATTCATCAATAGTTTATATTTAATTTTAGGTGTTCCAACAGAATTTGTCACTCCTTATTACTCATTCAGATTTGAACATGCTTCAGACGAACTAAAATGGCTCCCCAAATGGGCTTGGGAAGAGGATTCTAATACGCTTCAAAAAGCTCATATAATAGGTTTCGAGGTTAATGTAATTGATTTTGTAAAACCTGTTGTTGAATTTGGTCGATTTTATGTAGATGAATTTTCTGACGGCGCTAATGTTATAACTGCAGGCTTAAATTTTTACTTAGATGTTCCTAAGTTATTATCATCTAAAGAGGATATCCCTACTGAATAAAATAAATTTTAATAATAGATATTAAATACTGAGAAAGCTGAAGCTTTATTACGAATTACTAAAAACTGAAAACGTGGGAGCAATAATACAAAAAACATGTTAATAACAATTATTATACTATTATTTATCATTATAGGATTTTCTCTATTCCTTGTATCCTATTCATATAAATTCAAAAAAGAACCAAATAAATACACACCGGCAAAATATAGCTATGATTTTCAAGAAATTTCGATTCCAACTAAGAATAATAAAAAATTGTATGGTTGGTGGGTTCCTGCAGAGAATCTAAAGAATGAAAATAAACCAACAATAATTTTAATCCATGGATGGTCACGGAATGTGGATAGGTTGATGTCATTTATAAAGAAACTCCATCCGGCTGGATATAATCTACTGGCGTTTGATTCACGCTGTCATGGTAAAAGTGATGATGACAAATTTTCATCGATGGTAAAGTTCACGGAGGATATTCGTGCTGCTATTGATTACTCTGAAAAACTTCCAAATGTTGATATAAACAGAGTCGGTGTTTTAGGATTATCCATCGGTGGTGCAGCATCAATTTATGCGGCTGCCTTAGATAAGAGAATTAAATCTGTTGTTACTGGTGGTGCCTTTGCTCATCCCACAAGTGTAATGGAAATCGAATTTAAAAAACGTAAAATTCCATATTATCCATTCATATGGCTCATTTTCAAATATATGGAGTTTCGCATAGGGGCAAAATTTGATGATATTGCACCATCAAATAATATCGCTAAAAGCGATGCAAAAATGTTCCTCATTCATGGAATTAATGATGCCACAGTACCACTTGAACAAGCAGATGAATTATTCGAAGCCGGTAATCCCGATAAAGTAGAATTATGGAAAGTAGAGGGCAAAGGTCATTCCGATTGCAATAATCATCCTGAGTTTTGGGATAAAGTATTGAGTTTTTATAAAAACACTTTATAATAATTTATTAAGATGTTTCACCCTACTTTGTCTCCCCTCAAGGGGAGATATCCGCAGGATAGAGGGATGAGTTCTGTATAGAGACGTAAGATTAAACGTTTTTATTCTTTTGTCATTCCCGATTTAGTCGGGAATCTATATAATAAAATGGGTACCCGCTACAACAAAGGCGCACAAACTTACGCGGGCATGACACTCCCGGTTGTCATTCTTGAGGAGTGAAACGACGAAGAATCCATGTTTTTAAAAAATAGATTCTTCACTTTGTTCAGAATGACAAGCAATAATAATAACAGTAATCATTATTATTATTGACAATTGTTTCTTTTATATGTAATATTATTCTATGAAATATTGGAATAATAATGCGATTCAGTAAACAAAGAGATATAATCTTAAATATTGTTCAGGATACGCGAACTCACCCAACAGCTGATTATGTATATGAAAAAGCTCGGAACGAACTACCGAATGTCAGTTTAGGAACGGTTTATCGTAATCTTGGACAATTAGTTGAAAATAAGCAACTAAAATCATTAAATATTGATGGTACCATTCACTATGATGCTTTCTTAGATGACCATCAACATTTTCAGTGTAAGACATGTAATCGAGTTTTCGATATCGAATTAAATACAAAAGATTTTGTTTCCAAAGTTGAATCAAATACAAATCATATTATTGATGGATGCCAAATTCTTTTAGTTGGTATCTGCAATGATTGTCAAAATAATTAATAAAATAAAGGAATAAATAATGTTAGTAACAAAACAAGCACCGGACTTTAAAGCAACTGCCGTAATGGGCGATAACAGTTTTAAAGATGTTAGTTTATCGGATTATAAAAGGAAAAAGGTTGTACTTTTCTTTTATCCATTGGATTTTACTTTTGTCTGTCCAACGGAACTAATCGCCTTCGACCATCGCTTGGCGGAATTTGAGAAACGTGGAGTACAGGTACTTGGTTGCTCTATGGATTCTGAATTCAGCCACTTAGCATGGAAGAACACAGACGTTAATAATGGTGGAATTGGACAAGTGAAATATCCACTAATTGCTGATAAAGATAAATCAATTTCTCGTAAATACGATGTATTGATCGGATCAACACCTGCTTATGTGGAAACAGAAGCCGGCGAAGAAGAAACGACTGTTGGTGGTGACGTCGCTTTGCGCGGATCATTTTTGATTGATGAAGAAGGTATTGTACGCCACTCCGTGATCAACGATTTACCTTTAGGTCGTAATATTGATGAGATGTTGCGCATGATTGATGCATTATCATTTAACCAAAAGCATGGCGAAGTTTGTCCTGCAGGTTGGACGGAAGGTGACTCAGGAATGGAAGCTGATACCGCAGGTGTTGCAAAATATTTAGATAAGCACGCAAGCGAGTTATAGACCTCGATTGAGTAGTTGTCATTGCGATCCCGAAACTTCGGGATCGCAATGACAATATTAATTTTGATAAATTAAAAAGGAGTATTTATGACACATAAATTACCGGAATTAAAATTTGAAATGGATGCTTTACAACCACATATTTCAAAGGAAACCTTAGAGTTTCACTATGGAAAACATCATAACGCATATGTTACAAATTTAAATAATTTGATTCCAGGAACAGAATTTGAACATTTGTCTTTGGAAGATATTATTAATAAAGCACCAGCCGGTGGAATTTTCAATAATGCAGCGCAAGTATGGAATCACTCATTTTATTGGAATTGTTTAAATCCAAATGGTGGTGGAAAACCTGAAGGAAAATTATTAGACGCAATTGAAAAATCCTTTGGATCGTTTGATGAATTCAAAGACCAATTTACCAAATCAGCAATAACCAATTTTGGTTCGGGTTGGACTTGGTTAGTACAAAATAGCGACGGTTCTTTGGAACTTCTCAATACAAGTAATGCAGGAACAGCCCTAACAACTGGAAAAACAGTATTGTTAACTTGTGATGTTTGGGAACATGCTTACTATGTGGATTATCGCAATGCGCGACCACAGTATGTTGAAGCATTTTGGAATTTAGTTAATTGGGATTTTGTAGAAGGTAACTTAGGTTAATTTGGGTGAAAGTAAATAAGTTCACAATATGGTGAACTTATTTATTTAATTTATAAAGGATAATTGAATAGTATAATCTATTAAATAGGAGAAAATTATGGCTTCATTAAAAGGGACAAGAACTGAACAAAATTTACTTAAAGCGTTTGCAGGGGAATCTCAAGCGCGTATGCGCTATGATTATTTTGCTAAGCAAGCAAAGAAAGAAGGATTGGAACAAATTTCAGCAATATTTGCTGAGACTGCTCTAAACGAAAAGGAACACGCCAAGCGATTTTTTAAGTTTTTAGAAGGTAGAATGGTTGAGATTACAGCAACATATCCTGCCGGCAAAATTGGAACAACTTTAGAAAACCTGAAAGCCTCAGCAGACGGTGAAAATGAAGAATGGACTGAACTATATCCGGCATTTGCTGATATAGCCGAGGAAGAAGGATTCAAGGATATCGCTAACACCTATAGAATGATAGCGAAAGTTGAAAAAGCACACGAAGAAAGATACCGTACATTATATGATAATCTTGACGACGGTAAAGTATTTAAAAGAGACGGCAAAGTAGTTTGGAAATGTAGAAATTGTGGATATTTACATGAAGGAAAAGGCGCACCAAAAATATGTCCTGCATGTTTACATCCGCAATCATATTTTGAAATTATGGAAAAGAATTATTAACTCTATTCTGATTTCTATAAATAGCCCCGTTTTACGGGGCTATTTTATTTAATAAGATATAGCTGACAAAGACAACTATATCTAAATTCAAATGTCTAAAGTTTAAATTATTAAACCAAATTCAAGGATCTGATCATGAGAAAAATTGCAATTCTATTAATTCTAATGTCACTTACTTTTGCACAAAAACCATATTTTCAGCAAGATGTCGCTTATGATATTGATGTAACATTAGACGATTCATTACATACATTATCTGCATATGAAAAATTAACCTATACAAATAATTCACCTGATGAACTTGATTTTATCTGGTTTCATTTGTGGCCTAATGCTTATAAAAATAATGAAACTGCCTATGCCAAACAGGCATTTGAATTAGGGTCAACGCGTTTCTACTTTGCCGATGAAGATGATAGGGGATACATCGATAGTTTAGATTTTAAAGTAAACGGACAATCAATCCGATGGGAGCAACATTCTGAGTGGATTGATGTTATAAAATTAAATTTAATTGATCCAATTAAGCCCGGTGAAACAATTACAATTGAAACACCATTTTTCGTAAAAATACCAAAAGTATTTTCAAGATTGGGTCACACCGGAAAGCATTATGAAATTACTCAATGGTTTCCAAAACCGGCCGTCTATGACAATGATGGATGGCATCCGATGCCGTATCTTGATATGGGAGAATTCTATAGTGAATTTGGTACTTTTGACGTAAAAATTACTCTTCCAGAAAATTATAGAGTAATGGCTACAGGTGATTTGATCGATGGTGAATCAGAATATGCTTGGTTGGATTCACTTGCAGCAGAAGGTGATAAATTACATGATCTAGAAAAAAAGGAATTTAATAATAGAATTAAAGAATTAAAGAAAAAGGATGATGTAGAACATGAAGGAATGAAAACATTGCATTTTCATCAGGAGATGGTGCATGATTTTGCGTGGTTCGCTGATCCCAATTGGATTGTTCGCAAGGGTGAATTGAAATTCGAGGAATCCGGTAGAAATGTAACCTTATGGAGTATGTATCTTCCGAAAAATGCTGAATTATGGGAAAATTCAATAGAGTATATCAATGATGCAACTTATTGGTATAGTAAATTTTATTTGGAATATCCTTATAATCACGTATCCGCAGTAGATGGCGATATGTCTGCCGGAGGCGGAATGGAATATCCTAATATAACAGTAATATCAAAAATGCCATCTAAAGATTTCTTGGAATATGTGATTATGCATGAGGTTGGACATAATTGGTTATATGGTATCCTTGGTTTTGATGAGCGTGACCACGCTTGGCAAGATGAAGGATTAAATACTTATACCAATATACGTTATTGGGAAAAGAAATATGGCGATAGGGGAGAAACGATTATTTACTCTGATTTTATCCAGAATAAATTAAAAATTGCCAACAAATTAACACTGGCTTGGCTTACGGGGTACATGGGATATAATCAGCGCGCTGTTACAGGCGATGAACAACCCATCGATATTACATCAAATGATATAAATCAAGGTAATTACGGTTCATTGGTGTATGGTAAGGCGGCGATATATACATATTACTTACAACATTATCTTGGCGAAGAGCTAATGGATAAAATTATGCAGGAATATTTTGATGAGTGGAAGTTTAAACATCCACAACCGGCAGATATTAGACAGGCATTTGAAAGCAATACAGATACTGATTTATCTTGGTATTTTGATGGAGTATTAAATGATACAAAAACCGTTGATTACAGTATCAAGAAGAAAGGCGATTCTTTTATTGTAATAAATAAAGGCAAATTGACTGCTCCCGTTGAAATTGCTTATTATAATAAAGAAGGTGGTGAAATATCCTCTGAATGGGTTGATGGGTTCACTGGATTAAAAACATTTGTATCGCCTAAAGAGGCGGTAAAAGCGATTATTGATCCAAGTAGCTTATTACCGGATTTGAATAAGAGTAATAATGCTACTAAAAAGTCAATAAACTTAGATTTTGTATTTGATGAGCCTAATTATCACAAACAAAATATCTATTGGCTTCCATGGATATTTAGTTTCAACGAATACAATGGATGGAGTCTCGGTATTATGGCATACAGCGGATATGCCCCGACATTCAACTATGGAATATCAGTAAAACCGATGTGGGATTTTGCAAATAATAAATTAGTTGGAACTGCCCAAGTTCAAAAAACATTCTATCAATTATTAGGATTTAGATCATTTTCTCTTTCAGCGGGCTATAGTGATTATCAAGGTAGAAAGGGTGGAAAATTTGCCTTTAACGGATTAATGCGGAAACCGATTATTTCTACACCGGCAACCCGATTAAATGCTGCGGTTTATACACATGATATTGATCGAGATGCCGTAACATCAAAATATTTTACATCCGGTAAATTTTTAATTGGAGAGATTGGATTTAATTATAGCCATCGACCTACACCTTTATTGAGGTACAACATAGGTGCGAATTTTATGTCATCTTTTTGTAAAAATGAATTCTCTAAAATTAATCTGACCGGAGATGTTAGATGGAGAAATTCAAA
>Ga0190293_1000376_pt1 | contig 15952 bp, 19 predicted proteins | sample 48693001_MG_FD_161671 | JGI IMG/M metagenome (GOLD analysis project Ga0190293, IMG submission 161671) | Hydrothermal vent microbial mat bacterial communities from Southern Trench, Guaymas Basin, Mexico - 4869-30-0-1_MG | ecosystem: Environmental > Aquatic > Marine > Hydrothermal vents >... | reverse complement strand
ACAGTTCACAGTTCCCCGCTTTCCGCTTTCCGCTTTCCGCTAAGACTCATGCAATACGGATGGGACACAATCTGGGAGCGCGACTTCTTCAGGGGTTCTGGCGGAGGGCGGTAGGCGGATGGCGGTCAGCTCCTCTTGACTTTCACGCCTCGCCAGAACGCGACATAGTCCTTGATCTCGGATGCCGCCGGATGAGGGCTCTTGTAGTACCACGCTGCGCCAGGCGCAACCTTGTCATCGACGACCACGTCGTAGTAGCTAGCCGTTCCCTTCCATGGACATACTGTCTGGGTCTGGGACGCCTTGAGAAACCCTGAATCGACTGACTCCGGAGGAAAGTAATGATTGCCCTCAACCTTGATCGTCTCATCGCTCTGCGCGATGACCTGTCCGTTCCAGATGGCTTTCGGCACGTCTCTGTCCCTTCATCGGCTGTGAAGTTTCAACGACTATCCGGCCTCGTTCATTCCGTTCGGTTTCAGTTGTGACCGAGAAGAGGCTATTCGTCGCGGATCTCAGCGTTGACGTTCACCGTACCCGCTGATGCGAACTCGAGCGTCAGAGGAACGGAGTCGCCCACGACGAACTCCTGCTGCCTATCAATGCACATCACATGAAAGCTGCCTGGCTCGAGCATCACGGTCTCGCCTGCCGGTATGTCGATGCCCTCTGGCAGGTGTTGCATGCTCATGACACCGTCGGTCATCACCGAAATGTGCAGCTCGGTCACACCACAGGCATCCGAACTCGCAGAGACGAGCGTGTCGGCCTCGGAGCCACCCTCGAGCGCCATGTAGAAGGCAGCGTTCGCGGCGGCGGCCGGGGACGTCCGGCTCCATGCATCCTCAACCGACACCGCACTATCTCCTCCCCCGCTGCAGGCGGCAGCCACGATGGACAGTCCGACTACCAGGGATACGAATCTCGTTGATTTCATTGTTACCTCTACCTCCATTTGCTACCCGACGAATCTCGCCAGATCCGCAGCTACTTGTTCGTCTGTCAGATCAAAGGGAAAGATGAGCTTCAGCTCGCCGCTCTTGTCCACGACCATAAGGGTCGAAGTGTGGTTGACGAGGTATCCGAGAGCGGACGTCGACTCCTCGGGTTCGTAGTAGACGCCGTACACGGTCGCGATGCGGTTGATATCGGCAGGATCGCCCGTCAGGCCGATGAAGGTGGGGTCGAAGTGGGCCATGTACTTCTCGAGCACGTCTGCGGTATCGCGCTCAGGGTCAACCGTGACCATGACAACCTGCATGTCGTCGCCATCCTCCCCGAGTATCTCCTTGACCTTGGCCAACTTCGAAAGAGTGACAGGACAGACGTCGGGGCACGAGGTGTACCCGAAGTACATCACCACGACCTTGTCTTCGAAGTCCGTCAGAGATACCGGTTTTCCGCCAGGGCCCTCGAGTGCTACGGCAGGTGCGGGAGCGCCACTCTGGATCACCTGACCGTTGAATACCGCCGGTTGCAGTCTGGGGAGGACGATGAACCACGCGAACACGGCAAATATGGCGAAGCCGCCGACAATGAGCATGATGTTGCGGGTCCTGGAACTCATGGGTAACACAGGAACAGGTGGGCTGCTTCGTAAGCGAAGCTGGCGGCACCGTTGGAATTGCGGATCTCGTCACCGAGAATTCCGAGGTGCCGGATGATCTTGTCTGCATCGCTCGAGATCGTCTGATACCGATATTCACCTCGAATCACTCCCCATCCATCACAAGGATGCGCATCGGATCGAAGGAGAAAGAACCGTCGTCCTCAGGGGAATACCTTGCCTTGAATCCAGATCTGACAACGTTCTCCATGTGTTGCGGCTCACCTGTTGCGTAGCGCCACACGACTCCATCTGCCCCCGCTCGCTCTGCAACCCCCGAAATCACGTCGGCGGTATCGTGCGATGGGTCGAAGGTGAGGGTCACGAACCGAACGTCAACGTCGCCCAGATCGACCTCGTCGAGACGATCACGCACTTCTCGCGTGGTGTCCTCCATCCCGGAACAGTCATCCCCGCATCCGGAGTAACCGAACGAATACACAACGACATCTCCCCTGACATCCTCGGATGTGAAAGGCAGGGCAGACTGGTCGGTCAAGGCGAAGCCCGGCCCCAGACGGATTCTCGGGAGCACCTGGATAGGTTCGAATATCGCAAAGGCCATCACGGCGATTACCAGCAATGCCCCTGGAATCGCGATCCAGAGGAGCAACTTGTTCTTCTTCACGCGATTTCTTCTCCGGGGCACGACGCCAAACGGGCTATTGGTATGCTACCGAACTCAGAAACCTTCAGAGGTGGAGAGGTCGACAGCAGCCCGATTCTGTGCAGCACTTGCCGTCAGCGCTTTCTTCCTTGTCGGGTGCGCACTCCCCCAGCAGGGTACGGACACACCAGACGAGATCGGTGGCACGTACTACGTGAACGGATCCGACTCACGCGGCAGAGAGTACGGCGGTCAACTCATCATCACACCGACGAGCGCTGCCGATAAGTTTGCGATGCAGTGGATCATCACCGGAAGTGTCCAAACAGGTACTGGTACATGGGATGGGACGAATCTCGACGCTGCCTGGAGCACGACTGAGGACTTCGAACCTGCCTCAGGGACAGCCTTCTACACGATCCAGGATGACGGAACCCTCATCGGTGAGCGCACGATGGATGGCATCGAAGGAACAGGGTACGAGGAGGCCTTCCCCGTTCGGCAGGAGTGACAGGAGGTACTTGGTACTTGGTACTTGGAAGATCAGCGAATAGCAAGCGGCCGTTCTCCGTTGTCCGCCATCTGTCATCCGCCATCTGTCATCCGGCATCCGGCATCCGGCATCCGGCATCTGGCATCTGAAAGCGAGCCCGCGAGCGTACGGAAAGCGAGTCTGCGAGCGATCCGCGAGCGCCAGCGAGCCCTACTCCAATGTCATGAGCCACTTGTCCCACCCCCTTTTTCTCAGATGCCACCGCGTCCGCATGACGCGCAAATCCAACACGGGTGTATGTGCGTGCGAGATGCTAAGTGTCTGGATGGGTGATTGCAAGTAGAGATGAGGCAGTGCGCAACCGACGTCAAACTTGAGTCGCTTCGGCTCATATTTCTTGGCATAAGCTAAGCTATGTAGACGTTGAATATGGTGGATATCGCCGCACAAGAACACTGAGAGAATCATGGACATAAACAACTTCACACAAAAGAGCCAGGAAGCCGTCCTCAAGGCGCGAGAGAGTGCCGTTCAACGCGACCACCAGTACGTACAGCCGGAGCACCTTCTCGAGGGACTGCTCGCCCAACAGGACGGGATCATCTACCCGATCCTTGCGAGAGTCGGTGCCCACGTCACAGACGTGCGTGGCCCCCTACTGGCCGCACTCGACGCTATGCCCACGGTGTACGGCGGGAGCGAGGTCGCGTTCGCCAAGGGCGCCATTGATGTCCTCAACGATGCGGAGCGCGAGAGGACCATCCTTCGCGACAGTTACGTGTCGATCGAGCACATTCTCATCGCCCTTGCGGTCTCCCAGAGCGCAGTGGGAGATGATCTCCGCGGCCTCGGGGTCACGAAAGAGGCGATCTTGAACGCACTCACCGAGGTGCGCGGCAGCCAATCGGTGACGACTCAGAATCCCGAAGACACTTTCGCACCTCTCGAGAAGTACGGCAGAGACCTCACAGAGGATGCGCGCAGGGGCAAGCTCGACCCTGTCATTGGACGCGACGACGAAATCCGTCGAGTTATCCAGGTCCTGTCGCGCAGAACGAAGAACAACCCGGTCATCATCGGTGAACCAGGCACAGGGAAGACCGCGATCGTCGAGGGTCTCGCCCAACGGATCGTGGATGGGGACGTCCCTGAGAGCCTCAAGAATCGGAGACTGATCTCTCTCGATATCGGGGCCATGGTCGCCGGAGCGAAGTACAGAGGCGAATTCGAGGAACGCATGCAAGCGGCCCTGAACGAGGTCAAGGCTTCGGAAGGCCGTGTCATCACATTCATCGATGAGATGCACACGATCGTCGGTGCTGGCGCATCTGAGGGGTCCATGGATGCCTCCAACATGCTCAAGCCGATGCTGGCGCGCGGTGAACTCCGTATGATCGGTGCAACGACGCTCGATGAGTTCCGCAAGTACATCGAGAAGGACGCAGCCCTCGAGCGCCGATTCCAGCCTGTCCTGGTTGATGCTCCAAGCGTTGAGGAATCGATAGGGATCCTGCGAGGCCTCAAGGAGAAGTACGAGGTGCACCACGGCGTGCGCATCACAGACGCTGCCCTGATCAGCGCTGCCGTGCTGTCAGACCGATACGTGACAGGGCGAAACCTCCCAGACAAAGCGATCGACCTTATCGACGAGGCGGCATCAAAGCTGCGCATCGAGATCGACTCCATGCCAGACGAGATCGATAACCTCGAACGGCGTCGCCGTCAACTCGAGATCGAGCGGCAGGCACTCGCAAAAGAAGAGGACGCCGCATCAGCGGAGCGCCTCTCCATCATCGAGGAGGAACTTGCCAACCTCAGGGAAGAGCTCGACAGCCTCACAGCCCACTGGCAGCTTGAGAAGCAAGCCATCGGAGCGATTCGCGATGTCAAGCAGCAAGTGGAAGACGTGCGCGCGGACGCCGACAAGGCGGAGCGTGAGGGCGACCTCGAAAAGGCTGCCGAGTTACGGTACGCAACCCTCCCCTCGCTCATGGAACAACTGGTCGAGGAACAGACGAAGCTCGATGACCTCCAAACGGACATGAGAATGCTCAAGGAGGAGGTTGACGATGAGGACGTGGCTGAGATCGTCAGCCGCTGGACCGGGGTGCCCGTGTCGAAGCTCCTTGAAGGAGAGATGCAGAAACTCGTCAAACTCGAGGACCACCTGCACGAACGGGTTATTGGCCAGGATGAGGCAGTTACGAGCATCTCGAACGCCATCAGGCGATCGCGGGCGGGCTTGTCCGACCCTCATCGCCCCATCGGATCGTTCCTGTTCCTCGGCCCGACCGGTGTAGGCAAGACCGAACTTGCGCGGGCCCTTGCCGAGTTCCTCTTCGATGACGAGCGCGCAATGGTGCGCATCGACATGTCCGAGTACATGGAGAAGCACTCGGTCAGCAGATTGATCGGTGCACCTCCAGGATATGTGGGCTACGACGAAGGCGGCCAGCTGACGGAGGCTGTGCGCAGACGCCCGTACTCAGTGATCCTGCTCGATGAGGTAGAGAAGGCCCACCCAGACGTATTCAACGCGTTGCTCCAGGTCCTTGACGACGGTCGCCTGACGGATGGCCAGGGCCGGACCGTGGACTTCACGAACACCGTGCTCGTGATGACGTCGAACCTCGGTTCCGAACTCATCGACCCCGACCTGCCCGACGAGGTTGTCGACGAACGCGTGATGGGTGTGGTCAGGTCGCACTTCAGGCCGGAGTTCCTCAACAGAGTCGACGATGTCATCGTGTTCAGCCGACTCTCCAGGGATGACATTCGCCAGATCGTGGATATCCAGTTCGTCGATCTCAAGGACCGCCTCGCGGATCGCAAGATCTCAGTGGACCTGACCGACGAGGCCGCAGACTGGCTCACCGACAACGGGTACGACCCTGTATACGGTGCAAGACCCCTCAAGCGCCTCATCCAGACAGCGATCGCCGACCCGCTCGCCCTCAGGGTCCTCAACAGCGACCTCTCCGAAGGCTCCACAGTGAAGATCGGCACGGATGACTCGGGTCTGACCTTCTCCTAGACGTTTTACACGCTCTGGCGTCGGCACAGCCGATATGTTGGCTGTGCCGACGCCAGAAGCCAAAGGGTCTACCCGTCGAGGGTGGCTCTGTACTCCGCTACCAGCTTGACCCAGAGTGCAATCGACTCCTCCGAGCGGTTGGGAGAACCATCGCCGAGTTCCATCTGTGATCTCGAACCCGGGTAGGTCTCAGAGGCCCATTCATGAAACGATTCCAGTGCCGGAACCACGACGGGGATATTGTCCGCCAAGAGGAGCTTCGTCACCGCACCATCCTCGACCTTGAGTGTGATCCCGATCCGAAAGGGATCTTGGTAATGACTGATCGAATCCACGGACGCATCTACCTGGCACCGGATGAGGCCGAATTCATCAGAGCAGCTCACCACCGACCATTCTGTGTTCATGGCTCGGTAGTAGGCAAGCTCTCCCCGATACACGTCCATACCTGTGTCGGCCAACATTGACGTGGAGAAGACTGCATCTTCGGCGAAGAACCCCAGGAACGTGCTGTACTCTCCCGCGACGCCCTCGTACTCACTTGAATTGAAGGCCGCGAAGAAGTCATCGATGAACTGGGTTTGTTCCGCGCTGAGGGCATCGTCGGTCTGAACCGCTGCCGCAGTTGTCGTCGGTGCAGCTTCCGTTGTTGGTGTTACAGCTTGGGTTGTTGGTATCACGGCTTGTGTCGTAGGCGGAGTCGTTGCCGGGGGCACGTCGTCCGCTGGGTTCGCCAGGAACATCGCTGCTCCTATCACGACGATCACCACAGCGAACGCCGCCGCGGCGACCAGCCAACCTCTTCGATGTGTCTTCTCCGGTTCTACTGGCTTGGTTCGCTCTTGTACTTCCACGTTCCCGCTCCTTGTTAGCACAAGGAGATCGAATGCTCGTATCTCTTCCTCTGAGAACTCGGTACTCGGATCCATCATCGGATTCGAATCCCGCATCAGGGTTTCGATCGAAGTCATGCGTCACCTCCTTGTTCCATGGGCACGGGGGTAGTGCCTGTTTCTCGCTGCGGAACGCCGAGTGTGCGACTGAGTCGCTTGTACGCTCGGCTGATCCGTTGATCAATGGCGGCTCTGGAAACGAAGAACATCTCGGCCACCTGCTCCCTGCTGAGACCCTCCCATTCCACGAGGCGGAGAATCTCCCTGTCCTTGTCAGACAACTTCTCGAGTGCAGCAATGAGCCGCTCATACTCGGAGTTGCGAACGACCTGGGGCTCCGGCCCCGGGACCGTGTGGTCAGTATCGTCGGCAACCTTGGCTGCGAGCCTGAGCCTTCTGCGGCTCGACCGATTGCGGTTGGACATCAGGTTCTTGGCCACCGTGTAGAGCCACGGCAGCGTCATGTCGCCTTCAGGCACGTCATCGATGCGGCGAAGAGCAACCATGAACACCTCCGATGCGGCGTCCTTGGCATCCTCGTGCGATGTACGCCTGGCGCAATACCCGAGCACGTCGAGCGAGTGCGCCCGGTAAAGGGCTTCAAATCGATCGTTGGCGTTTCGGCTCATGTCTTCCCTGGGCTTGCTCGTTGTGTGATGTCCGGATAGCGGGTTCGTCTGACAAGATTCTGCCAGATGTCATCCCACGATGTGGAACGGACATACTCCACTGACAGAGCGGGGGCTGTGTCAAACAGGGAGTCGGCACCACCGACTCCCTGTCTCGCGTCACTTCAGGCTTCTGGCGTCCAGACCGTCCGCATGTGGACGGTCTGGACGCCAGAAGCACGTGGATCTACTCCTCGAGCGTTGCTTCGTACTGAGGGAGGAGCTCGAGCCAGAGGGCCAATGACTCCTCGTTGAGGACCGGGTTCGCCAGAGAACCGTTGTCTATGAACATCGTCCTCGATATACCAGGGCCGTACCCCTCCTCCAGCCAAAGGAGGAACTGCGTTGCCCTCAAGTCGATGGGTGCCGCAGCCGGCGCGAGCGATCTGCTCCAGTTCATGGATGTGATCTCGTTGTCTTCAACTGTGAGACTGATCATGATCGGTACCGGACCCACGAAGCTCTCTACTCCGTCGGATGAGAATTCCATGTCACATCGGATCAAGTTGAACTCATGTCGGCAACCGTTCGATGTGAGTTGCGTGTTCCATGCACCACGAAAAGCGAGTTCGTTCTCGTAGGTCTCGAGGTTCGTGGCATCAACAAGCCACGGCGTGGTGATCGCAGCATTCGCAGCGAAGAGCCCGAGATACTCATCGAAATCGCCAGGCCATGTGTCGTACGTCCCCCCATTGAACGCTGCGACGAAGTCCGCGACGAATTGCTCCTCGGCTGCACTGAGCGCCGTCGGCACTGTGGTTGCCGTCGCCGAAGCTTGCGTCGTCGGAGGGAGGGCCTCCTCCTCGACAACCGGCACGGTCGTCGGCGCAACAGCCTGTGTTGTCGGCGGTGTTGTCGCCGGGGGTAGTTCCTCTGCGTTGTTCCCCAGGAGCATCACTGCTCCGATGACCACGATCACCGCGGCGAAAGCAGCCGCGGCAACAAGCCATCCTCTTCGTTGTTTCTTCTCCGGTTCTACTGGCTTGGTTACCTCTTGTACTTCCACTTTCCCGCTCCTTGATTGGGTGAGGAGCAGCAAGGCATCGAACTCGCTGTCGGTTATCGCTACGGCCGCATCCGGAACTGGATTCGCCGCTCGCATCAACTGGGCAACATCACTCATGCCTCGCCTCCTTCCTCGATAGTCACGGGGGTCGTGAGTAGATCTGGGTTCGGTACACCAAGAGTGTTGGCCATCTTCTTGTATGCCCTGGCAATCCGTTTGTCGATGGCTGCCCGGCTCACGAAGAACATCTCTGTCACCCTGTCGCGGCTGACGCCCTCCCACTCGACAAGACGGAGAATCTTCTGGTCCTTCTCCGGAAGCTTCGAGAGGGCTTCGAGGATTTCAGCATGCTCCTCGTTCCGTACGACCTGGGGCTCCGGACCTGGTACGGTCGGATCATGGTTGGCAGCTGCCTTTGCGGCAAGCCTGTCGCGTCTGCGAACCGATCGCGCTCTGTTGGTAAGAACGTTGCGAGCAACTCCGTAGAGCCACGGAAGGGCTTCATCGCCCTGAGGGACATCATCGAAGCGTCGCCATGCAACAAGGAACACCTCAGATGTCGCATCCTTGGCCTCGTCTGATGACATGCGACGCAAGCAGTAGCCATGCACCTCACGTGCATGTGCCCTATAGAGGGCCTCGAAGCGTGCGTCTGTGTTATTACTCATTCAGGTTCCTATGTCCGGCAACCCCAACAATCGGACATTCATGTTTCGATGTCTGAACCATACGCGCTCAGGACATATGGTGTTGACCGATGGGGGTCGGTAGTAAGCGCTCGGGGACCGGAGAGATCCGGTCCCCGGTCTCGCGTAACCCGCTTCTAGCGTCCATATCGACCGCATATGGACGCTATGGACGCCAGAAGCGTGAGTAGCTGGGTTGACGATACGCACAATCTTTGATATCATTCTTTCTACGATATCTAGCGAACCTAGGGAAACTTGATATGGATCACCGGAGCCAATTGCTCAAGGGCGTACTTGACATGTGTCTTCTTGCGATCATCAGCGAGGAAACGAGCTACGGCTACGAGATGGCTGAAAAATTGGGAGCAAAGGGCGTGCACCTGAGTAACGAGGGGTCGATCTACCCCACGTTGTCGCGAATGCAACGTTCAGGACTCATCTCCAGCTACTTCGTCGAAGCCGACGGATCGGGACCCCCTCGTAAGTATTACAACATCACGAAGAGCGGGCACGAAAGGCTTCTAGAATGGCGAGAAGAATGGTCCAGCCTGCGAGACGGAGTCGACGAGGTAATGAGAGGAGCAGCACATGACCGATCTAACGGCTGATCAGGTGACCGACCGCTGCCTCTCAACCTGGCTCACTTCAGGGGTCAGCGCCGACAGCGCGACCGAGATGGCCAACGAACTCCGATCCCACCTAGAGCAAGCGACCGCAGCAGGAAAGAGCCTCGACACAGTTGTCGGGTCCGATACAGAAGCATTCGCCAAGGAATGGGCTGCAGAATTCACGGGCCCACTGCCAGCTGCTGATCGCCCGGAGCCCACACCACCGTCTCTGCCGAGAACTGATTCGCGGGCCGGGACCGCAGGGCTCTGGTTCGGTGCCATCGTAATCATCGTGATGATCGCCGCCGTCGCTGTGTTCGCGCCCAAGGATGACTCATTGGACCAAGCGTTGTGGACCGGCGTTTGGTTCGTCGCCGCCGCGGTGCTCGCCGTGGGCGAGATGATGACGGCCGGGTTCTTCCTGTTGCCGTTCGCAATCGGTGCGGCCGCTGCCGCTCTGCTTGCACTCTCTGGGGTAGGCGTCGCTGCCCAGCTCATCAGCTTCGCTGTCGTGTCGCTGACTGCTCTCTACGTGATCCAGAAATTCGCGAGGGCCGATACGCAGGGCGAACTAATCGCCGTTGGGGCAGCCAGGTACGCAGGTGCCCTGGCGATCGTAACTGAGACGATCGACCGTAGGGCTGGCAACGGCTTTGTCAGACTAGGAACGGAGTCCTGGCGAGCAACATCACTCACCGATGACTTGATCCCGGAAGGAGTCGAAGTCCGTGTGATCGAGGTCACAGGCGTACGGCTCGTGGTCGAGCCGCGAATTCAACAGCCATAGACGAGATATTCACCTAGGAAGGAATCATGGAAGCTGCAATCATCGTATTGATCCTGATATTTGTGCTCATTGTTTACGTCGCACTCGCTGTCAAGATCATCCAGCAGTATCAACAAGGACTCGTCGAACGTTTTGGGCGGTACCGCAAGACGCTCGACCCCGGTCTCCACCTGATCATCCCGTTCATTGAGAAGGTTCGCAAGATCGATATGCGTGAGCAGGTTGTCGACGTGCAACCCCAGGAGGTCATCACAAAGGACAATGTTGTTGTCACGGTCGATGCTGTCGTCTACTACCAGGCAACGGATCCTGTGAAGCTCACGTACAACGTCGTGAACTTCATTATCGCAGCGACCAAACTGGCCCAAACGAACCTCAGGAACGTCATCGGGGATATGGATCTCGACGAGGCGCTGACCTCCCGCGAGACGATCAACACCGAACTCCGAGAGATCCTCGACGAGGCAACCGACGTGTGGGGTACCAGGGTTGTTCGGGTGGAGATCCAGCGCATCGATCCGCCAGCCGATGTGACGCAGGCCATGCACCGCCAAATGAAGGCTGAACGTGACCGTCGTGCCATCGTCACCGAGGCAGAAGGTCAAAGGGAATCCGCCATTCTCAAAGCAGAGGGTGTCAAGCAGGCTCGGATACTCGACGCCGAGGGCCAGGCGCAAGCGATCAAAGAGGTTGCCGACGCCGAGAAGTACCAGAAACACACAGTGGCAGAAGGTGAAGGCCAGGCGATAGAGCGCGTGTTCTCTGCGATCCACACCGGCGATCCAACACCAGACCTCATTGCGATCCAGTATCTCCAGGCACTACAAGGCGTGGCAGACGGCAAGGCGACCAAGATCTTCCTCCCGTTGGAGACGACAGCCATCCTTGGCAGTATCGGAGCGATCGGCGAGATCTTCGCAGATTCACAGGACGATGCCGCAGGTACTTGACCGTACCTGGTTCACAGTTGACGCTCGAAAAACGGAAGACGGAAAACGCCATGGCACACATCAATTTTGTTGAGTTCAACAGCGGCGACGTCGAGGCTTCGGCGGCGTTCTACCGCAAGGTGTTCGACTGGAACCCACAGCCGTGGGGTGGCGAGGACTACCTGATCGAAAGCCACGAGGACGACACCGGCGTGGATACTGGATTCGCAACCTCAGAAGATGGCCAGCCGATCACCGTGGCGACGATCTCTGTAAACGACATTGCCGGTTACATGGCAAAGGTGATCGTTGCAGGCGGCGAGATCGTCGTTCCCCGGTTCACGATTCCCGGTGTCGGCTACGGCTGCTACTTCACAGACACAACTGGGATGATTGTCGGACTACACGAGAGTGATGAAGAGGCAGCTATCAGTTGACAGTTCTCAGTTCTCAGTTCACAGTCGGAACCCGAGACACAGAGATGAGTCTGGCGTCCTATGACTCTTGGGGCTCGGTTGCGACATCTTCTTCATCACTGTCGACTGTCAACTGTTCACTGTGAACTTCCTCCGTCTCCGGCTGCGGCGAAAGGAAGAACGGCTTCCCGACGAGCGTCCTCGGTTCGTCACGTTTCTGTGTCCACCAGATCCAAGCGATGCCTCCAGCAAACGCGAGAATCGACACCCAACCGTTGCGGCTGAGGCCAAAGAGGCGGAACGTCGTATCGGTCCGCAACAACTCCATCCAGAATCGGATGAAGGCGTACATCGCGATGTAAATCCCGAATGAGGTTCCTTTGGCGAGCTTCCCGCGTTTCTCCAGCCACAGGATCGTTGGAACGAGGATGAACGCATTCCATACGAGTTCATAGAGGAACGTCGGGTGGAAGGTTGCGACATCGATGAACTGCGGAGGCCGGTACTGTGGTGCGATCTCAAGCCCCCACGGAAGTGTCGTTGGCGTACCAAAGAGCTCCTGGTTGAAGTAGTTGCCCAATCGACCGATCGCCTGGGCAAGAGGGATTCCGACCGCAGTCGCATCCCCAATCGAGAACAGATCAGCGTTGTGCCTGTGTGCCAGGTACACGAACGTGAGCGCACCGAACAGCAACCCTCCGTACAGGGCAAGACCACCCTCCCAGATGAAGAACACGGCATAGGGTCGATCGATGAAGTTGCCAGTGTGGGTGAGCACGTAGGCGGCTCTGGCTCCGAGAAACCCGATCACGACCGCCCAGATCGCCGTCTTTTCGAAGAACTCGCCGCTTCCATCGAACCGGACGAACCGCTTGCGCGACACAACGATCGCAACGATCACACCGATCGCGATGAGAATTCCATAGAAGTAGATCGTCAGCGGACCGATCTCCAAGACGTTCTGGGCAGGTGAGGGTATGGATCCGAAGAGGTTCATCCGTAACGTTCCTTGAATTCCTTGAATGCTTCCCACGCTTTGGGTGCGTAGACGGTTCCGGGGCCACCGTTCATCAAGATCGTCACCGATAGCATCTCGGCGAACTCCTGCTCGGTTGCACCGTGGCGCGCCGCGCCACGGGCATGGCTCGCAATGCAACCATCACACCGATCAGAGACCGCTATTGCGACGGCCATCATCTCCTTGATCTTGGATGAGAGTGCACCGTTGCCGAAGGCTTCCCCATAGGTCTGTCGAAAACCTGCATACGTGTCTGGGATCAACTCCTGAAGCTCTTTGCTCGCTCGCTGGGTCGATCGCGTCATGTCGTGATAGTGGCCCAATTGGTCCTCCTTGTTCGACCATCCGGTACGGCATGTCCCACCGTATGGCACTCTTGAACGGACGTGGTCGCTGGATCCCTGCACGTTTTGCACCAGGCACCGCGACAAGCGGTGCCCGCTCAAGTGTCGGAGCGTAGCGCTCTACAGGCCAGACGAACACGGGATCGACCAGGAAGGGACAGGAGCACCGGGAGATCGGTGGGAGAAACCAGCGGCAGGACCACAGAATCGCGACGTGGGCCAATTCTGCTTGCCACAAGCCGAACACGACTCGTCTACGCTGGCGGCTCCTCGTCATCTGCGGCGACAACGGCCCTCTTTGGACGCTCATCCACAACAAGCTGGAACACATCGGGTCGGGCGTAGTGTCCAATGGGATCGAAGTCAAAGGACCCCCGAGCGATTTCGGAAAGGTCGATCTCAGCCGTGAGTATCGCTTCGCCGTCTCGATAAGGGCTGACGAGGAACTGGCCGTGTGGATTGACGATGCAACTGCCTCCGCCGATGAGAACGGTGTCAGGCTCATCGCCGTACCCGGTGTCGTAGTCGTCGGGGTAATCACCGCGAACCGCATATTGATTGGCTGAGAGTACGAACACCCTCCCTTCGAGGGCAACATGCTGCATGGTCGCTGACCATCGCTCCCGAGAATCAACCGTTGGAGCACACCACACCTGGATGTCCTTCGAGTACAGGGCGGCCCTGTACAAAGGCATGTAGTTCTCCCAACAGATCGCGGCACCAATCCGACCGACAGGGGTGGGTATCACGGGCATCGTGGAACCGTCGCCGAATCCCCATATCAGGCGCTCCGCGGCTGTTGGCATCAGTTTTCGATGGATGCCAAGGAGGTTCCCTTCGGGCCCGAGGAACACCACAGAGCAGTACAAGGTTCCGTGTTCTCGCTCGATGACGCCAACAACAACGTGCGAACCACGCGACGCATCGGCGATCCGATCAAGTTCGGGACCCGGAATAGTTATGGCACTGTCGAAATAGCGGCGGTACCAGTCCCTCCCCTCTTCTGTGCGTTCGCCAACGACCGCGCCGAAGCTGTGTCCCTTCGGATATCCGCCGATGAAGGCCTCGGGGAACACCACGAGATCCGCTCCGAGACCACGAGCGTCCGACACCAGGTCCGCGAATTTCGCAATGGTCGCTGGAGTGTCGAAGGTGATCGATCCTGATTGGACAACTGCCGCAACGAACGGACTCGGTTTGTGCGAAGACATCGTCGCCAGACTAGACCCGATGGTTGAACACTGTCGAAGGTGTCGCACCGGTGTCCACTGATGTAGCCTGAAGTCTGGAAGAGATGACCAGGCACAAGATGCCTACTCCGAGCGATGAGGTACACGTGGACACTAAGGAACGCGCAGAGCAACGGTTCGATGAAGATCGGCCAGGCCTCGAGGAACTCTCCCAGTGGATGTACGACAATCCTGAGCTCGGATACGAAGAGTTCAAGACGTCACACAAGATGGCTGAGGCCCTCCGGGCTGGCGGCTTCGAGGTCGAACAGCCGGCATACGGACTCGACACAGCCTTCGCAGCCCGGGCAGGCTCAACCGGGCCCGAGGTGATCATCTGCGCAGAGATGGACGCGCTGCCCGAAGTTGGCCAGGCGTGCGGGCACAATATTATCGCCACCGCAGCCATCGGGGCGGGCCTTGCTCTCATCGACCTCGTCGACGAACTCGGTATTCGGCTCACCGTCCTTGGCACCCCTGCAGAGGAGCACACAGGTGGCAAGGTAGATCTGATCAATGCCGGAGCATTCGAGGGTGCTGCTGCATCGATGATGATCCATCCGGGTGTCACGGACGTCGTCGACCCGCAGTTCCTCGCGATCGCGCACATCGAGGTGAACTTCTCCGGCAAGCCTTCTCATGCTTCAGCGAAGCCGGAACTCGGCATCAACGCCCTCGACGCGGCTGTGCTCGCCTATATGAATATCTCGACGTTGAGACAGCAGATACTCGACTCTGACCGCATCCACGGGATCATCACCAAGGGAGGGGCAGCCCCCAACGTCATCCCTGCATATACGACGATGGTCTTCAACGTCCGATCGGCCACTGACGAGCGGCTCGAAGTACTCTTCCCGAAGGTCGAAGCTTGCTTCGCTGCTGCGGCACTCGCAACGGGATGCACCTACGAGATCCGTGAGTCAGGACATCGGTACAAGGATCTGCGAACTGACAACGTGATCGCAGACCTCTACGAGCAGAACTCCGAGCGTCTTGGCCGTACGATGAACCGGCTGGCAGATCTCGAACCATCCACATCAGGGTCGACGGACATGGGGAACGTCTCGCATGTTCTCCCAGCGATCCATCCGATGATCGACCTCAACTGTTACCCAACAGTGAACCATCAGCCCGAGTTCGCTGCCCATACCGTGACCGAGGATGGCACGCGGATCATCCGCGACGGTGCGCTTGCGATGGCGTGGACGATCATCGACCTCGCTGAAGGTGACCTTTGGGATGACCTCGGCCAGCACTGATAAGGAGGCACTGGGCAGCATGGCACCGACCGACCAGGCGATATCAGAGTATTCGATGGCGACAGACGAAGCTGTCGCATCGAGCCTTGAGTCTCCCGAAGGCGGACTCGATCCCGATGTAGCAGCCGAACGACTCATCGAGTTCGGCCCGAACCGTATCGAGGAAGTGCAGGGTCGCAGCCGGTTCGCCATATTCGTTGACCAGTTCAAGGGCTTCCTCACCTACGTCCTTGTCGCAGCAGCGTTGATCTCAGCGTTCCTCGGGGACTGGATCGAGGCTGTTGCGATCCTCGCGATCGTCGTACTGAACGCCATCATGGGCTATGCGCAGGAGAGCAAGGCCGAAGAAGCTATGGCAGCGCTCCA
>Ga0190293_1000375_pt1 | contig 15954 bp, 13 predicted proteins | sample 48693001_MG_FD_161671 | JGI IMG/M metagenome (GOLD analysis project Ga0190293, IMG submission 161671) | Hydrothermal vent microbial mat bacterial communities from Southern Trench, Guaymas Basin, Mexico - 4869-30-0-1_MG | ecosystem: Environmental > Aquatic > Marine > Hydrothermal vents >... | reverse complement strand
TCGAGATCGCTTCAGCTGCGGGAAGCGCCAGCATCACAAGGCCGGGAAGCAGATACCTGGTCCTGATCGCTGTCCCGCTCATAGCTACTGCCAGTACAAGGTAGATCAGAGGAGGGATGAGTTTCTTCCTTCTCCCCTTTACCGCGATAACCGCCAGAACCGAACCAGCAAGAAGAAGAGGACCGCTGGCGCCATCGAACAGTGAAGGATTATCCCATTTCCCGGAAAGGGATATCCTCACGGGAAGCAGCAGGTAGTCCATCGGTCCGGTCACCGCAGGTGAGAATCCATTGGCCGATAGATAATCAGCTCCTCTGCTGCTCAGCTCCACCGCCGGCGGACCGAATACACCTCTGAAGAGCGGATAGACAGGATTCCCCCATTGGATGAGATTCGGAACCAGCCAGATTGCGGACATACCCAGAGCAACGCCCCCACATTTGAGAAGTGTTCGTAGGGACATCCTCCGGAAGTAGAACGGAAGCAGAACACAGATAGTCAGAAGGACAACTGCGCCGTTGTATTTGCAGCATCCGGCCGCCCCGGCCCAGAGCACTGCCATGACAGGAGAGCCATTCTTCCTGATGAGCTCGGTATAAGCAAGCAGAGAGAAGAATACAAGGAATGAATCAGTGTAGCTCCATGTGGCGTTCCTCAGCAGCTCAGGAATGCTCAGGAGGATGAGCAGGGAGAGCAGTGCCGTCCTTCGCGCCCCTCTCCTGAGATATCGGATGATCGGGACGGAGCAGATCGCGAAAAAGCCCAGCAGACTGACCATTCTAGAGGTAATGAATCCGAATGTTCCGCCGCATACGGCATAGAGCGTATGAACAAGGTATGGATAACTGAAGAACTTCGACCACTCAGGTCTGATGATCCTTCCGGCATCGAGCCACAGTCTGGGGAGCATGAGGTGATGTGACATGGCATCCCGCGAAATGGGCGGCAGCAGCGCCAGCGGAAGGAGGATCGCTATCGCAGGGATAAGCAACCGGAGACCATTCGGTCTGCTCATCCTCCCCGGACGGAACCAGAGGATTACTCCGCTTGCCAGAACAACCCAGAGCAATGGCCTCGCAAGAAGCCCCATCCAGCCTGCTGCGGTAATGATCATGAATACCAGGATGGTGCCGATCCCGAATCGTCTGGACCAGTCCCCCTCCCTTCGCAGAACGAGAGAGCCCCAGCCGGTCAGGGAGACCGCAGCGGTCAGCAGAAAGAGCAGCGACATGATGTACAGCATGCGGAAAGATGAACAAAGCCTGGACTCAGGGGCAAGTGCTGCAGGATTGCACACCGGAGGAAGCATGCCTATCTTCACCTCTATGGAAATGAAAAGGGTCCTGGTGGCATTGCCCGCCCTGAACGAGGAAGCGACCGTGGCCGCAGTCATCAATGGCATTCCGCATGAACTGCCCGGTGCGGGAAAGCCTGACGTTCTCGTGGTTGACGACGGTTCGAAGGACGGCACTGCCGACGCTGCCATTCGCGCGGGAGCAACCGTCATCAGTCATGGAAGGAATCTCGGGCTCGGAGAGACCTTCCGGACCGCTCTGAGATTTGCGCGGAGGAAGGGCTATCATTATCTGGTTACAATGGACAGCGACGGACAGTTCGACCCGTCTCAGATACCCACCCTCCTCGCACCTGCCATGAATGACGAGGCCGACCTTGTCACTGCAAGCAGGTTCGCTGATCCGGCATTGCTTCCCGATATGCCGGGCATGAAGCGCTGGGGCAACCGGCGGGTCGCCAGGCTCGTCAGCAGATTATCAGGAGTACCCATCAAGGACGCTACATGCGGCTACCGGGTCTATGGCCCGAGAGCTCTTGAGAGACTCTCCAGTTTCAGCAGGTTTACGTATACGCAGGAAGTGCTCATCGATCTGGCGGGAAAAGGACTCACTATTCTCGAAGTCCCGGTCAAAGTTCTCGGAACAAGGCCGGTCGGCACATCGAGAATAGCAGGCAACCTCTGGCGCTATGCGGTTCTCTCTCTGGCGGCGATGTACTCTACTGCACACGACCACAGACCCTGGAAATACTACGGTATCCCTGCGGTCGTCCTCATGCTGCTCGGGCTTGGCGCGGATGGGTTCGTCTTTGTCAGATGGCTGTTCACGGGGAACGTCACACCATTCGCAGGTGTCGCCATCGCAGGCTTCTTCATGATGACTTTTGCGGTTCTGCTGGTTCTGTTCGCTTCACTCGCGGACACCGCATCTCACAACAGGCATCTCATCGAGGAAGTCATCGCCCAGAACGTCCGCCGCAGCAGGATCTCAGCCGATAATAATGCTGATAAGACCTCTGAAAACTGACAGTTCAAGTTCAAGCTCGATCCTGAATGAAGCACACACCTGAGATCGAAAGCTACTTCTTCCTGATCTCGCTCACGCCGCCGGGCAGGTCCTTGGCTATGAAACCCGTCTCTTCGAGGCGGTCACGCATGTGGTCGGTCTGGTCGAAGAGCCTGTTCTGCCGGAGGTAGCCCCTGACCTCACCCAGGATCGAGCAGAGATCGTCGACCCCGGCACCATCGCTTGCAGCAGAGAGCCTTATCCCGAGTATGTCCCCGGCCATAGTCTCGATGACATTGGCGAGGCAGGCTCGGTCGCCCGGAGTATCGCTGCTGTCGAGAAGAGCATTGCCTGCCCTGACCAGGTCGAACACAGCGGCTATCGCTCCAGGTGTATTCAGGTCGTCGTTCATGGAAGCAGTGAAGACTGCCTCCGCTTCTGCTGCGATTGCAGCAGCCCCGGGTGAGATCTCTGACTCCTCTGCCGGGATGTCACCGAGCCTGCCCCGGAAGGAGGATAGTCTCTCGAGACCGCTCTTCGCGGAATCAAGTCCCTCGTCCGAAAAATCAAGCGGACTCCTGTAGTGGCTGCGCAGAACGTACAGGCGGACGACCATTGGGTCGAACCTGCTGAAGATATCCTTGAGGAGGGTGAAGTTGCCGAGGCTCTTCCCCATCTTACGGCCATCGACCGTGACCATATTGTTGTGCATCCAGAACCTTGCGAATCTTACCCCTGTTGCTCCCTCGCTCTGGGCGATCTCCGACTCGTGATGGGGGAAGATGTTCTCCAGACCTCCGCCATGGATGTCGATGGTCTCGCCGAGATATCTCATCGCCATTGCAGAGCACTCCAGATGCCATCCGGGGTAGCCCCAGCCCCATGGTGAGTTCCATCTGAGGATATGATCCTCTCCCGCGGCCTTCCAGAGAGTGAAATCTTTCGGGTCCTTCTTGCCGGGGTCGACATCAACCCGGGAGCCGGAGATGAGCTGGTCCAGCTTTCTGCCAGAAAGCTGACCGTAGCGGGGGAAGCTGGCAACTGAAAAATAGACGAAACCGTCCACCTCGTAGGCGTGCCCTGCTTCAATGAGTCGCTTGATCAGCTCTATCTGCTCGGGGATGTGTCCTGAAGCCCTTGGCGAGATGTCGGGTCTCAGGAGGTTGAGAGCGTCCATATCCTCGAAGTAGGATCTGGTGTACCTCTCAACAAGCTCCATCGGCTCGACACGCTCCAGCCGGGCCTGCTTCTCGATCTTGTCCTCACCGGAGTCTGCATCATCGGTCAGGTGTCCCACATCGGTGATGTTCTGGACATACCTGACCCTGTATCCTAGATGCCCCAGATATCTTACCAGTACATCGAATGAGATATAGCTCTTTGCATGACCGAGGTGGCTGTGTCCATATACTGTCGGGCCGCAGACATAGACACCGGCGAATGGAGGATTGAGAGGTACGAATTCCTCATTTGTCCTGGTAAGGCTGTTGTAGAGCTCCATTGCTGTTCTCCGTTCACCTCTGGAAGTAGGAGATGTGCATTGCTTCCCTGACCATTTCCATGGTCCTCTCCCCTTCCTGTCTGGCCGCTTCAGTACCGGTCCTGAGTATCTCCTCGACCATGCCCGGAGCCTCGAACTGGAGCCTGCGCTCCCTGATCGGGCCGAGAATCGTCTCTATCACCTCTATCATCCTCTTCTTGCAGGCTACGCAGCCGATAGTGCCCGCCCTGCAGCGCTCCTCGATATCACAGACTTCGGTCGGATTGAAAGCCTTCTGGTATGAGAAGATGGTACATATCTCCGGATGCCCCAGATCATCCTTCCTGATCCGGGCAGGGTCGGTGACTGCGGACATGAGCTTCTTCCGTACTTCCTCGGAGGTATCGCTCAGGTAGATGCAGTTGCCGAGAGACTTGGACATTTTTGCCTGGCCGTCCAGACCGATGAGCCTTGCGGTTTCAGACATGAGACCTTCAGGTTCAGGGAAGACCTCACCATAGAGCTCGTTGAATCTCCTGGCCACGAATCTCGATACTTCGACAACCGGCATCTGGTCTTCCCCCACCGGGACCAGGTCCGCTCTGCAGAAGAGAATATCCGCGGCCTGGCTCACGGGATAACCGAGGAATCCGTAGGTCATGTTGTCCTCGAACCCATGCTGTCCCGCTTCGGTCTTGATGGTCGGGTTATGCCTCAGTCTGTTCACGGTGACGAACATCGAAAATATGACAGTCAGCTCGGCGATCTGTGGGACCATGCTCTGAATGAAGATACTGACCTTCCCGGGATCGAGCCCGACGGAGAGGTTGTCCAGAGTGACCCTTCGCACATCCTCGGGCAGATGCTCAGGATGAGCGAAGTTGGTTGACAGGGTCTGCACATCGGCCACGATTATGAAGGTTTCGTATTCACTCTGGAGCCTTGCCCTGTTCATCAGCGAGCCTACATAGTGTCCAAGGTGCAGAGGACCCGTAGGTCTGTCTCCGGTCAGTATCCTCTTCATGACTCCCTTTCCTCCCGGTTCAATCCTGTCGGTCAGCGACCTGGGGAGTGTCCGAGTCCCTGAAGTCCCTGAGATCGATCTGCCCTGCATTCTCGTCGAGAATACGGTAGACCTCATCAACGAGCCCCCTTAGCTGGGGACACAGCTCAGCATAACCATCCAGGTACCTGAAGGTTCTCGGAAGGTGGCTTAGATATTTCCGATCACCGGTAGCCCTGAAATGGTGTGCAAGGGAACCGGCTGCCTTGATGCTCCTCTGACATGCGCTCATTGCTACCCTGAAGATGTTAGAATCACCCCTCGAGACGATGAACCGCCTGGCCTTTTCCTCCCAGGCAGGACCGATATCCCGATAGCTGTCCCTGAGCAGACTGACCAGATCGTATTCAGCAGGTCCCAGCCGCGCATCCTGCCAGTCAACCATCAGGAGCTGCCCATCCCTGACCATTATGTTGGCACTATGGTAATCGCGGTGAGTGAAAACACCGGTGCCATCCAGCATACCGCAGAGCTCTCTCATCTTCTCCTGCAGATGGAGCAGATCCTCCGTGTGTACTTCAAGCAGTGTGAAGAAGAGACATTCAAGTGTCTGGTCAAGCTCGGCCATATAGAAAGCAGGTGTAAAGCTCCTCTTGCCTGCTACAGATCCGGCACAGACCTCCTGATCCAGTTCCCTCTGCATCCTGTTGAGCAGGGAGAGAGCGCCTTCGAGAAGGACCGGGTACACTTCTTCATCAGTGTCCAGCAGCCTCGTATCACCGAGGTCATCCTGAAGAGCCCAGCCGTTATCAGGCTCGAAGGCAATGATAGATGGTACAGGAAAATCCCTGTCCAAAAGCAAGTTATGAATATCCAGCCAGGGCCAGAGCGGAGTTCTGCCGCTATCCATCAGTACGAATGTCTCCCGACTGGAAAAGACTCTCCAGAACAGCCGGCCTGATACGGCTCCGGGAAGTCTTTCAACAACAACGTTGCTGCCCAGCACACTCCTCAGCCAATCTTCGAGCTCCGGGGTCATCCTCTTCAACTGCAGCTCCCATCATCGCCGCGTGCAGAACCACGGCACCAGGCTTTCAATAAGTTCTCCGGATTCAAGAGAAGATCCCTGAAGCATAACACTATCGGTGACAGAGGTCCCTCCCGCCAGTATGCATCCCCTGCCTATGTAGTTCCGGCCCTCCAGACGGACTCCGGCCGCAAGACAGGCACCGGGATGAATGTAGCTTTCCCCCCTGAGAATATTCGAACGAAGCATACCAATATCACCCATATCAAGCCAGTCTCCGGAACCCATGAAGGAAGAGGTCTTCCCCCCCTGCTCAAGGATCTCTCTGGTCAGTTCCGAGAAGAGTCCCCCGCAACACTGAATTCGAGCAGATACTGATGACACCTTCGGCTCGATAACCGAGATCCCCCAATAGTGAAGTGGAATGGAACCTCCAGTTCCAAAGCCACCATTCTCATCAAGAGACAGGGGCGCGTAATCACCCGAGTTCGGCATTCTCCCGACAAGTACAGTCCAGTCAGCTCCAGCCGATCTGTGAGCTTCCAGCAAGCCACTTGCGTCGAACTCATCCATCACCATGTCTGTATTCACGATCATCCATGTACCATTTGACATCAGATGAGCATTTCTGGCCAGAGTTGCAGAGGCGCCGAGTGGTCTCTCCTCGAAGCAGAGAGTCGGCTCACGATCCGGAAAGACACGCCTGAGTGCCTCGGCAAGGAGTTCTGGACATCTGGATGCGTTTATGGCGATCTTCTGAGGATGGAGTTCCGCTAACTGACCTGCAAGTCTTCCGAGAACAGTATTGTCACCAAAGGGCAGCAGGGCCTTGGGACGGACGAGAGAAAGGGGCTCCATCCTCGTGCCGAATCCGGCTGCGAGGAAAAGAACCCCATCCAGTCCTTCGCTCGACCGCCTAGCCGTAGACTTCTTTCCGGTTGCAGTCGCAGAGCTTCATCCTGCGTCGCTGAGGACGCCAGGTGCCCTCATCATTGTATACGGCAGCGTAAATCACTACGGCAACACGATCCTTGCCGCAGACGGGGCACTCCTCCTTGTGCGTCTTCCTGGCCTCATGAGCCAGCTTCGCAACGAAGGTGCGTTCCTTTTTAGGCATTCTCCATATCCTCTCCGGTTATCACCGGTATACTGCAGGCTCCGGTCATGATCTTGTCCATCATCTCCCTGTCGCCTGTCTCGGCGAGAACCGCCAGTGCTGTTTCCAGAATCAGCGTCAGTCCTCGGCGAACCTGTACGGCGCTGAAGCGCCCTTTGTCCGCCCACCAGAACGGGCACGAGTATAACATCTTGTCCGCCAATGGCGCAACCCTCTCCCATCCGCATTCCCGCGAAGCATCTGCAACCATCGATAGAGTCCTCCTCAGCTCCGTATGGATAACATTGTCGGGGTCATCCCAGAGGGGCCATGGCTTCCCTTGGTCCAGGTCTGCCTCCATCGTCGACCAGCTCCCTGCCGGAACTCTGGATTCAAGAGGTGGGAAGAGCTCAGGAAGACGGCCGGGAACCACTATCTCAGCGTACTCGCTCTCCATGAGCGCATCGAGGAAGGGTTCCAGAAAAGTCTCGATCATTCCTTTTCTGTGGTGACCGTATGTCTCGACATCCATGGCTATCAGGATATAGGAGTCCCCCTCTCCGGCCCAGGAGTCCATCCCCGCAACGATCTCACTCACTGTCTCTCTTCCATCAACTCCATGAAAGGAGATGCGGTTGCTCCAGAAATTACTCCTGAGCAAAATGGAGAGGTTGCCCATTCTCGGTACTGAATCGCAGGGCACATCCCTACCGGTCCAGCTCCAGGGAAGGTCATCAGTAACGGTCCAGGTGTATCCCAGGGAGGATAGAAGAGGGGCCAGGGAGGGAGCCCATGCCATCTCGGGAGGGAATACTCCGGTCGGGACATAGCCCGCTCCGAGCAGAGCAGAATTACCTTGCCTATTGAGGTCGAGCTGCCTTCTCACATCGTCGGAGCTGATCAGGGGGAATATCGGATGGTAGGCGCCTGAATCGGTGAACTCCACCCCCTCCGCACTCCGCAGGTTTTCCAGCGAATCTGAACCCGTTGCCTGGAGCTGTTCGGTAAGCGAAAAATTGATGTTCACCCCGACTGGGACACCCATCCGTGCGAGGAGTCTCGAAACAGGCCGGTAGCATTCAGCATCGATCGAACGCACAAGCGAAATATCCTGAGTCGGCGGCTGATACCAGTGCAGAAGAAGACTTATGTATTTCATTCAACCATCTCCAGCATGAACCTCTCACCCGGAACGATGCCCAGGACTGCGGCGGCAGAGGAACCGTCCAAAGCGATCTCCATAAGTCCCTGACTTCCTCTCAGCAGGAGATATCCAGTGCCACCGCTGTAGGTGGGGACCCGTGTCAGAGGAATCCTTCTCCCTCCCTCAAGGATGAGAGATGCATTACAACCGTAATCGAGAGTATCTGCCGGCAGCCACAGGATGATATTTCCGAAACGATCAACATGTGCTGCGGAGATCATGATGCCGTCCTTAACCTTCATGGCGCTCTCTATACCGATGCCCGAGAGGGAATCAAGACTCAGTTCATCCAGTGAGTTCAGCCAGCCGGGGTCACAAATGAGCCTGGCGGCAGCGGGAGCGAACACATCCCTCCCGTGGAAGGTGCTGCTCGCGTCTGGGCCGGCGGCCGGGAGTTCCCATGCACATTCCAGATCCAGCAATCCAAAGAGACCATTGTCCGGCCCGATGTAAAGAACATCTCCGGCTCGGACAGCTACCGCTCGCCTGTCAGACCCGACACCGGGGTCAACAACAGCGAGCACAACCGAACCAGAGGGCAGGAAGCGGCAGCTGGCCCAGAGATGATAGGCACCTTCAGAAATTGCTCCCGGACTCACCTCATGGGTAAGGTCGACGAGTATGGTTCCGGTGGGAGTTCCGGAGAGAAGAATGGCCTTCATCTGCGCGACATAAGTATCGATCATACCGAAGTCGGTCAGAAGATATATGGAATCGCTCATCTGTACTTCAGGACAACGAGTGTCTGATCATCGCCCTGGGAAGTTCCTTCAGAGTGCTCAGTTATGGAGTCCAGTAGGCTGTTGACTATTTTCCTGGCGGAGAGGTCCCTTGAATCGAGAACAAGATCCCTCAATCTGTCCAGACCGTACTCCTCCCCATCGATGCTCATGGCCTCCGTAAGACCGTCCGTATAAAGGATCAGAACATCCCCCGGTTCCAGCTTCTCTGTGCCGAACGTGTATTCTGCTTCAGGCAGGAGACCAAGGATCAACCCGCCGATATCAAGCACCGAAACGCTCCCATCCCTCCTGATGAGGAGTGGAGGATTGTGACCGGCATTGACATAGGTAAGCGTACCGCTGTCCAGTTCCAGGACACTGTAGAATAGTCCTGTCAGTATCGGATCACTCTCGGTGGAAGTGGATGAGTCGTTGACCCTCGCGATGATCTCATTGATCGAGAAGAGGCTCTTGACATATGCGTCGAGATTGCCCTTCAGACTTGCCATGGTCAGAGCGGCTGGAATCCCTTTACCTACAACATCCGCTATTGCGATCCCCATGTTCCTGCCGGGAAGCATGAAGAAGTCATAGTAATCCCCTCCGACCTCTCTCGCCGGACGATAGAATATCTCGATATCGAACCTTTCAGGGGACGGAGGCTGATCAGGCAGGAGATCCAGCTGGATCTTCCTCGCCATACCGAGTTCCTCAGCAAGCGCGGGACCAGCCATATGCCTGTCCAGTAGAATATCGGGAATACGCTTTCGGAGAATATCAGAAGTGAGCAGAGCAGGAGTACCTGTCACGAGACGAATTGCTTCAAGCCGGACGTTCCTGTCGCCATCAGCAAGTATCTCGACCAGCTTTTCCTCTATCTCTGTTCCGGAGCAGAGAGCAAGACACCTGCCGATCCCTCGTATCACCTCGAGTTTGACCTCGGGAGAGGGATCGTCAAGGTACTTCAGTACGAAACGGCTCTGCTCCTCGACCGAGAGAGCAGTATTCCTGAGAATACCTGCAAGCGTCCTGGCTCTTACGAACGGCGCATCATCATCGAGGAGAGCTTCAATCAGGCCGGCCACTTCACTGCTGATATCAGGGGCGAATTCGCCCAGTGTCTCACCAACTGCAGCTCTGACTGATCTCTCGGGATCGTCTGCGAGGGAAGTGAGCATTCCTGCGGTGTCCTCTGTGTAGTCTCCAAGCAGTCGAATGGCCCTGGCCAGAGCCTTCCTGATCTCGGGTGAGGAGTCTCGAACGATCCTATCCAGAAGCTCTGATCCCATCTCACCGAATTCGGCTCTGTTCCAGACAAGGAAGAGCGGCAGCCAGGATCGAGCCTCTACATCACCAGAGGAGAGAATCCAGTCCATCTCTCTAACAGAGGCATCCAACAGGTCAACTCTTCCTCTCTGGATGAGCTGGCTGAGCGCATCGATACCCTCATGCCTGCTGGAAGCCAATATAGAGCGCACTAGCGCTCCTCTCGTTGACTCATCCATTATCCCGAAGTAGCTGAGTACCATGCTCGCAAAGGCTCTGTTGCCGGTAACCTCATCATCCACAATACGCCAGATACCCTGTCTTTCTTCAGGCTCAAGTGAAAGGTAGTTCATCAGCATACACTGGGTTACGGGAAGCAGGTCATCCCTGTCGAGATCCTCCGCAAGGAGTTCTCTCACCTCCCTCTTGAACAGCCTGAGTCTGGCACCGATCTGCCAGGCCAGTCTCCCCTTGCCCCCCCTGGAGAGTTTGCTGATCAGTACCCAGAGAAAATCATGAAATTCAGGACTTAGTTCTTCAGGGCTCCTGTTCAGGAGCCCCCATGTCAGGGCAACGAGTCCCCTGGCATCGGCTCCCTCCAGGACAGAGTTCACCAGCGAGAGCTCCTCCTCAGAGAGCTCAGGGAACATCGTGCCAAGATAAAGAAGAACGATGGATCGTACTTCAGGCGACTCATCCTGCATCAGCTTCCGGTAGATCTGTTCGCCCTTCTCAGTCAGTCCCCACATCGTGAGACCCTGCAAAAGCCTGGATCTGACAAGCGCCTCAGGATCGTCAGCAGTGGACATCACGAGATCGCTCAGTGCAGGAGACTCAACTACCCAGGGCTTACCCAGGGGCTCGGCAACCGCGGCCCTGACCTCCGCAGTCCCGGTGCTCATGAGCCTTCTGCATAGACTGGCTACGGCAGGGTCGATCTGCCCCGGCGACCGAAGGAGTGTGTGCATGACATCCATGATATTGTCCCTTGAATCCTCATCCGTGATGTTGATGAAGACCCTGGAACGCAGTTCAACAGGAAGATCGAGATAGAATCCGGCAAGAAAGTACCCCGCCCTTCGCAATCCGGGCTCATTACTTTCAAAAAGAGTGTCAGCCAGTATCCGCATCACAGGCGCGTTCTGGCGGAGGAGGTTTCGGACCGTCTCGTCAACAGCCCACATCTTCATAGTATCAGTTGTGGCAATGTAGCCCTCTCCCCCTCCGGATATCCTCCTGAACGGGGCTATGCTCTTAAAAGCGAGAGAGCGGGAATAAAGCTTCTCGAGTTGCTTCTTCGAGGGCAGAGAGCCTGTTTCCATGAGAAGAAGCCGTTCCCAGAGGCTGAACAGTGTTCTCTTGAATACGGCCTCGGGCACGATGGGATCGAAAGCAGCCAGCAGGAGAAGACTGGCCATTTCAACAGGTTCCAGAGAGCCATACCACTCAAGTGCCTCACGGCCCTGCTGAAGCCTCCATTGCCTTTCTTCTCCCGGTTCGGGGAGTCTGATATGAGCATCACCATACTGGTTGAAAATGTCGGCAATAGTTGAGAAGGATGTGGCCAGGACCAGCCTTCTCCGTGATTCAGTTGTCCGTATCATCATCGAAAGGACGACAGACCAGAGACCGGCTGGATAGATGGGGATCATCCTCCGAAGAGTGTCCAGGTCAAGGAAAACCGCACAATCCTCCGGTCCTGTGAGCAAACTCTCGACGTGGTTGACATCAAGATCCATCGTAATGATCTCGATGGGATTGAGCCCATCCTCGGCGGATTCAATGAGGAGTTTCCTGGCAATGGTAGTCTTCCCGGCTCCCAGAAAACCACTGAGACAGACAACGCCCCTTCTCAGAAACACCTCTCTGGCCCTTGAGTAGATCTCCTCGTTGACCGGAGAAGCTTCCGAGTCGCTGTATGAATCCAGGAGCTCCCTGCCCTTGGGGAACGAAAAGGTCTCTCTTCGAAGTTCCCTGATCCAATCCTGGACCTGATTGAAAATAAGCTGTCTACCCTCTGCAGGAGAAGAAAAGGACCAGCATCGTTCATGCTCGGATAGCTCCAGCACAATAGTGTCGCCTTCAGGAGGCTGGCCAAAACAGAGAGCGGCTATAGGCACATTCCTGCGGAAAGCCTGAAAGAAGATGTTTCTCAGTGAAGAAGTTGGAGGTCCTCCGAATATGAGCAGGAGAGCGTCCGGGGCTGACTCATTCCTGTCGGATAGTGTGAGTGAGTCTGCCCATCTCGGAGGTTCAAGGGAAAGCGCATCACTCAGCAACAGGTCCGAGATCCCGGCAGGGAGATCGGAGCGGTCAGGGACAACGACGAATCTGAAACTGTTCACATCCGGTGAACCGGTCTCAGTTCAGGGGCCAGATTAGGGTGACCCTGGTCTTTCCTTCGGGAGTGAGACCATACTCGACCCAACGGGCCAGATTCCTGGCAATGAGTACTCCTCTGCCCCTGGTTGAGAGCAGCTCCTCTCCTTCCCCCGGTCTGAAACCCGGTGCGTTCTCTGGAGCCCATGTGCCCTCATCATCGATAAAGAACCTTATCCGGCTATCGAAGGAATCAACACTGATGGTGACCATCTTCCCGGGATCGGAGCCGTTGCCGTGCTCCATTCCGTTCTTGACGAGTTCAATAACAGAGACGGATAACGACGAGAGTTCATCCTCCTCCACCCCGGCGGCAGCGCCGAGACCCTCTATGAATATCTGAAGGGGCTCCAGTACAGCGAACTCGCTCGGGAGCTGTATCTGTATACCTCGCACAATTACTCCCCGAAACTCGCGAGAGCTTCCGTTTCATCACTGAAGGTCTCGAAGATGGTGCTGAGTTTAGTGATGATGAGCAGTTCATTTATCTTCTTGGTTGCGTTCAGGATTTTCAGGGCACCGCCTGCACGGCTGAGTGTAGTATGGCCGGACACAATTATCCCGAGGCCTGAGCTGTCCATCCAGCTGACTTTTCCCAGATCAAGCAGTACGCTGTCGATATCCTGATTCACAGCGTTCTGGAAGGCGGTCTTGACGTTCATGAGGTCCGGACCACCGATGACCTTGCCGGAGAGGGAGATGATAAGAACACCATCCTTCATTTTCTCATGGATCTTCAATTCAAACCTCCTTGGCTCCCATTGAATGCGGTCTCATTTCATGCCTCTTCCTCTCGAATATATCCGCAGGCTGAAAATAGACAAATTCCAGATCGGCTGTTTTACATGCGCGACATGAAAATTCTAGGAACAAATGACGAAATCCCGCCATTCGACAAGTCCTGAGGAGTGCAGGTATCCCTCGATCTCCATCTTTGCTCCGGGAGCCCTGACGGCCACTATGACTGGAAGGGACCAGTCTCCGACAGCCTCAGGAGGAACCACCTGTTTTCCTCGCAGCAGAGTACCTTCGCGGGATTTATCCGGGTCGATGAAGGCCTCTATCTCGAATCCCTCCCTCATCAGATACTTCGAAAGTCTCTTAGCGGTCTGGCCTGCACCCGCAATCAGTACTCTTCCACCGCTCCTTCGCACAGATGGCACCCAGTGAAGATACTTCGCCTTGAGCCGGTAGAATGATGAGAGAGAGTAGGCTGAACTGGTCCTTGAGAGTCGGTCAGGTCTTTCACGCCAGTGGAGGAGGACTTCCGGAACCTTCTGGAATCGGAAACCCTCCTTCCAGAGTCTGAGCCAGAGTTCGTAGTCCTCTGGAAGCTCTCTCTCTGTATAGCCGCCGGCATCGGAAACACTCTCTCTATGAAAAAACGCACTCGGATGAGGGATCGGACTCTCGGTAAACAGCCCCATCTCGATCTCATCAGGATCTATGAGGCTGTTGACCCAATTCTCATAGACCCTGTATCCGTCAGAGACCATCTCCTCCGGGAAGCAATGCACCAGGCAGGAGATCACTGTTCGAGGTCCGAGCCTCACTGCCTCCTGCAGCTGCAGTTCAAGTCTCCGAGGAAGAGAGATATCATCGGCATCCATCCTGGCCGCCCACGGAGCCCTCGCTTCCGAGAGCGCCGTATTCAGGGCATCAACCAGACCTCTGCCGGAACATTCAATGCACCTGAACCTTGTATCAGAACGGGCAAAGGCGGCAGCAATGGACAGGGAACCGTCAGTGGAACCGTCGTTCACCATAAGCACTTCTATATCATCGAGAGTTTGTCGTCTGAGAGAATCCAGGGCCTCGCCGAGAAAGAGTTCCTCATCCCGGTACGGGAGGAGTACAGAGACCAGAGGCGAGGTCAAGGAGAGAGAGCCTCCACAGCCTGAAGAAGTTCTTCCACACTCCTGGAGGGTCTCCCGCAGGCATCCCCTACGCATGGCTGCGCATAGGGATAGCCGGAAGCGGGCAGGTACAGTGAATCAAGCATAGCGAGATCATCAGGATCCGCCGGATCGAAAATGTCCACTCCCTCCTCACCTGCCAGCTCGATAGAGAGCTCGATCAGCTGGAGTGTCAGCGACTCCGCAGGATCACCAGCTACATTGATATGAAGCACATAATCTCCATGGTCCTCTACTAAAGATGTGTCAGGCAGATCCACCCCGGACAGGGCATTCTCGAAGAACTCAATGCTCCTTGCTCCATAGATCCTCGATGTCTCTGCTCCATCGATATCGAGAAACAGCGTGATGGGAAGCACATCAGCAAGCTCCCACTCCGCTTTCAACCGCTGCGCCTCCTCCTGGTTCAGCCAGACCACAGGCATTGAAACACTGAAAGCCTCCCTGAATTCCAGGAGTGTTTCCAGATCTGGATCACCGATATCAACAGCGATTGCCTGGATACCTCCGTTGCTCTCAGCATAAACCATGTCTATCTCAGGCAGTTCGCCCACGCAGGGTGTACACCATGTGGCCCAGAAATTGATCAGTACAGGTCTTCCACCCGCCTCGGAGATCAGACTGTCAAGACCTGACCTCCCCAGAATCAGCATCCCCTGCTCGGAAGGACGATCATGCCGGGAATGTCCGCTTATGCTCACTACCACAGGGACCAGAAAGAGAAGTACAAGAGGGATCCAGAGCCAGTCCAGCACCCGCTTATGTTTTCTCATCTGTTGGTCTCCACACCGGCCCTGGCCGTGTGATGGATAGCATCAACCGGGCATTCCCCGATGCATCGACCGCAGCGTATGCACTCGGCGGAAGATGGATCGAGATGTATGGCAATATCCACGGGGCAGACGGTCCTGCATTTGCTGCAGTCAATACAGCTGTCATCCACACGCATGCGGAATACGGAAAGTTTACCGCTCAGCCCCCAGAAGGCTCCCAACGGACAGAGAACTCTGCAGAACGGTCGCTTGGAAGTAATCGACCAGAGTATCACCAGGATCAGAACGGCGCTCTTCCATGTGAAGAGGAAACCTGTCTGGAATACCTCTCCCCCGCTCATCATCACGAGCGGCCAGCCCGCCTCCAGGGTTCCTGCCGGACAGATCACCTTGCAGAACCAGGGATCACCTCCAGCGCCCGGAACAGCCCTGAGTGTCATCGGGAGCAGGAAGACGAAGAGTACGAGAACTAAATACTTGCCTGCCCTCCATGAGGCCGGTACTTCTATCTTCGGCGATGGTATTTTGTACAGGAGTTCCTGCAGCATACCGAACGGACAGATCCAGCCGCATGCGACCCTGCCCGCAATGAAGCCGATTGCGAGCAGGAAGCCGAGAATACCGAGTATTGCCAGAGCATCGGGTCTTCCGGAAGCAAGCCCCCCAAGAAATCCGTCGGAGGAGACCATGCTCTGGATGGAGCCCATCGGACATGCAAGAACGCTGGAAGGGCAGGAGTAGCAGTGCAGTCCGGGGATGCAGAACATCTTGGAGCCGCCTGTGAATAT
>Ga0190293_1000374_pt1 | contig 15975 bp, 9 predicted proteins | sample 48693001_MG_FD_161671 | JGI IMG/M metagenome (GOLD analysis project Ga0190293, IMG submission 161671) | Hydrothermal vent microbial mat bacterial communities from Southern Trench, Guaymas Basin, Mexico - 4869-30-0-1_MG | ecosystem: Environmental > Aquatic > Marine > Hydrothermal vents > Microbial... | reverse complement strand
AATTTCCTGCGCGATATTTATCTCTCTTTTTACCCTGTGAAATTTCTTTCCACTATTAATGAAGTCGGGGTTCAGGAATTTGATCGCGACCTCCTTGTCAAGGATCAAATCATTTGCTTTATAAACGACACCAAAACCACCTGAGCCAAGTTCCTCCATTAATTTATAGCGGGAATTGATCTTCTTCCTTTTGAATGTTTTAATCCGATTCAAAAATGAATCTCTAAGAGCTGAATTTTCAACTATAGTATTTCTTGAATCGTTTTTCCCACTCATAGAATTGATTCAGGCCTTAAAATTTTTATCATAGACTTTGACCGTACTCCCAGGTCAGAAAAAGGGTTTGAATTGTTTGAAATTTCATATCCCTTTAATTCTTTCATTTTGTTCCCTGTTATTTCCATGATCTTTCCATATATGAATGAATCATAGAACAGCCACAATTTAGTGAACATATCCCCCCTGCTGTCCCGTAGCAATTTTGCCAGGATCTCTTCAGCATATTTCCCGGCATTCGAATGATCTCCATTCAAAGCTATAAAATATGCTCTGGACATAGCAGCAAGATGTCCATCCAACAATGAATTGACCGCAATATCAGAAAAGTAAAAATCCGCCAGCTTCAGATCTTCATTGTTTTTATGATTATTTTTTCCGTTAAAAATATAGTTTAAAAGAACAGATCTCGAATATAACAATCGTGTTTCTGAAAGAGTGAAAGGAGTTGATCGGATTCCGATTAAACGTGAAGTCTTTTCAAGTGAATTAACATAATCTCCTTTGAAAATGGAGATCATCCCCCTAATATAATTCTCAGCTTTTTTATACTCTCCCGACAGATCCGAGGCAGATCTGAAATCTCCGGAGTTCAGGAAAACATAAATTTTAAACAGCTTAACACCGAAATTACCAAGCCCGAAAAACTTTGAATACTCTGAAGAATCTTTCTCGATTTCTCTCAGCAACTTTTTATTCTGACCCGACAAAAAGTATAGTTCTGCCATTTTCTGGTCAAGATCGATATTCTTGAAAAGAAAGTTATCAGAAATATTAAAATATTTTTCCGCCCTGGAATAATCTCCTGAGCTCAAACACATATCACCGGCAAAATAATTTATAAGAGCCAGGAAAACCGGATTGGAAATGTCCAATTTCAAAGCATCATTGATCGCTTGAAATTGATCATCATAACTTCTTTTTTCAATCTTTTTTTGATAAGCTCGAGTCAGGAAATAGATCATATCTGCAATTTCCTGAGGTTTGTCCTTATAGACCTTTACACCTTCAGCATCCCTTATACTCAGCTCCCACTCTTTAGAAAGTGTAAATATTCTATTGTCTAACTGGGATTTAAAAGAGATGATCCCATTCCCATCCCATTCGTTCGTTACTATTTCGGTTTTGTGCGGAACAAGCATATAAGAGAATTTGGGGCTGCTCCTGACTATATTTTCACGAAGAGAAGGAGGTAATTGAATATCACTGGCATCTCTGACACTGATATCACATAAGAATCTAAGATGACAAAAAGGGTTGCTCATTCCAATGATCAGAGCTCTGGTCTCATCATCCTTATCATTATAGAAATAGTACTTCTCGATATGACCGGGATTAAGGAATATATGAAAATCTTTTTTATCCAGAATGCAAAGCTCGGACGGGTACATGCTCATGTTCTGATAAGTGGTAAAAACGATTTCCCTTTTCTCATCAAAATTCATATCGATGTGTCTGATATCACTAAAATCCATCCAACCTGAAAACAATGATCTTTTCATGAAATTATTTTCCAGATGGAAGTTCTTATGATGAAGAGTTCTCCCCTTATTATTTAAAAGGACAACACTACTTGCAAATTCTTCAGATTTTATAGAGAGTCTTACTATATCTTTATATAATTTTTTTTTTGTAAGGAACACAGCAGCAATTTTTTCTTTTTTATTTGAATAACTCTCTTTAGCAACTCTTGATCTTAACCTCCTGAAATCACCATCGATCTCCATAGGCAATGCATTAAGTATCGACATCGGGGCAAAATCCTTTTTATACAATTCAGAACCGAAACTATTGGAAACTATGATTTCCGATCCATCAAATTTCAGATCTGATATGATCCCGGAATTTTTAAAATAAAATAATATAGATAAGATCATTAAAAAAACCAAACTTATTAAAACAAAAAAAATCCTTTTCTTTTTTTTTATTAAATTTGATATTATTTTAAGGAACGGTATTTTCTCAAGACTGAAAAATTTTATCATTTCGTCAATTGACGCAAATCTGAATTGTTTTTCAGTCTCGATGGCTTTATAAATTCCAAATTTCAAGAATCGGGGAACAGGGAAATTAAACTTGTAGACTTTTCTCGGATCGGAATTGATCCTCTCCATTAATTGTTCAATTGTCGAACTATCATTCTTCTCATCCTTTTCCCGGGTCAGAGTATAATAAAGGATCAACCCCAATTGATAAATATCAGAAGTATGATCAAGTGGTACACCTTTTATCTGTTCAGGCGACATATATTTAGGTGAACCTATCATCTCACCTAATGAAGAGGTTTTTTCTGTATCTCCAAGCTCTTTAGATAATCCGAAATCAATTATCTTTATATTTCCCTCTGACGTAATAATAATATTTGAAGGTTTGATATCCCTATGGATAATGTTTTTATCATGAAGTGACTTTATCCCGTTTAATATCTCAATAAATACAGGTTTGAATTCTACCCATTTTAATAACTTTTGTTCATTTATAAACATTTTCAGATTAACACCTTTAATAAATTCCATGATCAGGAAAGGTGTATTGTTCATGTACTCAATACCGAATATCTTTACAACTCTTTCATCAGATATTTTTTGTGAAGTATTAATCTCTCTCTGAACCCTGATGAATTTTTTCTGATCATCCCGGATATCCGGATCAAGAAATTTTAATGCCACATCTTTGTTTAACAAAAGATCAGTTGCCCGGAAAACTATTCCAAATCCTCCGGAACCTATATTTTCCTTAATCTTATATCTGGAATTAATAATTTGCCCGGGATTTAATCCAAACCCGGAATTTCCTATGTCAGCATCATCTGAACCGATCTTCTCAGTTTTTCTAAGTTCTTCCATCATTTATGATTTGATCTTTTTAATTCCAAGACGAAGCATTTTTTTATGGAGGCCTCTGTAGGTCATCCCCAATTTTTTCGCAGCATGAGTTTTATTCCAGTTGTTTTCACCTAAAACTTTTATTATTTTTGTTATTTCGCTCTCGCTCCTGGCCTCATTCTCACGCCCGTACCTATCGTTTTTTTGCTCAGACCATTCCTTTATTTCGCTCGACAGTATATTAAATTTAATAAGTTCATCACTGTCGGAAAGACTAATTATCCGATTTATCTCATTTTTTAATTGTCTTATGTTTCCCGGCCAATTGTATCCCAATAATGCCTTCTGGGCATTAATTGAATATCCTTTGAAATCCTTCCCTGCCCTTCTTGAAAATTCACTGGAAAAATAATTTATAAGGATAGAGACATCTTCCTCCCTTTCTCTCAATGGCGGGATATTAATAATATGATGGACAAGCCTGTAATAAAGATCTTCTCTAAATTCTCCATTTTCAATCTGTTTGTTCAGATCTTTATTTGTTAATGATATTATCCTCAAATTCACTTTGATCAGTTCGGTCCCTCCAATTCTATAGAACTCTTTCTCCTGTAATGCACGTAAGATACTTGCCTGAAGAGTAAGGGGCATATCTCCGATCTCATCAAGCACCAATGATCCGCCACAGGCCAATTCAAGTTTCCCTTTTTTCCTTGCATACGCATCAGTAAAAGCACCCTTCTCATACCCGAAAAGTTCTGCCTCCAGGAGATTTTCCGGAATTGCAGCACAATTTATTGCCACATATTTTCCTTTTTTTCTGGATGATCTTTCATGGATCATCCTTGCAAACAATTCTTTCCCGGTTCCACTCTCTCCGCAGATCAGTATAAATAGTTCACTTTTAGAGATCTTTTCAGTTTGCTTTATCAGATTCTTGATTATCTTACTGCCTCCGACAATATCGCCATTGCGGACTACGACTTCTTCTTTTCCTGGAACTCTTTCATTTCCTTCTATCATCTTTGAAATTAGTTCGATCTCATTTGTAAGAGTTCTCAAAAACTCGAGTATCCTTTCCTCTGTCTTTTCCGCTTCAAACTGAATGTAAATTAATGCAGCTTTCTTCTTTTCCAGAATAAACGGGAATGAGTAAAAATCATTCTTCCTTCTTTGATCTTTTCCGGGGAACGTTTCTCTTTCAAATATTTCTGAGGTTGAGACCAAAAATTGTTCTATCCTGTCAACATCAGTTTCTCTCCTCCTGATCGTTACCGGGAAATCATATCCATTTTCGGTTTTAGTAATAATAAAGATACTGCCAAGATCAGAAATACTGGATAAATAATTTGACACCTCAAAAAGTAATTCACTGATACTATGTTTTCTGGCTCCTGTCTTCAGGATCTGTTTAAGGATCTCTTCAAATATATTTTTGATATATTTTGTTTCCCTTTTCCTTATCCTTGTTTCACTCTCTTCCCGTATCTTATTAAAGATCGGAATAAGTTTTTCCGAAGTTCTAAACTCATCAAGATCACCTTCTTTCATCAGGAATTCAACACTTCCTGCTGAAAACAGATCTCCAAGTTTAATAATCGATTCACTGATCTTTACACCGGAGTAATATGTCCCGTTTGTTGAATTAAGATCAACTATTTTAATTGAATCCGATCTGACATCAATTTTCAGGTGGTAACCCGATATCAACTCATTGTTTATTATCAGATCGTTATCCTGATTCCATCCGATCGTTATCTCAGGCTTATTCAGAGGAAATTTTTTTACAAAACCATCCATGTAATACATAAGATATTTCATAAGAAAACAGTATATTATAAATTAAAACTTTTAACAATTTGACAATAAAGTTCACATTCAGGTTCATACCGGTTCATATTTGTTCATATCATAGTATGTCAGTTCAAGGTAAACTTAAAGGAGATCGGAAATCAACACCTATCTCTATTCCGGAATGAATCCGAGGTAGCTGTTCCAATTCTTTTTCAATTCCTTTTCCGAGAATCCGTTATAACCTATTGAACTGAATGCGGAAACGGCCATCAGAGCGGACAGGTCCCTCTCCCCCGGCCTCGTTCTGTTAATGAAATCCTCCAGGCTGGAATATCCTGTTCCCCTCTTTTTAAGGATCAGAGAAGATGATTTCCGGCCTATACCCTTAATGAATATCAGGCCGGTCCTGATAGACCCGTTCTCCTCAATGAACCCGATATCACTCAGATTAATATCCGGGGGGAGGAGTTTCAGGCCGCAATTCTTCGCCTCTTCAATATAGACCGGAAGGGGATAATACCCGCCGCCGGAATTGAACAGGCGTGAAAAGAACCGGACAGGAAATTTTGCCTTCATCCATGCAGAAGCATAGGCAGAATATGCATACGATATACTGTGTGCATTGTTGAAAGCATAAAGTGAAAAATCCGACACTATTTTCCAGAATCTGGCGAGTTCTAATTCGCTCCATCCTTTCTCTCTCCCTGAAACAAAAAATTCATCCCTGAATTCCTCCCCTCTCTTTTTTTTCAATCTTCGCCTGACCTTTTCCGACATCTCAAGCCCCCATCCGGTCACATGGTGGATCAGGATCGATATCTGCTCCTCATATATCAAAGCCCCTCTGGTGTAGGAAAATATCTCCCCGAGGAGAGGATGGAACGGAGCTTTGTTTTCAAGGTATGCTTTTTTCATTCCGGACCTTGCAGGGCCGGGCCTTATTATTGCTATTGAGATAGCCAGCTCCTCAAGATTCGAGGGTGCGGCCTTCAGGAGATTCTCCCTCGCGAGAGGGCTCTCCAATTGAAAACAACCCCTGGTCAAAGCCCCCTTTATTGTACCCCATACCAGATCGTCATTAAAATTTATATTATTGCCGTATATATATGGAGAAATAACGTCAAACCCCCTCACCCCCAGGAGGTCCAGCTTAAATATTTTCAACCTCTCCACCGTATCCTTATCCCAGGCGATCTGATCGAACCCGTGAGGAGAAACCTCCACCGGGAATGATTCCCTTATATCTTTTTCAGAAAATATAACACCGCCAAGATGAAGTGATAATTCTCTGTAAACGCCCTTCAGGAAAGAGGCTTTTTCGTTGATCTCTCTTATCTGCCCAGAACCCCTTCCCTTCAGTTCCGAAGGCGAGGCAAATATATCAACCTCCTTGCTCATCCGGTGAGACTCCTCAGGATCAAACCCATAATTCCTTGCAAGCTCATATAATGCTGACCTTCCTCTGAAAAACTTATGAGTGGATATAAAAGCCACTTTCCCCGGGAATCTTCTGAATACCCACTTCAACACCCCCTCCCTGCGGGATGAGTCTATATCAATATCTATATCGGGAAGTTCATCCCTCAGCGAATTAACAAATCTCTCGAACAACAGGTTATGCTGCATCGGATCCACTCTGGAAAGGCCGAGCAGGTACAATATATATGAGGAACCCCCGGAACCCCTGATATTAAAATAGATCCCATTACTTCTGCAGTATCCTGTTATTTCTTCAGCGATAAGGAAATAAGGGGCAAATCCCAATTCATCTATCTTTGACAACTCTTTTTCAGCCCTTTCCCTGGCCTCTGTGCCGGATCGCCTCCGGTCAAGTTCCTTTTGTACGGTTATACGGAGACGGGCTGAATGAGTGCTCCCGTTACCCTTCACCGGAGATCCCCCGAAAGAGGACCTGAAACGGTCGGCAAAATCGAACCGGACAGACTCCGCCAGCATAAAAGTGTTTTTAAGAGCTTCTCTCCCATACTTTCCCCACCGCTTCGTTATCGCACTATAGCTGAGAGGCCCGTACAGTGGAATATGAGGGTCATTCTCAACCTCACCGGCCGGAAGGTGGTGAAACACAGAGGCAACTACCTTATAACTCTCCGGAGATCCTGTCCACCTGAGAGTATTAGCCCAGACCACAGGGATCCTGTTCCTCACAGCATAGTTAAGGTATCTCCTGTCACTATTCCACTCCAGTCCGAAATATATTTCCCCTCCGGACATCCTCTCTCTGATATTATTGAACACTGCGGAAATATCCCCTTTGATCTTCCCCGGAATAAAAACGGCAGAAACCTCCTTCATAGGTGTCAGCATTTTTTTATTGTAGGAAGAAACAACAGAAAAATATCCCTCCGGTGTTTGTGGAAAAAGGAGAAGTGAACCTGATCCCCGAAGAACTATTTCCGTCCCCGGGATAAATCGGAGTCCGCTGTCCGCTGCAGCCCTGTAAAATTTTTCCCATGCAAGAATTGAGAGAGGATCCGTAACTGTGATCACCCCTCCCCCTCTCCTCATCAAAGAAGAAAGTCCGGAAGCTGATACTGCACCCTTCCCTCTTGAAAATACCGAATAAACCCTCAGTGGAATGTATCTCATTTTTTGTTCGCCTTTTGTTCGTAATCAGTATAATATAGTTTTATCGGATTTTCAATAAGTATTAAAAAAATATATTAGATTCCGGTATAGTGAAATCCGGAGTGAAAAATCAAAATATCCTTATCCGGATAAACCGGGCAGAATTATCCTATACAGGCACTACTACTCTTATTATTTACAGATCCGGTCAGCCTCTTTTATAGACTATTGCAACAACAGTTATGTCATCACCGCCCATATTTATCGAAAGCCCATAAGGCCTTTTTGGATCAATATTTATCTGAGCTTCTCCTGCTATTCCGGTCAGCTGCTCCCAGATCGTTACAGCCTGATGGACACCGGTCGCACCTGTGGGATGCCCCCATCCTATCAATCCACCTGTTGTATTCATCGGGATCTTACCATCTCTCGCTGTGTTTCCTTCAGCTACAAAATCTGCTCCTTCTCCCGGTTTTGCATATCCAAGTGCTTCCACCGCCAGGATCCCGGCAATTGTAAAACAATCATGAGTTTCAATAGTTCCCAGATCATCTATTGTTATCCCTGCAGATTCTAATGCTTCCTCTGCCGCCATTTTTATTGTGCTCAGGGTTGTCAGATCTTCTGGTGGAGCAGTAATATCCGCTTCACATTGTCCCCATCCTACTACTTCAATTGCATCCTTTTTCTCGATCCCGATCTTCTCAAGGCCTTCTTCAGATACAATTGCTATTGCAGATGCTCCATCAGAAACTTTTGAACAATCAAATACATTCAGATTATCAACAAAGGTTCTCCCATTCGGTTCACTCATACCGAGGGCTTCCAGGTCTTTAACTTCATTATGAAATTCCTGAGCAGTCGGGCAGAGACGTGCATTCTCAATTGCATTCCGGAACCATCTGGCCAGGCCCTTTCTTGATTTTTCCCTGCCGTACTTTTTAAAATATGCTCCTGCCCTGTCGCTGAATTGTCCCGGGAAAAAATATGCATGCCCCTTCTTCCTTTCCTTGTACCATCCGGCACCTGCAAGGATATCAGCTCCATAGATCGCCTTAACGGTATTCTGCACCTCCACACCTATGGTCAGGACAACATCAGCAGTTTCAGCAAGGACCGACCTGATCCCTGCCATAAGAGCGAGGCCACCTGACCCGCAGGCCCCCTCAACACTTGTTGCAGGTTTTCCAAAAAGATCCTTATCGATCATCGGAATAAATCCCGGGAGATTTGCCTGCTTATTAAACCTTGCAGCCATAAAATTGCCTATAACACTCTCATCAACATTTTTTCCACCACCGATCTTTGACAGGGTTCCCTCTCCGCTTTCTTTAATATAGTGTTCTATACCGGGGCGGGGTTTCTTTGGATGGAATTCTTTTCTCCCTGTTCCGAGTGAAACAGTATTAAACCCTGCTGTCATGTATACTTTTTTTCTTAATTTTTTCATTTTTTACCCCTGATTTAAAAAATCATTTATAGGACCATAAGCATGGAAAAATCCTGTAAGCATAACTGTATTCACATCCGCTTCATTCGCAGCAACATTGTCCGCAACAAGTTTTTTACCTATCTCTTTTGACCTCTTTATATATCTTACAGCAAGATCTGATCCGTTCGAAGTCACACCTTTCAAAGTGAAAAAATACCCCTTAAGAATATCATCCTTATCTTTTTCTCTGATTATACTCTTCCAGGCAGGAACACAATCGGGAATAGTCCCGAGGAATTCATCTGTTTTCACTTTAAGATCATCTATCGGTACATAAGCTTTGTTGTCAGGATCATAGATCGCTACCGGGCGGCCTTTCTCATATTTAAGGAAACCATTTTTTTGAGAACCATCTGAATTCTGTCCACCCCTTACATTCTGATCGATCATCATATCAAGTATCTCACTGTGAAGGTCCTCATCATCAAGATGCGGATTCATTACCTGCATTATATACCGGCATACATCTATACCGACATAATCGATCAACTGAAATATACCCATCGGCCTTACAAGAAGTTCCTGGCTTACTTTGTTGAGCGTATAAACCCCTCCCGCAAATCCGAGATCTTTACTTATCCTTTTTGCTTCCTCAATACCATGGAGAGCATCTCTCATGAAATGCCCATTACCGATAAATCCTGCAAAATCATTTGAAGGAACTGTGACCTTTCTGAGTCTTGAGGCAAAGGTCGCAGCAAATTCTTTAAGTTCGGGAAGAGTCTTATCCGTAACTATGACCTCTACAAGTTTTTGAACTGCCGGGGGATTATAGAAATGAAATCCTATTATCCTGCCTCCCAGATCTGCATCACTATCAAGGCTACCGATCGGCACAGAAGAAGTGTTTGTAAAATACCAGGGGGATAATTTTGTATTATCTTCGATATCCCTGAAGATTTTTACCTTTAGTTCAGGGTTCTCATTCACTGCTTCAAATATCAAATTCGATTTGTAAGCAGGATCAAGCCCGGTCGTTGGCCTGATAACGCTCATCACATCAAAAACATATTGTTCGATTATTTCCCCATTCTCGATCAGATCAGCCTTGTCGGCATATGCACTCCGTAATGCAACCGTTTTCTTTTCTGCTATCTTTGTGATCTGGACTCTGAGATAATCCATAAGTCCTGCCAGACCGGAATCAGAAACATCCATTGCATTCAGAACAAAATTTCTATCCTTGTTCTCAGGTTTCAGGTTCAGGTCTGCCATTTCAACTGCAGTAAGAAGCAGTATCCCACTCCCCATTTTCCCTGCAGCTCCAAGCACAGTTACATTTTCAAGAATATCTTCATATTTCATTTAATTCTCCTCCCATTCCGGCGTCCTTTTTTCAAGAAAAGCCTTCATCCCTTCAGTTCCTTCATTCCCGAAAAGTGTCCCGAATTCTTCAGCTTCAATTTCAGATCCGGAATCGATATCGGTCTCGATACCTTCACGGACAACTTTCTTAATTAATGAAATCGCTTTAGGCCCTTTTGTCAATATTTTTTTCATCATATCAAGTGCAGTATTTAAAAGTTCATCCTGTTCGACGACCATCTGTACAAGTCCTATTCTCAAGGCCTCTTCAGACCCGATCATATCAGCGGTCATCAGGAGGTTCAACGCATTCCCCAACCCTACATGACGTGACAACCTCTGGGTCCCGGCAAACCCTGGAATCAGTCCCAGATTAACTTCAGGTTGGCCGAACTTTGCTTTCACTCCGGCAATTCTAATATCACAAGCCATTGCAAGTTCACATCCGCCGCCAAGAGCAAAACCGTTGACTGCAGCTATCACAGGCTTACTGAACATCTCAATACCCCTGAATGTTTTCTGCCCGTCTTTTGAAAATTTTACTGCAGCGGCATCATCCATATTAACCATTTCGGAAATATCCGCTCCGGCTACAAATGCTTTCCCTTCACCTGTAATAATTAAACCTCTTACCGAATTACTATTCCTTAGCTCATCCAGCAGTGAATCCATCTCAGTAAAAAATCTGCTGTTCAATGCATTTAAAGCTTCCGGGCGGCTTATATGTATCAAACCGATATTATCCCTGACATCAAGCTTTAATATCTCATATTTCATGAAGTCCTCCTGTTGGTCATATTATATTATTTTTGATAACACAGGGGAATAATATTGTCAATTTAGAGGTAAATTTGAAGTGAAAAAGAACAGACTGAATTCAGTTAATTTCAGTTTATTCTTGATGCAGTCCAGCCAAGGTGAATCCCTTCGCCATAATAATCTCCGGCCATTGAAGTTACAGAACCGGTAAAAACATAATCAGCCCAGTTTTCATAGGTCATAATGAAACTATCAGACTCAACGGTCCAGGTTCCGGAATATCCGTGTGAATCTGAGAATGTCCCTGCGAACGGAGTATCTCCGGCAAATGTGATGGTCATGTTATTTTGAGAACCATCCTCAATATAATAAGCAAATTCCCAGTCATCTCTGATATCAATTATCCTTACAGTCATTGTTGCATTATTATACATAATTAATGATCCTGCAGAACTCCTGAAACCTTCATTTACAGATACTTCTATCTGTACATTCTCTTCTGCCGGGAAATACTCATACTCTATTGCATCAAGTTCATTCACTGTATATGTCCCATCATCCGGGGTTCCGGTACAACCATCTTCCAGAATTACTATCAATGTATATTCAGGAGTTCCGAATCCGGTGCAGCCGTTGAAAGAAAATGATATTAAAATCATTGCAATAGTCAGTAAGATAATATTTTTAAGATTTTTCATTAAGTTCACCTTTTAATCCCGAATTCTACATTATTATCACCTACATTTCAATAGAAACAGGACGCCCTTAAATCATATGACTTCAAAATCCAGTAAAAAGTTTCAAAGATATTGAATTCGACAGGTAGAGATCTCAGGTCAAAATGTACAATTGACTATGATCCCTGATTATGTTAAAAACACTTCTTATTCGTGAGGTAACATTGAAATTTAAGATCTTTATCCTATTATTAATTATTCCTGTCTTTTTTGTATCTGCAGAACAAATAAATGAAATGGAGATGAAAGGGATTTTTTCTCTCGGTTATAATGATACTTTCGCTCCTGAATCAACGACCCTCAGATATCTACTCTCCAATGGAGATGATTCGTCAATACAGAATAACCCGCCGGAAACAATAAAAAGAAAAAAACTGGGGAGGGCTGTATTGTATATGGGAACTATCTGGCTTGCCGATTCGATCAGATACTGGGCAACATATGCGGCCTGGATCGAGGATTGGCAATTCCAGCTTAGCTGGAAAGATCAGAAGATCAGGTTTTTTTCATTCAGGGCAAACAAATTTGATTCAAATCCATTCAGGACAAATTGGACTCACGGACTTGGAGGAGCAATATATTTTAATATCGCAAGGTACCATAACCTGAATCTTTTTGAGTCAGTTTTGTTCGAATCCGCGACTTCGATGATATGGGAATATCTTACCGAATGGAGAGAGGTCATTTCATTAAATGATAATTTCTTCAGCGGGCTCGGAGGACTCCCGATAGGCGAACCATTTTATCAATTAGGGAAATATCTCCTGAGCAGGAAAGGTGCGCTGAGTCATATCGCCGGTTACGTCCTGAATCCTGTGATGGGGATCAGTGACCTTTTCGGAGGGAAAAATTGGAGATCAAATTTCAAAGAAGAATATTTCTCCTCTCCCGGCCTCAGGCTATCGCTGAATAATGAAAATTTCAGTTACCGGGATAAGGACAAGGACAGTGGTAATAGAATTCACTTTAATATAGGTTCTGAATTTATGAAAATACCTGAATTCAGCGATGCTGGAAATAAAGAAATTAAATTGAAGCTTACTACAACTTTTTATTCAGATATTGAATTCGGGATCTCTATCGATAATGGAAGTGTTGAAGAATATAATTTTAATACAAAAATAATATACCTGGGTATGTTCAGCCAGAGGATAAACAAGCAGGACAGCGGGAACCTGGAGGGGTACTCATTTTATATCGGCGCTTCATCTGCATTTAACTTTTACAAGAAAAAAGCTCTTGAATCTTATGATAAAGGTGAATATCACTATGATTTCACTGCTAAGGAACAACCTGAACAGCCTACAAATTTCACAGATAAACTTGCAATTATTAATCTGATAGGCCCTTCTGCCCGATTGATCTTATATTCATCACCTTTTAAATTAGATGTTGCAGCTGATGCTTATTTTGATTTCGGGCTTGTAAATTCCTTTGCCCTGAACAAATATTCTGAGGAAAATGATATTTTTTCACCGAGGATGAAAACAACACTTATACATTACGGATATTATTATGCATTCGGATACACCCTTAACATGAGTGCCAGGCTGGAATTATCAAATGTTTTTGTACATGGAGGCATTAGATACCAGAGTTACGGTTCCATCCAGGGGCTTGACAGATTTCAGGATGAGATCCGTGATGACAGCAAGGTCTATGATTCCAGATCCATATTAAACGGGGGCATTGGATACCATATTCCGGGAAGCAGGTTTTCTATTTCACTCCTTTATAAAAGAATAGTGCGTGAAGGCACAATTAAGGATATAATGGTTGATGAGGTTGAAACAAGAATCTTTTCTTCACTGAAAATCACTTTCTGAAAAAGATCATTTATTTATCGGCACGGAACCAAGTTCGGCGTTTATGAACGCCACAGCCAATTCAAAATTACGTTTATCGATATCATTCAGTTTAACCATTCGTCTTACGATCCTGCTGCCTCTTCTGAGATATATCTCAAGTTCACTATCAATAATACCGGCTCCTCCGGTCCTGAAATATACAGGAGCGAATCCGATGCACTTAATAATATGAAAACTTATCTTTGTATACCCTTTCAGATCATTCCCGAAATAATCACCGAGGCCGGATATAAGTTCACTCTCTTCATTCCATAACTGGTCATGTTCCAGTTTTTTTGTAAAAACCTTCAATTTTGAAGTGATCCTGTATCTCAACCGCTGAAAACTTAAGAACATTTTGAATGACATTCTGTTCTTATTTACAATAGTTGCCTCGACCATCTTTGCAGGGATCTTCAAATGGTTCATCACAAAATCGATCTGTCCCGGACTTAACTCAATGGTAAATTTTGAATTTTCATCAAAGAGATCCGATTTGTTATGACCTGAATTTATTACATATAATTTCCCTGAACCCGAAAGTTTTATAAGCTCTTCAAGACCGATAAAAGCATTACTTCCGGAAATACGAAAAGGCTTTATTATTTCTGTAAATTTTCTTTCGCCTGTTTTTCGAGTATGGAGAAACATCAACTCTTCTACTCTTCTTCTATGTTCTGATCTCAATTTCGGATATTTAGTTCCAAGGAAATAATAAAGTTTATAAATATATGGAACAACTTTCGGATGAACATCTTCCCACTCTGATTCTCCCGTCTCCAGAACTGCTGAAAAGATCAGCCCCCTGAATGGCGGGAAGTCCATTTTTTTCCTTGTGACACCATTCTCCGTAAACCATATCCTGCACATTCCCCCTGAAGACGGGATACCGCACAATCCTGTAATTGTTGATTCTTCATCCCCGATCTTCATTGATACCAGGGTATCCGGGATTGTTCTTTCGGTAATAATCTCATTCCCGTTAAGAATGATTTTTTTTCCTGACCACCTCAGATATTCCTTTAAAATCTCAATCTCTCTTCTATAATCTTTATTACGCCGGGATAATAAAAGTTTTGTCCCCTTCTCCAGGGAAGACCCCTCCTCCAGTAGAACTTCTTCATCAGTGATACTCAAGCTATAGCCTGCATTTCCGGATATTGTCTCGATCTTTATACTCTTCGGCTCCGATGCAAAAACAGCCAGCAATCCCGCGCCATGATCACCCCTCAGTCTCCTGATCGCGGCTCCTTTCCTCTCAACAGGAGCATTTTTGTTCTTCAGTTCCGCAAGCATATTCAGATCTCCGGAAACTATTCCGGTTCCATTGTCAGATATTTCAGTTTTATTCTGATCAATAATGATATTTATATTATCGGCACCTCTCTGAAAAGCTGTTTTAATCAATTCTGTAGAATATAAGAGGGCGGACCTCTGTGAAAAAACTGCGGCTTTATGAAGATATGATTCAACATCCAGTGAAAACAACAGGTTCTCTTTCATTTTATCTTCCATTTTTCAAAATTGTTCTGATGACCTTCACAAAAGATATATTTCTGTCAGTATAAAAGAACAACGACTTCTCCATTATCATTTCAAAAAATCTGTACATAGCCAGCTCACGGCTGTTTTCATATAATTCGAGAATCGCACCAAGTTCCGGAGATCTCATATTCAAAGCGATGAATCTTTTTGGATAACCTGTTTTCCTGAAGAATTTGCCATATGAAATAATTGAAAGGTCAATGTCCCGGAAAGGATTTGTTTCAAGGTTCAGTGCATTCAGGCATGATAAATTTTTCCATGGCAGTTTTTCAAGGATCTGATTCACATCGCCGATGAACCCTGTCAACAATTCACCCCCATTCTCATTCTTAAGATCCAGCCCCAATCCTTTTATCCAGACAAGATCAACTATTCCGTAAAACAATCTTATCAGTGAATGCTGAATACTATTGTCGGAATCAATAATGATCTCATCCGATCCTTTCAGTTCATCTACAAGTGAATTTCCCGTTTTCCCAAGAAAAAGCCTCCGCTGTTTTAATAATCTGAGCCCCTGTTTTATAGATATATTCTTTCCGGAGATAGTTGTAATTATTTCCTGCTCAACTATGTCAAAATTATAATTCCATAATTCCGGATCAAGAAGATAACTTTTCCCTATCTCAATAATATCACGCCTGGCCTTTACTTTATTCCTCGGGTTTAACTTCTCTTTTCTCTCTTTTTCCTTAGCCAGCCTATCCTTGTAAAAAAGAATTATCGGGAAAACTGATAGGAGAAGGAGGAGGAAGATCATTTTAAGCACAAGTGGTAATATCTTCTCACCTTTTATTGCATCATTTTTATTG
>Ga0190293_1000373_pt1 | contig 15986 bp, 10 predicted proteins | sample 48693001_MG_FD_161671 | JGI IMG/M metagenome (GOLD analysis project Ga0190293, IMG submission 161671) | Hydrothermal vent microbial mat bacterial communities from Southern Trench, Guaymas Basin, Mexico - 4869-30-0-1_MG | ecosystem: Environmental > Aquatic > Marine > Hydrothermal vents >... | reverse complement strand
TGAGCTTCTTCAAGAAATTCAGTAGAATCATCAGCAATATGAAGGATGATTTCTGTACCTCTATCTTTTTTCTTTCCTTTTACTAGCGTGTATTCAGTAGAGCCATCACAAGACCAATGTGCAGCATCATCGCCTTTAAAAGATTTAGTAAAGATTTCTACTTTGTCAGCTACCATAAAAGCAGAATAAAAACCTAGTCCGAAATGTCCGATTATGCCTGTCTCATCAGCTTTGTCTTTGTATTTGTCTAAAAATTCTTCAGCACCAGAAAAAGCAATCTCATTAATATACTTTTTCACTTCATCTGCAGTCATTCCTAATCCTTGATCAATGATATGAAGTTTTTTACCTTTTTTGTCAATTTTAACCTCAATTTGAGGATTGCCATATTCTACTTTAGATTCACCAACATTAGTAATGTGCTTCAATTTTAAAGTAGCATCTGTAGCATTACTTATAAGTTCACGTAAAAAGATTTCGTGATCACTATACAAGAATTTTTTTATTAAAGGGAAAATGTTTTCTACTGCAACATTAATACTTCCTTTTGCCATAATTTAATTTATTAATTATTTCCACTTAATGGGAAACTGTTTATATTTAATTTCTGTAAAGAGATAAACAACAAAAATGCCAAGAGTTAAAAGGTGACAAACTGACATTGCATAAAAAAAGACCATTCTTTTAAGAATGGTCTTTAGATGTAAATTATTAATTTTTTATGACTTCTTTAGGCGAATTAATATCAGGTTTGTTTTTAAGATATTTTTCTAGCCATTGGTCTTGTTCCCAAAGCATATGTAGAACAGACTCTTTTGCTCTATAACCATGACTCTCTTTAGGAAGCATCACTAATCTAACAGGTGCTCCTAAACCTTTAAGAGCATTAAAATATCGTTCACTCTGTAAAGGGTATGTTCCAGAATTATTATCTGCTTCACCATGAATTAATAATAAAGGTGTTTTCATAGTGTCTGCGTGCATAAATGGTGACATATTATAATAGATTTCCGGTGCTTCCCAATAGTTACGCTCTTCACTTTGGAATCCAAAAGGAGTTAAGGTTCTATTATATGCACCACTTCTAGCAATCCCAGCAGCAAATAAATTTGAATGTGACAATAAATTTGCTGTCATAAATGCACCATAAGAATGGCCGCCTACTGCAACTTTGCTTCTGTCAATATATCCTAAATTATCAACAGCATCAATGGCAGCTTTGGCATTAGAAACTAATTGTTTAATAAATGTGTCATTCGGTTCTTCATCACCTTCACCAACTATTGGAAAGGAAGCATCATCTAAAACTACATATCCTTTTGTAACCCAATAAATAGGTGACCCATACCATGGATATGTGAAATTATTTGAATTTGATGTGCTTTGTCCAGCACTGCTTTTATCTTTATACTCTCTTGGATAAGCCCACATTATCATAGGATATTTTTTACCCTCCTCATAATTTGTAGGTAAATATAAAGTCCCTGATAATTCTAAGCCATCTTCTCTTTTGTATTTAATAACCTCTTTGTGTACGTTTTGAATACTACTAAAAGGGTTTTTAAATTGTGTAAGTGGAATTGGTGCTACTTTCTTTTTAATATTTCTAATATAATAGTTTGGATACTCGTTTTTAGATTCAATTCTAACTAGGACCTCACCTTTTTTCATATCTAAAGCAGCGGAAATATTTTCTACTTTATCAGTTAAGTTCGATTGATATAATCTAGTAGTTTCTTTAGTTTTTAGATTCATTTCATCTATAAAAGGAAACTTTCCTTTGTCACTATAACCATCACCAATTAAATAAGCATTGTCTCCAACTAAATCTAGAGTGTAACGCCCATATTCATTTCTTTTAGTTACAAATCTCCCAGGATCACTATAACGATCTTGATAATTTCTATCAGAAATTTTAATAGGAACAATTGAATTATTTGAAGGATTTATTAAATATGTTTTCGTATTTCTAGTGTTCCACCAGTAATCACGAGCAATTGCAATATGATCATTACCCCAATTAATTCCACTAAAACGGCCAATTGTTTTGCATACAAGTGTCCCTTTAGCTTTAAATGGAGCATCTAATTGAAATACTTGATCTCTATATGGAACTTCAATATTAGCATCTCCTTCATCAAGAGCTTCAACCCAAACAAGTGTATTTGGTTTGTCTCCTCTCCAAGAAAGGCTTCTTTTACCTTTTCTAACAGACATAAAACCTTTAGGTAAATCTTCAATTAAAGGGACTTGTAATGCCGTGCTAATTAAGTTAGCATCTGTATCATAAATATTAGTTTTTGAAGGAAACCTACTATATGGAACTAAATAAGAAAAAGGTTTTTCTATAGTTGTTATCATTATATAATTACCATCTGGAGAAAACGAAATACTTCTGTACATGTCACTTTTCATCCATAAAATTTTGGTACTGTTTAAGTCAACTTTATACAATTCAGAGAGAACTAACTGTTCAAAATTGTGTTCATCAGTTTTATTTTTTAATAAATCTTGATATGTTCTATTCTGTGCTTTTTTACCAGCTTCGCTTACAGAAATTGTTGGACCAGTTGGGATTGCTGTTTTAGTATCAATAAGTGCCTCTTTGTTTTTTGAAATAACTTTTATTAAAAGTGATTTATTGTCTTTGAACCAAGAGAATGGTCTACCTGTATTGGCATTTAAATTAGATTCCGTTATTTTTTTTACAGTTTTAGTTGCAATGTCTAATATCCAAAGTTCTACGCCATTGATGACAGTATTAGTAAAAGCCATCTTTTTTTGGTTAGGTGACCAAGAGAAATTTGCATAACGTCCTTTTTCAGGAAGGCCTGTTACTCTAGACTCATCTCCATTTCGTCCAATACGCACTTTTACATCTGTATAATAAGACTGTCTACTATTAATGTTAGTTTTAGGGTTGATTCTTAAGCCACCAAGTCTCATTTCTTTTTCAGAAAGCACTTCAATACTTTTAAAATTACTTCTGTACAAGAAAACAATGTTCTCACCTTGGTTGTCAATTCTAATTGAAGGCGCTAAAGGAGCTTCTGCTAATTCTAAAATTTCTTTTGAAGGTTTTTGATAAGTGACGTTTTCTTGAGCATAAGTAAACAAACTCATGAATAATACAATTAATAGTGGTAGTTTTTTCATTTATGGTTGTTTTAATTAAAGAGATGTAAAGCTACTAAATTTTCACTTGTTTTTAATGTATAATTTGTGATTTGGAATTAGAGTTTTTATTGGAGTTGTTGTAATTTTACTTTTCTAATAAAATTGATTTATATGTATAATTCGAAAATAATTGGTTTAGGCAAGTATCTACCAGATAATGTAGTTACGAATGATGATTTATCCCAAATGATGGATACTAATGACGAATGGATTCAAGAGCGTACAGGAATAAAAGAAAGACGTTGGATAAAAAAAGGTGATGGAAATACTTCGGCAGTTATGGGAGCAAAGGCTTCTAAAATAGCAATTGAACGCGCTGGTTTAACTAAAGATGATATTGATTTTATTGTGTTTGCTACTTTAAGTCCAGATTATTATTTTCCTGGATGTGGTGTGCAAATTCAAGACATGTTGGATATGCCAACTATTGGTGCTTTAGATGTTAGAAATCAATGTTCTGGTTTTATATATGCCATTTCTGTGGCAGATCAATTTATAAAAACGGGAATGTATAAAAATGTTTTAGTAATTGGTGCAGAATATCATTCTAATGGTTTAGATAAAAGTACTAGAGGTAGAGGCGTTAGTGTGATTTTTGGTGATGGAGCAGGAGCTTGTGTATTGTCTAGAGAAGAAGATAACACCAAAGGGATACTTTCTACACATTTACATAGCCAAGGGAAGTATGCAGATAAATTAATTGTTAAATCGCCAAGTATTGAGAATTGGGTGCCAGAGATTATTGCTACTGAAGGAGCTGATATTTCTTATTATCCTTATATGGATGGTACTTTTGTGTTTAAAAATGCTGTAGTACGTTTTAGTGAAGTGATTATAGAAGGTTTATCAAAAAATAATCTCACAAAAGAGGATATTGATTTACTAATTCCTCATCAAGCTAATTTGAGAATTACTCAATTTATACAACGAAAATTTGGATTGAGAGATGACCAAGTATTTAATAATATTATGAAGTATGGGAATACAACAGCTGCTTCAATTATCATTGCACTTACAGAAGCATGGGAAGAAGGAAAAATAAAATCAGGAGATAATGTTGTGCTAGCAGCTTTTGGTAGTGGGTTTACTTGGGGATCTGCAATTATTAAGTGGTAGTTTTAAATAGACTGAAAGAGTACAAAAAAAAGAGGCCTAAATTTTTAAGCTTAGATCTCTTTTTTTTGCTATTAACCAAAATTAACACTTATTTTTAATTACGAATTTTTGTTGTGTATTGAAGACTAATTCAAATAAAATATATTCGTTTTATGCTATTAAAGTTATATATAAGACGTTCTTATTTTGATTTTATTACATTGATAATCAAACTTTAACGAAATTTAACACTTTATCCCAAAGAAAATAAAAACCCGAAACTAAAAGCTTCGGGTTTTCTTATTTAATAACCAAACATTAACACTAACCATCAACTATTATGTAGGCTATTAAATATACTTTTAAATGAATCCACCACCAGATTTTTCATTATTATCTCTTCTTTTACGTTGTAAGGCTTTGTATTTTCCACCTCCAAATCTATAATTCAATCCAACTCTCCAAGTGTTGCTTTCCCAATTAAACTCACCTTGTTGTGGATAAGGTAAAGTACCATCAAATTCAAACTTCATGGTGTTAAAAATGTCATTATAGCTAAAGCTAAACGTGGCTTTATCGTCTAAGAATTTATATCGTAAACCTGTATTAACAAAATACATGGCTTTTCTATTAAATTGTAATCCTTCATCATCACTTCTGTACATTCCAAATATTGAGAAGCTTAATTTTTTAGTGGCATTGAAATTACTGTTCAATCTAAAGCTGTATGTAGAATTGTCAATCTCTACATCTATAGGTGTTCTTGAGCTATCTTCAACGGTCCCTTTAACAGTTTTAAAATAATATTCGGCACTAGCATTTAAATTCCACCATTTTGTTGGTCTGTAATTACTAGATACTTCGAAACCGTAAGCTGAGTTTTCATCAAAATTATCGTAGGTTAATAATAATCTGTTTGGGTCTTCAGGATCAATAAAAACAGTTCTGCTTATTTCATCTTCAATTATTCTATAAAACGTACCAGCAGTGATGCTTCCTTTTTCTAATTGTCTTGTATAATTAACTTCTATAGAATTTGTAAACTGCTGTTTTAATTCAGGATTTCCAACAGATGTTATTCTTGGTGTGCTCCATTCTCTAATAGGGTTAATTTGTCCTAATCCTGGTCTATCTACACGTCTGCTATAACTTAATTGATAAGCGTTTTTCTCTGAAGGCGTATACGTGAAAAATACGGTAGGATAAATGCTAAACTTATCGTCTTCAAAACGAGCATTTTCTTGTGTGTCTTGAGCAAAATTTGCTTCAACTTCATATTGTTCTACTCTAGCTCCAATTTGATAAGACCATTTTTCGAAGGTTTTCCCATAGGTAGCGTAAAAAGAATATATATTTCTTTCATATAGGTAATCAGAATCAAATAGACTTGAATTGCCTGCTGTATTATAATCGTTTTCTGAAATATTTGTTTTGTATTCTAAGCCTAATTCTAGTTTGGATTCATCAGATAAAGGATTTACATAATCTAAATTAATCACTGTATTTTCTCTATCATTATTTATGTATTCAGTATAACTTGGAGCGCTTGAAAAATTAAATTTTGCTGATTCGTCACTATTAAAAATACTATAATCTATATCTAAAATTATATCATGACCTTCTTTTTCAAAGTCATGTTTAAAAGAAGCATTGTATGTAGATGTATTATTATCATTAGTGTTACTGAATACTTGGCGGAAATCTGGTTCATTTTGTGATAGATAGATAATATCAGTAGACCCAGAACTTTTACCATCATAAATATTTTGATTGGTATAAACTGAGAATGTATTCTTATCATTAATATAATAATCTACACCTATTTTAAATAAATGAGATTTATTATTATCACCAAAATTGAAAAGCTGTTGTGTATTGTCATCAAATCTATTAATAAATCCATGATTTGAGCTTTTACCAATATTAGTACCATAATTTCCATAAAAATTGAATTTACCATTACGGTAATTCATGTCTAAAGCACTATTGAATTTTGCATTTATTTCTTTACTTAATCCAAAATCTACACTACCATTAAAGCCTAGTTTCGTGTTTTTATGAAGAATAATATTAATAATTCCGCTCATACCTTCAGGATTGTATTTAGAAGAAGGATTTGTAATAAGCTCAATGCTCTTAATAGATGTAGATGGTATTTGTTTTAGTAACTGAGAAGCTGGAACATTTGTCGGTTTTCCATCTACCAATACTCTTACATTTTCATTTCCTCTTAAACTTACATTTCCACTTTGACTATCAATACTAACTGAAGGAAGGTTATTCATTATTTCAGAAGCAGTAGCACCAATAGTGGTTAAATCTTTACCAACAGTAATTACTTTTCTGTCTATTTTTTGTTGAATAGTGGATACATTTGCAAAAATATTAACCTCTTCTAATGCAGCAGCTTCTTCTTCAAGATGGATTATACCTAAATTAATTTTATAATTGTTTTTAGTAATATTTATATCTTTAATAATAGTTTTATAACCAATGAATTGAATGATTACTTTTATTTTTCCTTCTGGGATTTTTTCAACTTTAAAAGCTCCGTTCTCTAGTGTGATACCACCAGTTATTATTTCTCCTTGAGTATTTTTAATAATAATATTTACATATGGTAAGGGTTCTTTAAGAGAAGCGTCTAATACTTTTCCAGTAACTGAACCTTTTTTTAGATCATTATTAATTGTAGAGAATGTGTTTTGAGAAAACACAAAAAATAAAAGATATAGGGCAATTAGTTTGTTCATTAAATTGATTTTTGATTGATTGATTTTTTACCATTATTAAATGGTTGTTAATTCATAGACGTTTACTTTTGCTAACTGTTACTTATTTTAACATTAGTTAACACTTTTTTAACAACTAAAAATGACATTCATAAAATATGAATAAGAAAACACTTGTTTTAGGAGCTTCAGTAAAAACTTCGCGCTATTCTAATATGGCCATACATAAATTATTATATTTAAACCATGAAGTTGTCGCTTATGGAATGAAAGAAGGAGATGTTGCAGGTATTCATATATCCAATGAATTAACTTTTTGCGATGATTTAAATACTATAACTTTATATTTAAACCCCAAAAAACAAGTCTATTATTACGATTATATAGTTTCACTTAATCCAAAGCGTGTCATTTTTAATCCAGGGACAGAGAATCCTGAATTATATGCTATTTTAAAAGAAAATAATATTGATTTTGAAATTGCTTGTACTTTAGTCTTACTTTCTACGAATCAGTATTAAGCCTAAAAATGTAAGTAATCCATTTAAAATTAAAATAAAGAATCCAAACTCGAACCCAAACCACTTAAGGCTATTAACGCTAATGATGTAAGATAATATAGGAGATAGAATGGCTATTATTGGAACAATCTTATCTTTAATTTTCCATTTAGTAAATAATCCAAAAGCATATAAGCCTAATAAAGGGCCATAAGTGTAACCAGCAAAAGTGAAAACTTTAGCAATAACACTCGCATCCTTGATAATGTATTTAAAAGCAATAATAACTACAATTAAAATAATTGAAATGAGAACGTGTATACGTTTTCTAATTTGCACTTGTTTTTCAGAATCATATTTTTTTTCAATATCAAGAATATCAATACTAAAGGATGTTGTTAATGATGTTAAAGCAGAATCGGCACTACTATAAGCTGCAGCAATTAACCCTAAAAGAAAAACAGAGAATACACCAACACCCAGATGATTTTTTGCAATAAGAGGAAATAGATCATCTTTATGAGCATCGATACCATTTTGTTGCGCATAAACGGTTAATAATAACCCTAAACTTAAAAAGATAAAGTTAACAATGGTTAAAACAATAGTGAACCAAAACATATTTTTTTGAGCATCTTTTAAACTTTTACATGTGAGGTTTTTCTGCATCATATCCTGATCTAATCCTGTCATGACAATAGCTATAAAAGCACCAGAAATAAACTGTTTCCAAAAGTAGTTTCCTGCTTTGTAATCTTCAAAAAAGAAGACTTTACTCAGCTCACTATCTAAGACAAAACCGATAACATTATTTCCATTTAAATTTAATTCACCTGACACAAAATAAATAGCAATACCAACAGCAATAAGCATGAAAAGTGTTTGCAAGGTATCTGTCCAAACTATGGTTTTAATACCAGATTTAAAAGTGTATAACCAAATTAAAAGCACAGTAATGGTAACGGTTTGCCAAAATTCAATACCAAGTTCATCGAATAAAATAATTTGAAGCACATTGGCAACTAGAAAGAGCCTGAAACTTGCTCCAATTATACGTGATAATAAAAAGAAAGAGGCACCAGTTTTATATGAATAATTGCCGAAACGTTCTTCTAAATAGGTGTAAATAGAGGTTAAGTTAAGTTTGTAATATAAAGGGAGTAATACCAAGCCAATTACAGCGTAGCCAATAATATAACCCAATACCATTTGCATATAGCTAAATTGTGAAGCTTCAACCCAACCAGGAACAGAAATGAATGTCACTCCAGAAAGTGATGCGCCAATCATGCCAAAGGCAACTAAATACCAAGGTGATTGTTTATTGCCTTTAAAAAAAGCATCATTCCCGGATTTTTTGCTAGTGAAATAAGAGATTAAAATAAGTACACTAAAATAAGCAGCAATCAATAATATTATGGAAATAGGAGTCATAAACTTTATAAATTAACAATCTTTTATTGGTAAAAGAGTATTTTTGATAAAAATAATAATATTAAGTAATTAAAGATGAAAAATTTTTACATCTCGTTGATTTTATTTCTATTCATGATGAATTCTTGGTCACAAGACTATAGAAGAATGATTTCTGAAGGCACTTATACTGTACAAGAAATTCAAGAGGTAGCTGAAGCATATTTTGCTATTGTAGGAAAAGAAAGAGGCAAAGGGTATAAGCCATACAAAAGATGGGAATACCAAGCCCTACAGAATATGGATGAAAATGGAATGTTAAAAACACCCGATTTCTATTTTAATGAATTACAGAATTATAATAATTATATTAATCAGAATTCTAATGCTTTAAGAACGACTGTAGGTACTTGGGAAGAGTTAGGACCTACATCTTGGAATTCGACTAGTGGTTGGAATCCGGGAGTAGGTAGAATTACGTCTATCGATGTAGATACTGGAAATGTAATGCATATTATTGTTGGAGCGGATACGGGTGGTGTATGGAGGACTATAGATGGTGGAACTACTTGGGCAGTTTTAACAGATGATTTATCTAATTTAAGTGTAAGTGCTTTAGCAATTGACCCTACAAATTCTTCAACTTATTTTTGGGGATCTTCAGATGGTGTGATTTTTAAATCTATTGATGATGGTGCAACTTGGAATTTTCATGCAGATACAGGAAATGGAACAATAAATAAGATTTTAATAGATCCTACTAATACTCAAAAAATGTATTGTAGTGTTGAGGGAGGTGGAATTTATAAATCTACAAATGGTGGTGTAAATTGGGCTAGAATTCATTCTAGTGCTACAAATGGGTATGATGTTGAGTTTAAACCTGGAAATACAAATATAGTTTATGCTTCAGGCTATAGGTTCTTTAAATCAATAGATGGTGGTGCTACGTTTCTTTCACCTGATGGTTTAGATTCTTGGAATCAAGAATATGTTAATGGAACAAATGATTGGACAACATCTGGATCTAATCAAAATAATTCTGTAACTCCTAGAACAGGAAATGCCATGGCATTTTGTTATGTTGGAAATTTTAGTCAGCCAGTAACAAGACTAGTTTCCCCTTCTTTAAACCTTTCTGGAGCGACGTCACCAGAACTTAAATTTTCGTACACACAAATAGATTGGTCAGGTGATCAAGATGAATTAAGAGTGCTATATAAAACATCCGCAGCAGGTAATTGGGTTGAATTAGCTAATTATACAGCTGAAGTTCAAAACTGGTCTAATATTACATTAGCCTTGCCAAATGTGTCTTCAGATTATTATATTGCTTTTGAAGGGCATGCTAATTATGGGCGAGGTATAACGCTTGATGATGTTTCTGTTGAAGATGCTTCATTGGGAATAGTTTTTCAAGACGGATTTGAATCGGCACCACACGCTTTTAGTGGAGGACCAAAAATGATAGGTATTTCTGCTGATGACCCTTCTATTGTTTATGTTTTAGAAGCATCTAGTGGAATTTTTGGAGGCTTTCATAAATCTTCAGATAGTGGAGATACGTTTACTAAATTAGATCATGGTAGCAATAATTATTTTGGTTATAGTTCTACTGCAGATGATAATAGCGGACAAGCTCCAAGAGATATGGATATAGCTGTAAACCCTAATGATGTTAATGAAGTGCATATTGCAGGTGTTTTAACTTGGAGTTCCGACAATGGAGGTGTTACTTTTAATATTAGTTCACAATGGACTCCGGGAAATGCTGCAAGTCAAAATATTGGCTATTGCCATGCTGATATTGATATTTTAGAATATGTAAATGGTAAACTTTATGTAGGTAGTGATGGTGGTATTTTTGTAGCTAATGATCCTAATAATGTCACAGAAAATTATTATACAGATATCACTTCTGGTTTGGGAATAAGACAATTTTATAGATTTGGAGTTAGTCAAACAAATCCAGAAGTTGCATCTGGCGGCTCACAAGATAATGGAACATCTGTTATGGACAGTGATGGTAATTGGACGGATTGGTTAGGCGCTGATGGTATGGAATCTTTTATAGATAAGAACAATAATAGAATTATTTATGGAACATCTCAATTTGGTTCATTATATAAGTCAGGTAATGCAGGTGTTTCGTATTCAGGAATTAGTTCGCCAGATGGTAAAACTGGTAGTTGGGTAACACCTTTTGAGCAAGACCATATTACACAAGGAACTATATATTCAGGTTATGATCAAGTGTATAAATCTATTAATGGAGGTAATTCTTGGACTGCAATCTCACAAGTCTTTGGAGGTAATTTAAATCATCTAAAAATTGCACCTACAAATAGCGGGATTATCTATGCAGCTGATGGAAGTGTCTTATATAAAACTTCTGATGGAGGAGCTAGTAATTGGATTACTTTAAGTGGTTTTTCAGGGAATATTAATTCTATTGCAATCCATCCTACAGATGCAAATAAAGTTGCAATTGCCACTACAGGGAGTCAAAAAGTATATGTTTCGATCAATGGAGGTTTTTCGTGGACCTCTTATTTATTCGATTTACCAGACTTTAGTGCAAGAGCTTTAGTTTGGCAAGATAATGGACAAGATGGTTTATATTTAGGTATGAATTATGGTGTTTATTATATAGGTAACACAACCTCTAATAGTTGGCAGCCTTTTAGTAATAATTTACCCAATGTGATTATTAGTGAACTAGAAATTAATACTGCAACTGAAAAGTTATATGCTGCTACATTTGGTAGAGGACTATGGAAATCTGATTTATACGGTCCTACTCTAAGTATTGATGAGTTTGAATTGAATGCAATTACTTTATCTCCTAATCCTGCTTCTAAAAATGTAAGTTTAACTTGGAATAAAAACGATGAGGTTTCAATAAGAATATTTAATTCGATTGGTAAACTTATTTATTTTGCTAAAAATAAAAGCCTATTAAATTCTTTAATAATTGATGTTTCTAAATATTCAGCAGGTTTATATTTTGTCAATATTAATACTGTTGATGGACTTGTAACTAAAAAACTTATTGTTAATTAAGTGTATATTAATTTTTAATAATGGAATTTTCATCAAAATTATTAGAAAATGCTGTAAATGAAATGGCTCAATTACCTGGTATTGGTAAGCGAACCGCTTTACGTTTAGTATTACATTTATTACGACAGCCAGAGCATCAAACGGCTCAATTATCTCAGGCATTGCAAAAAATGCGAAGTAATGTGAAATTTTGCAAATCATGTAATAATATTAGTGATGTAGATCTTTGTGAGATTTGTGAAAACCCACATAGAAACACCTCTATTATTTGTGTGGTTGAAGATGTTAGAGATGTTATGGCAATTGAAAGTACAAGTTCTTTTAAAGGTTTATACCATGTTTTAGGGGGTAAAATTTCACCAATGGATGGTGTTGGACCTCACGATTTAAATATTATTGGACTCGTAGAGAGGGTGAAATCAGGTAAAATAAAAGAGCTTATTTTTGCATTAAGCTCAACTATGGAAGGCGATACTACAAATTTTTATATTTTCAAACAAATACAAGATTTCGATGTTATTACTTCTACAATTGCTAGAGGTATTTCGGTTGGTGATGAATTAGAATATGCTGATGAAATAACCCTGGGAAGAAGTATAATTAATAGAATTCCTTTTGAGTCTTCACTAAAAATTTAAATTGCACCATTTTATTAAAGATTAAATACTTCATCAACCCAAGATGAAATATGATATTTGTTAATTATACTCTCATCAATTTTTTTGTAAGTAGTTACAAAAAAAGAAGCTTCAATTTTAATATTATCACTATCAACTATAGCAATATTGTTAGGGTTATAAAAGTCGTAATTAGTTAAGTCTTTGTTTGTAGAAATAATTTTTTTTTCTAAAGCTAAAGCTTCAAAAACTCTAAATGACAACCCTTTTTGTTTAGGTCTTTGTAAATCTAAAAGGATATTACTTTTTGTAACTAATTTAAATACATCGTTTAGAGAATATGTTTGTGTTGTTTGCTCAATATCTAATTCGGTCAATTCTTTATGTGGAGTATCAGAAAAGGCAATTAATTTATAATTAACCCCTTTTTGTTTAAAATATCGAGCAAATTTAGGCATGGTTTCAAATCGTTTATCAAGTGAACTAATATTGAATACACCAAACTCAGGTTTTATTTTTGGTAGATTTTTATAATCAAAATAGATGTAATTAGTTATAAGATTAAAATTATATTTGGCAACATCATCTGGTTCAAACGAGTAAACTTTATCAAAAATAGAATGTACTTTTTTCATTCTAGGATATCTAGAGATGCTATCGTTTAGAAAAGCGACTAAGTGGTTTGTTTTCTTTTTTATTTTTTTAATTGTTTTTATAGATAAGTTATCACCTTTAATTATTAGAATAGAGTCTTGTTTTTCCTTGTTATCTAATAACTTTATGAGTATTTTATTTAAATGTTCTCTTTTAATATTATAATTGAAAAATGTTTTTGTGAAGAAATTTAGTGCTTTATGAATAAAAGTAGGATATTCGTATTTGAATGTATAAAAATCAATATGAGTTACAGAAACACCTCTTTTTTTAAGTTCATCTGCAATAAATTGATTGTAACCCCATTTATCTAAACTGATGATTGTTATTTTCATCGTTTCATTATTAAATTAAATAACATTTATGAAAAGTTTTACTTTTTTTATTATACTAAAATAGTATATTTTTAAGAATTACAAATTAATAATTATACAATGGAATATAAAAGTATTCTTGTAGCAAATCATAATCTAGAAAAAGTAGGAGGGTCTGAAACGTATACTTATGCATTAATAGAAGAATTGATTTCTAGAAAGTATGATGTTGAGTATTTTACATTTTTTAAAGGTGAAATTTCAGATAGGATAGAAAAAGATTTGAAAGTGAAATTCATGAGTAAAAACTCATATAATCTTATTTTAGCAAATCATAATACTTGTATTAAATATTTAAGTCATAAAGGAAAAATCATACAAACTTGTCATGGGATATATCCTAGACTTGAGCAACCGTCTAAGTTTGCTGACGGTCATGTATGCATTTCAGAAGAGGTTCTGAACTATATCAATGAAAAGGGTTTTAAAGGAAAAACCATTTTAAATGGTATTAATTGTGATAGATATTTTTCAAATAAACCTATTAATAATGAATTACGAAATGTATTAAGTCTATGTCAATCTGAGGAGGCAAATAATTTGTTAAATGAAGCTTGTCAAAAAATCGGAGCTAATTTTTTTAGGTTAAATAAATACGGGAATGCTATTTGGAACGTTGAAAATATTATTAATGAATCTGATATGGTTGTTGGTTTAGGGCGATCTGCATATGAAGCTATGGCTTGTGGTAGAGCCGTTTTAATATTTGATAATAGAGCTTATTTTAAATCATATTCTGATGGTTACTTAGATGCTAACATTATTGATAAGAGTATTATCAATAATTGTTCAGGCAGGTATTTTAAAAAAGAATTTGATGTTAATGATCTGGTTAAAGAAATGCAAAAGTATAATGCTAATGATGGTATGTTTTTGCGGTCATTTGCTTTAGATAATTTAAATATAAAAAAACAAGTAGACAGTTATTTTGAATTTGAAAAATCAATAGTAGCAAATAAATACTTGTTTTTAAGATTAGTAAAAGTTTATCAAGGGATTAGTATTAAAATAAAAAAAACAAAAAAAATATTACGAGCTAAATAATGAAATTATAATATTTTTTATCAACCGTTATTTTATCTTTATCAGGTTTTTCTCATATGGGTAATTCAAACTTAAATATGCAGTTATCAGTAATTATTTTAAACTACAACGTGCGTTACTTTTTGGAACTTTGTTTAAAAAGTGTTCAAGCAGCTACCGTTAATTTGGATGCTGAGATTATTGTAGTCGATAATAATTCTCAAGATGAAAGCTGTGTAATGGTGAAGCGCTTGTTTCCCCGAGTGATACTTATTGAGAATAAAGAGAATTTAGGATTTTCAAAAGGTAATAATATAGCAGTAGCACAAGCAAAAGGCGAATATATTTGTATTTTAAATCCGGATACTGTAGTTGCTGAAGACACGTTTATTCAACTTTTAAATTTTTCAACAAAGCAAAATAATTTAGGCATTGTTGGGTGTAAGTTAATTGATGGAACTGGACGATTTTTACCTGAAAGTAAACGTAATATTCCTACGCCATTAGTGTCTCTTCAAAAGATTTTTGGTTACACTAAAACCTATTATGCAAATCGGTTAGATGAAAATGAGATTGGAAAAGCCGATATTTTTGTAGGTGCTTTTATGCTTATAAAACGTTCTGTTTTTAATCGTGTTGATGGTTTCGATGAAGATTATTTTATGTATGGTGATGATATCGATTTGTCTTATAAAATGCTAAAAGCCGGATTTGATAATTATTATTTTGGGGAAACTATAGTTATACATTACAAAGGGGAAAGTACTTTAAAGGATGAGGTTTATGCAAAACGATTTTATGGTGCTATGCAGATATTTTATAAGAAGCATTTTAAACGTTACATCATTTTTGATACTATGGTATGGTTAGGAATTAAATTTGCTTCCCTTTTTAGAAGTAAATCCACGATACTTAAAAATAAAATAGACAACTATGTATTAGTATCAAATCAAATAGATGCTCAATTAAAAACAGCAGTTTCAAAAGACATTGAATTGGTTTCACATATTAAGCCAACTAAAAAAAATATCGAAATTATTTTTGATACTAATGCATTAAGTTACAAAGAGATTATTGCTCAATTGTCAAATTATAATGAGTATGAAATGGCAACCTATAAAATTCTTTCTAAAGACTCGAATTATATTATTGGAAGTAATGGATCAAAGACAAGAGGTGAAGTGATTATTTTTTAAGGCTTATTTTTTTTTATTGAATAATAATAACGAATAAAATAATATTGATAATTGAATAAAATACGTCTTTTTTTATTAATTTTGCAACCGTAAATTAAAAATGGAGCACTAGATTACAGATATGGCAAAGTTTGAACTTAAG
>Ga0190293_1000372_pt1 | contig 16014 bp, 11 predicted proteins | sample 48693001_MG_FD_161671 | JGI IMG/M metagenome (GOLD analysis project Ga0190293, IMG submission 161671) | Hydrothermal vent microbial mat bacterial communities from Southern Trench, Guaymas Basin, Mexico - 4869-30-0-1_MG | ecosystem: Environmental > Aquatic > Marine > Hydrothermal vents >... | reverse complement strand
ATATGGACAAGATAAAAGAAGTGGATAAAAATATTTCAGGATTTTACAAAGACAGTAAAAGATCTTTTTATACTGTTCTGGTATTTTATTTTATTCAAATGCTGGTCTGGACAACAGAGATCTACTTCAGTCTCCACTTTCTCGGGCTTACCGAGATAACATTCCTAAAGAGCTTTCTGATCGTTGCACTGGGATCGATAGCATTTGTGCTGCCTGTATTACCGGGAGGTATAGGAGTCTATGAGCTTACTTATCTGGCTATTTTTAAACTTTTGGGTCTTAGTACGACATTTTGTATGGCCCTTGTTATAACCAGAAGGATAATAGCTTTAATATGGGCAGGATTAGGCCTTATTTTTCTTGCGAATGCAGGGGCATCAAAACCTGAAATAAAGGATACAACAGACATAAGAAGCATTGACGGTATCTGAAACGGCTTACCGGCTCTCTTTTTTCATCCCGAGATATATAAAATTTATCAACCTGTAAGGGACAACGATCGCTACTTCAAGTGCACTAAAATAAAGGAGTATATCTATCCTGTTAAATAAAGCCAGAACAAGTATGACAAGTCCGACCAGACCTCTCGCATCTCCTGAGGTCCCTGTATCCCTCCCGAGGTATAAATTCTTAATGTAGAAAAGGATGATCTGAAGCATATACAATGACAACACAAACAGTCCGAAAATAAGCCAGTCCCTGTTGCCGGTCATTCTGAATTTATTTATTGTCAAAGCAAGCAGGATCAGAAAATCCGACACTCTGTCAAGAAAGAGATCCAGATATTTACCAAAGACAGATCCACTTCCTCTTGACCTCGCAAGCATTCCGTCGGCAACATCGATCACGACTGACAGATATATTAGCACTCCACCGATAATAACATTCAGATACCCGCCCAGTGCTATAAATACGATTCCTGGAATACTGATCAGGAATGCGGAATATGTCAAATGATTGGGAGTGATCCGGGTTTTATAAACCGCTCTGACAATGAGAGAACCAAGAGGCCTGTTAATATATTTTTCGGCATTCATATATTTAAAAACGTAGTTCTTTCCTTTCCCCTTCAATGCATCCTTATAGACAAATTTATTGTTTGACATTCAGTTCTCCTGCTACCTGTATATATCCCACAGGATTTTTCTTACATCCTCACTATCCAATTCAATTATGTTGTTAGCCATCCTCTCTTTTGTAAAAGATTGGCCTACAAGTCCATCAAGGTCATTCTCTTTAACACCGAATTCTTCCAGTGAGAAAGGGACCTTCCCATTAACAGCAGCTTTTATTTTTTTCTCAAGTTCTTCAGGACTCTTCACTTCACAATTCATGAACAATCTGTCCAGTTTATCAACCATCCCTTTCCTGTTTATCTTCAGGAGAGGAAACAGAGGCATGGAACATGCGATCCCGTGTGGAATCCCGTATTTTAATGTAAGAGGATAGCTTATCGAATGTGCTGCTGCGGTCTTTGTGTTTGAAAAAGCAAGCCCCGCATACATCGATGCAAGGATCAATCCCTTCCTGACATCTTCAGAGACAGGATCGTTAAGGTCCTCAATATATTTTATGATCAGTTTAATACTTTCAAAAGCAAAATGATCGGAAACCGGATTGGCATTTTTATTCCATAATGCTTCAAAAGAGTGTGAAAGTGCATCGAGAGTGGATGAAACAGAAACGGACATTGGAAGAGTGGCAAAAAGCCTGTGATCATATATAGCATGATCCGGATAATTTTCAACATCTGAAACAGAATATTTCCTGTTCTCAACCTTATCCCAGACCGTTGCCCACATTGTCACTTCAGAACCTGTTCCATGGGTTGTGGGGACTGCTATCAGGAGTGGTTTATCACCAGAGATCCGGGTAACTCCGCCCTCCAGAAGTTCTTTGACCGAAGACCGGTTCAGGTAGAGGCCGAACCTGACAACCTTGGCAGTATCGATCACAGATCCGCCGCCGACAGCTATTATAATCTCAGGTTTAAAATTTTGTGCAAATTTAAGAGCTTTATCAATACTTTGAAGAGATGGATTTTCCTCAACATCGGTGATTACAAGATCCTTTTCCCCACCATCGGTTATTGTAGAGAAAATATCGGTCTTTTCAAAACCGTCATAACAGAAGATCAGCCTCTTTTTCCCGGTTCCGGATATCTTTAAAATCTCTTCTCCGCAATTTATATCAAATGATATTTTTACCGGATTATAATATTTCATTTCAATTCCTTTTAAGAAAAGCGCTGAATTTGTTTTTCATCTCTTCGGGAGTATCTGAAGGCCTCGGGAGCCCTTCCATTGTTCCCGATTTTATCCTGACAAGAATAAAAACAGGCTTTACCGTATCGTCAATTCTTTCAAGAATATTTCTGAACTCAGCCGGAGTACTGATCTCAATTGTATGCCGGTATCCGCTCGACTTTGCTACATCTGCAAGATTAATGCTGGATGATACCGTAGGCTGATTCCCGGTTGATTCATATGCATTATTATCAAAACAAATATGGATCAGGTTCCCGGGAGAATAATTCCCGACAGTTGCAAGTCCGCCCATTTTCATGAGAACAGAACCGTCTCCGTCAAGCAGAAAAACCCTCTTATCCTTATTCTCAAGTGATACTCCCAACCCGACAGCAGAGAGACAGCCCATTGATCCGGTCATATAAAATTTGCCGGGATGTTCAAGATAAGAATAAAGTTCTCTACCCGTAAACCCTGTTGTTCCGAGTAAAACATCAGAGGCTTTCAGAAATGGTTTAAGTTCATCAAGATAATCGACCCTGATACTCAGATCACTTTTCACTTCTTCATCCTCTTTGTCAGATTTCGGGAAATACCCTTTTTTAATAACAAATGCATAAGGAGTCCCGTTCTCAATACAATGGTTCTTTGCCTCAACAACAGCTTTATCCAGAGTCCCCTCTTCTTCATCGAGAACTGTATAAGGAATATCAAATAATTTTAAGAACCGTTCGATCGTTTCGCCCATTAACATATGTTGAGCAGCATCTTTCTTCCCGGGTAATCCTCTCCAGGATATAAGTAATAGTGCAGGTAATTTATAGAGCAATTGAAGTGACGAAAGAGGATTGACAGCATTTCCATAACCATCATTCTGCATATAGACAACCGGCAATTTCCCTGATAATGCAAATCCACCGGCAAGCCCCATCGCTTCCCCCTCTGAAGTGCAGATATAACTCTCCTTCCCTGAAGTTTTCAGATAGTTCAATAATGGAGTAAACACCGAGCAGGGCACTCCCATATACGGTGAGAACGATGCCGACTCGATCTTATCCAGAAACAGGCAGGGTTCCATCTATTTACTCCCGGGGATCAATGTAAGAATATCTTTTATAGAGATGCAAAACTCATCACTCTCTTGTGCCCTTCCAGTCTCAAGGATAGTTTCAGCAGTCTTGACCATACTCGGATAAGCGCTTCTGAGGAGCTGGTTTGCATAAATAGCAATCCTCACTCCGGCTTTTTCCAGTTCTTCTTCAGTGATATGGGAATATGTACTTGGAACAACTACCAGAGGGACATTGTTTTTGATTTTTTTATATTTGGAGCAGAATTCCAGTATCTCATCTGCAGTTTTTTCTTTACTATGGATCATTATCCCATCAGCTCCGGCCTTTATGTATGCTTCAGCTCTCTTTAACGCATCTTCCATTCCGGCCTTAAGGATCAGGCTCTCTATCCTTGCTATTATCATAAACTCTTCTGTCACCTGTGCATCTATTCCGGCTTTTATCTTTATGCAGAAATTTTCTATTGAGTCCTGGGTCTGTTTAACATCAGTGCCGAAAAGTGAATTTTTCTTCGCGCCAACTTTATCCTCAATTATAACAGCAGAAATCCCCTCCCTCTCAAGTGTCTTCACCATGAATTTGAAATGATCCGGCAATCCTCCAGAGTCACCGTCATAAATGATTGGCTTTGTTGTTACTTCGAGAATACTGTTAATAGTATTCATTCTTGATGTGAGGTCTACAAATCCGATATCGGGTTTCCCTTTTGAAACAGAATCAGTAAGGCTGCTCAGCCACATCCCGTCAAATTCTTTGGAGGAGCTTCTTGTCTCGATCCTGGTCTTCTCAACAATAAGCCCTGTCAGGCCATTGTGGGCCTCCATTATCCTGATCAACCCTTTAGATGCGAGTAGTCTTCTAAGCACACTCATCCTTATACCGGGAGTTGTTCCCCTCTCACGAACATCACGATTCAGTTTCGTTGACGATATCCCCGGGGTGTATTTAGGCTCTATCAATTTACCGCCCCACTCATCCAGTGTTTTGATGACTCTCTCTCTCGTTTCTTTCTGAGGGCCCGTTCTCCAGTCATCTCCATGGACAACATAGTCAGGCTTTATCTTTTTTAAGTTAGGGACATAATCCAGAGTCTCCTGCAGCACAACTTCTGAAACACCTTTAATATTTTCAACTATTGTTTTCCTCTCATCAACTGATAGAAAAGGGAGCCGCTTGTAAGATGCGATCGCTTTATCTGTCAGAACTCCTACGATTACATCACCGTATTTTCCCGCTTCTTTAATTATATTGAGATGGCCCGTATGTATCAGGTCAGCACTCATTCCAACATATACTTTTTTCATACCTGTAGTTCTCCTGTTTTTATTAATTCTAGATTCAGATTCTTGCCAGATCAATTTTTGATTATATAGTAAAAGAGAATATTTATCAATTTACGGACTATACTAAACCAACTTATTTCCGCCCTTTTAATAAGTCTTCCAATTGTTCACCAAGGCTGTTTAACCCGGAAAAAAAAGTTTCGAACTTATCAAATTTCACAGTCTCTTTCTCTATCTTCTTTGAATATTTCCTCAATTTTCTTACACTCTTTTTATAGCCGGGATCATTCTCATCAAATTGTGACCTTATCGCTTTGTCAAGGAGACCGGACATAATATCAAAATTTTTTCCGATCTCTTTCTTGATCTTCTTATCCTTTTCAACAGTATAAAGTTTATCAAGGTGATAACATAATCCGGCTATCTCTTTTACCATTTTTGACATAGATCATTCTCCTTTTGAAAAGAGGTCGTAATTGTTCTTTAAACGGAGACTATAATTGAGGAGCTCATTAAGTCCGATCAGTGTACCTCCGCTCTTCCTGAACGAGTCCAATAGTCTCTTATGCTCAACAGGGAAGATATCCATAATCTTTATAAGATCATCTACAAGCGATCCGAACCTTTCTCTTTTCTTTATTATCTTTACACCTGTAAGAGCATATTTAAGCCTTTTCTCTTTTTTGTCAGGCCATTTATTCTCAACTTTTTCCCTGAATAATCTTGTATACAGATTGGGTGCAAGCAGTTTGAGAGAATTTATTTCTTCCTTCAACTTAACGGAAACTTTATCTATTACCTTCTGCATCTCACCCATCAACTTCAAGGCGAATTTTTTTTTCTTCATGAATGTCACTCCTTCAGGGACCATGGTAATTATGGTAGAGATAATGCCACCTGTTTCCTTTGAGATAAGTCCGGGATCGGATGTGTAAATATTCCGGAGACTATCTCTAAGACCCTCACCATACTCTCTTACGGAGGAGGTATGAGCATTTTCCAGCAATGCTTTGAGAAGTCCCGAATATTCCACCAGGCAATTAACGAGTTCCTTCCTTAATCTGAGATTATTAAATGTTAGAATTACAGGTTCAAGATCTGAGGCTGTTATGGAAGATTTTGTCACAGATCTCTGTGCCCTCAATTCCATATCCTGATCTATGATCTCAGTGATCACCCCGGCCAGTGATTTCGAAATGATCTCTGATGACCTGTGAAAATCATCAAGTCCGGTTCCCATATATTTTGTGGAACACCCGGATGACACAATAGCAATAAATATAAACAGCAAAACAGGACTGTATTTCCTCATTATACTCCCCCTGAAAAAACCGGAATTATAGATTATTTCATTGCTAAAAGGAATAAAGTTAAAAAAATCGAAATTAATTCTTTAATATATAAATTCTACAACATTCAAATTTCAGGTTAGTTCGTATTTTTTTATTTTGGCTATCAGGTTCACACGGGAAATACCGAGCACCTCTGAAGCTCTGGTTCTGTTCCCCTCAGTATGCTCAAGGACCTTTTTGATATGCTCTTTTTCAACTTCCTGAATTGATCTCAGTTCAAATCCATTGCTCCCGCTGTATGAGTGCCTCGCACTCTTGAGGAAATAAGCAGGCAGAGAATTTTTCCCCAATTCCTCTCCGGCCTCAATTATTGTTGAGCTGTTAATAATATTCATTAATTCTCTTATGTTCCCCGGATAATAATAATTCTTTAATAAATTCATTACTTTCGCTGATATCCTGGAAATATTCTTACCGTATTTCCTGCTGAATACTTTGAGGAAGTGATTGGCAAGGACAGGAATATCGCCGGCTCTTTCATTCAGGGCGGGAAGATATATGGAGTTGATATTCAGTCTGAAGAAAAGGTCTTTTCTAAAACTCCCTTTCTTAATCTCATCAAAAAGATTCTTATTGGTTGCCGCAATTATCCTCACATCTGATCTTATATTTTCAGTAGAACCGATCCTGTAAAATTCCTCTTCCTGTAAAACCCTCAAGAGTTTCACCTGTATGGAGAGAGACAACTCACCTATCTCATCCAGGAATAATGTCCCTCCGGCAGCTTCCTCAAGAAATCCTTTCTTATCCGAGATGGCTCCCGTAAAAGAACCTTTTGCATGACCGAAAAATTCGGAAGAAAAAAGTTCATTTGCAAATGCACCTGCATTTACTGCAATAAATTTTTTGTCTCTTCTCTCACTGATATTATGAATAGCTTTTGCCACCAGTTCTTTACCTGTACCACTCTCCCCCCAGATCAGGATACTATTGTCAGTAACAGATAACTTTTCGACAAGTTGGAAGATCTTCAGCATTTCAGGATCAGAGGTGACAATTTCTTTAAATGCTTCACTATATTTCAGAGATTTTCTTGAGACTATTTTATCAGGATCGGATTTTGTCCTTTTGATATCCACATTCATAAGGGCCGAATCGAGGACCTGAAGGAGTTTGTCCTCTTCTATCGGTTTTAAAAGATAATCAAATGTTCCCGATTTCATGGCAGAAATTGCCAGATCCACATCCTCTACGCCCGTTAGAACTACAGGTACAATATCTACCTCTTCTTTTTTTATATAGTTAAGAATATCAATGCCTGAAACATTTGGCATATCCATGTCGAGGAGAATAATATCAAAAATCTCATTTTCAAGTATTTTGAAGACCTGAGTTGAATCCTGGATGGTCTTTATCTTGAATCTCCCGGTTTGGAGCAGAAACAGATTTAAATAATTTAAGATAGCAGCATCATCGTCAACTACGAGTATTTTGTTCATTTATCTTTGGCTCCCCTTACAGGTATGGTGATCCGGAACTCTGTCCCTTCTCCCGGCTTGCTTGAAACATTTATCTCTCCTCCATGCTCTTTAATAATTCCATAGGATATTGAAAGCCCGAGTCCGGTCCCACCCCTATCCCTTTTGGTTGTAAAGAACGGATCAAAGATTGAGTTTATTATATCTTCATTTATCCCCTTCCCGTTGTCGGATATTCTAACCTCAACAAATCCGCCATCATCATCGACAGAAGAAATTATTACCACTTTCCCTTTTTGCCCGTTTATTGATTGAGCTGCATTCAGGATCATATTTACTATAACCTGTTCCAGTTTCTGGAAATTCCCCTTAAAAGCAGGCAATTTTTCATCAAGCTGCAATTTTACATGCGCCATCCTGCGTGTCTGGCTCTCAACCAACCTGAATGCATTATTGATAACAAGATTTATATCTACATCATCGGTCAGAAATCCTTCATCCTTCCTGGCATAGTTCCTGAGATCATCCACGATCTTTTTGATCCGGTTAGATCCTTCAAACATATCATTGATGAGAAAAGGGATATTCTCTTTAAATACATTATAGTCAAGACGGGCTATCTTAAGGTCAGGATGTTCTTTCTGATACTTATTGATGATAGGGAAAATATCATCAAATGATTCTTTTATGATCTTCAGATTTCCCCGTATGAAAGTGTTGGGGTTATTTATCTCATGTGCAATTCCTGCAACCAGCTTTCCAAGAGAAGCCAGTTTGTTTGATTGCAGCATCTGGTTCTCAATTTCTTTTTTTTCGGTTACATTTCTGCACATAACCAGAATTTTTTCCACCTGCCCTTTTTGAGAAAAGATCGGATAGACCCTGATGGAAAAATAGAGATTATTGATCTTTTTCTCAAAATTTATACTCTTACCTGCATTAAAAACATTCATTATAGGGCTTTTTGCATTCTGAAGTTCAGATTTGCATAAACCCTCAAACTTTTGTTCAACATCACCAATATCCTTTTTATTGCTCATGGACATTGTTCCGTCTTTCTCTACTACATAGATCCTGTCCGTTATTGCCCCTATCAGAATTTCAAGTTCTTCCCTGTTCCTTGCACACTCTTCGGTCAGTTCCACAAGTTTAAGATTTTTTCTTTCAAGAATGAGTTTCTTCTTTTCAAGGTCTGCTCTGCTCTCGACTCTTTCAATTGTTTTGGAAAAGCTGTCTGCTATCTCCTTTATCAGTGCATACTCTTCTTCAAGGAATTTTTCATCACCTCTCAGAGATACTTTTATCAGACCCCTTTCATGCCCTTCAACAATGATCTTCTCTTCAATAGATACCGCCGGGTCATCATTCTCTTTGTTACCATAACTTTTCCTGTCAAGCTTGATCGTAACTGAGGTCAGGCCCGGGAACTGGAATCCATTGCTCATAAGGTCCGCTGTATTCTCGAAAACCTCTTCAAGTGTCTTAGCAACATTTATTTCATGGCTGATACTATAGAGGCACTGAAGTTCCTTCACCCGCTCTTTTAGTTCGGAGGAGATGATATTTGCATTAACTATCTCATCCTCGAAGGAGATTATTATATTCTTCTCTTTCTCATAATTAGCCGGAAAAATCACAATCTTCTTTCCAATAAGTGTATGGAAAAAAGACTTTGTAACTTTTTCACTCCTCACAAGATCCAGGCTCTTTTCCAGGACTTTTCTCTCTTCGCTTCCCGGGAAATCTGAAAATATCTCCACACCTGTCCTGCCTTTTCCTTTATAGATTACATCCATGATAGTATCACCGATAAAAAGGATGATATTATTTTCATCAACTATGATTATATTGTTGATGACACCGAGAGCAAAGTTTTCTTTGTTAAGCATTACCATTTAAAATCTTTTTAAATTATATCTTATCTTAGTATTAAAGTACTCTTCAGAGTATAACATTGAATGCTTTTTCTGTTCAATCGTATCAACGATGGTTTCGTATAATGAGATTCCCGGATCTGAGATCTCCCGGCCGCTATTCCAGCAGACATTATCTTCAGCATCATTGTATAACCTGTTCACTTCCTTTATTTCATTGAATACATCATCTATAGAGTCAAAATCAAATCCGGATGATCCAAACCCAGAGGCAAGGCCGGCTATCAGTTTCCAGTTCTCTATCCCATTCTCAGGCTCAAATATTTTTTTACTCTTCTGAATACGTGTATCGGAGTTTGTGTACGATCCGTCCTGCTCAATACTGGATGAAGCCGGGAGGATCACGTTTGCCTCCCTGGACGTCTGATCAATAAACATCTGATTAACAACGAGAAATTCAAAACTACTCAGCAGTTTAAGGTTCTCTGTCTCAACAAATGGATTTTCCCCGAAAATAAATGCAGCTTTGATATCTCCCATGGCAAGTTTTTTTGAAAGGTCCACAGGCTTGAAAATTCCGGTAAGATCCATATCCCATTGTTTCCCGAATGAGATTATCTCCCTTTTCTCACTATGTTTTATCTGGCCGGGCAGATATTGAGGTGACAACCCCATATCGTATACACCCATCGAGTTGGAATAATCACGTAGAACAATTATTCCGTTTCCGGGAGAAAACACCCGTCCTGTAACAGCCTGAATATTCCCGATAGCTTTAAGGTCATTCGATGATTTCTCAAGTCTTGAATCTATGTTATAAATAAAGATGATATTCTTACTCTGATCTGAGATCATTTCAAGTAATTTTTCATACTTCTCCAGGCTCACACCGGTCATGCTTGTTACTTTTTCCCTGTTATATTCGGATACAATATCCTTTAGTGAGTCCAGATCATTACTCCTGATCCCATCACCATTTCCGGAATATTTCTTCGTATTCAATAATTCTCTGATCAGTCCGTTAAGCAATACAGTATTCGTACCTTTCCGGGAATCTATCCAGAGATCAGCAAATTTTGTCAATTTTATTTCAGAAGAATTTATCAATATAAGATCAGTCCCTTTTTTCTTTGCTGCTTTGATCTTTTGTTCTACTATCAAATTTTCGGATGAAAGTCCGGAATTTACAAGTACGACCACATCACTATTCTCTATATCATCCAATATCGCGGTTGAAGCTGTTATCCCATAGGATTCATCAAGACTGTCCTGCTCTATCCCGTGAAAAAGGTTAGAGAATGAAGCAATATTATTTGTCTTTAATCCCTTTCTGGCAAATTTAGATAAGAGGTACAACTCCTCATTTGACATTTTGGGAGACCCGAAAACTGCAACAGATTCCGGTCCGTACTTCCGGATTATCCTCTTCACTTCTTTAACAGAATGATCTAAAGCTTCTTCCCAACTTACATTTGTCACGACATTATTCCTCTTAACCGAGGGTTCCTTGATACGCTCATCAGACACAAGATATCTGTGTCCGAATTTCCCCTTACTGCAGAGATAACCTTCATTGTGTGAATTTATTATAGATTCGGTAGAATTTGATACATAAAAAAGATCTTTATCGATAACTTTATAATTGATCCTGCATCCGACCGAGCAGAAGTTACATATAGACTCATGATCCTCTTTCGGAAGATTACCGAGCACCTTGAATGGATACTTTTCAGATATTGCACCTGTAGGGCATACATCTATACAATTCCCGCAGGAAATACAATTGGTCTCCATCAGATGCTTTTCCATTGCCGGTTTTACAACAGCCTGGAATCCCCTCTTTATAAATCCGAGCGCCGCAACCTCAAGGATCTCTGCACAGATCCGGACACACTTCCCGCAATTTATACACTTGTTGGGATCAAGTGTAATAAAGGGGTGATCATAATCAACTTTATATTTTCTTACCTCACCCAGATAGTCATCTATGTTGATCCCGTATTCATCACTATATTGCCTCAGTTCACAATCATAATATTCCGAACAACCGCATTCGAGACATCTCCGGACCTCGTTTTCCGCCTGTTCAGAGTTAAATCCCAACTCAACCTCATCAAAACATTTAATTCTGTAAGCGGGGTCAAGCTCCTTCATTTTCTCTTTTTGAACCTTTGCCGCATGATAAAGTTCATGCTCGGGGACATCATTAAATCTATGTTTAAAACTATAAAACTTCTCGGGTGCTCCTTTTGCTACTCCGAACTCAAGAAACTTATCTATCGCACCTGACGCTCTCTTACCATGAGCTATGGAAGTTATTGCCGTGAAAGGACCGGTGACAGCATCCCCCCCCGCGAAAACCTTCTTCCTTGAAGTTTCCATAGTCTTATCGTTCACAATAATTGTACCCCATCTTTCAAGATCTACCTCATTGTCGGATCTGTTAAATGAAATATCTACATTCTGGCCTATCGCACCTATCAGATAGTCCAGTTTGATCTCAAATTCCGATCCTTCAACCGGAACAGGTTTGGGCCTTTCACCGGGCTCCGCTTCTTTGAGCTCCATCTCTATACATTCAACACCTTTCAGCTTATTCCCCTCCCGGAGAAGTTTTGTCGGTAAGGTGAGGATCTTTATCTCAATACCTTCTTCTTTCGCAGCATCAATTTCCGCCTGATGCGCAGGCATCTCTTTTTCAGAACGTCTGTAGAGGATAATTACTTTATCAGCTCCGCTTCTGACTGCAGTTCTCGCAGCATCAATTGCAGTATTACCGCCGCCGACAATACCTACAACTCCTTTAAGCTCCGCCTTATCTTTCAATTGCAGATCTCTGAGAAAATCTATACCCTTAATTATTCCTTCGGTCTCATCCTCATGTTCAAGCCTCATACTGCTTGCACCCTGGGCACCAACTGCCAGGTAAACAACATCAAACCCTTCCTCAAGAAGAGAATCGGCGGTAAAATCCTTGCCCATCTCCGATCCGGTTTTCACATCAATTCCAAGTCCCGTGATCCAGTTTATCTCGGTATCAAGTATTTTCTTCGGGAGCCTGTATTCAGGTATCCCATACCTGAGCATTCCCCCAAGTTCCGGCAGCTTATCAAATATTGTTATCTGGTAACCTTCCAGCCTGAGATAATATGCGCAGGATAAACCGCTGGGTCCGCCACCGACAATTGCGACTCTGCCCTTTTTTTCCTCTTTGATCTCCGGTGTCCACATATGTCCCATATCTATATCGGCAACATACCTTTTAAGATAATTGATCCCGACCGTTTCATCTATTATGTCCCTTCTGCATGCGACCTCACAATCCCGGACACACACTCTTCCTATGGAAAGGGGAAGAGGATTATTTTCTTTTACAAGTTTCAGAGCTTCTTCATTTTTTCCTTTTGCTATTAGTGCAATATATCCCTGTGCATCAACATTTGCCGGGCAATTATTATTACATGGCCCGATACAATCCGCATAATGGTTCGAAAGCAATAGTTCCAGTGCTGTTTTTCTTGATGCCAGAACCTTCTCAGACCGGGTATTAACAACCATCCCGTCAGTAACTTTTGTAGCGCAGGACGGGAGCAGCCTGTTGACCCCCTCAACCTCCACGACACAAACAAAACAGGATCCGTAAGGCTCTATCCTGTCATCGTTACAAAGTGTGGGTATCTTGTCTAAACTATTCTCATCTACTACCTGAAGAATGGTCTTGTTATCCGTGGTCTTTATTGATCTTCCGTTTATTGTTATTGAGACTTCTTTCATCTGGATCTCCGGTTATTCCTATATTTTTTCGATTGCATCAAATTTACATGCCTGAAAACAGAGTGAACACTTAATACATTTTTCAGGGTCTATCCAATGGATCTCTTTTACCGATCCTTCGATTGCATCCACCGGACAATTCCTGGCACAAAGAGTACACCCCGTACATTTTTCCGGTATCACTTTGTATTCTATCAATGCCGCACAACTATGGGCAGGACACTCTTTATCCCTGATGTGCGCTTCATATTCTTCTCTATAATATTTCAATGTGGTTAAAACAGGATTCGGAGCGGTCTGTCCTAATCCGCATAGACTACTCTCCTTTATCTTATATGACAATTCTTCCAGAAGATCGAGATCCTTCTCCTCTCCCTTACCTAATGTGATCTTTTCAAGTATCTCAAGCATCCTTTTTGTACCGATCCTGCAGAAAGTACATTTCCCGCATGACTCGTTCTGGGTAAATGTAAGAAAGAATTTTGCAAGATCCACCATACATGTGGTCTCATCAAGAACCACCATGCCGCCTGAACCCATAATGGCACCGGTCTTTGTTATCTCATCATAATCTATCTTGATATCTCCCATCGATGCAGGTATACAGCCGCCGGATGGGCCGCCCATCTGAACAGCTTTGAACTTCCCTCCATCCTTAATGCCTCCTCCTATTTCGAATACTACTTCGTTGATTGTCATTCCCATTGGAACTTCTGCAAGTCCGCTTTTTGCGATCTTCCCGGCAAGTGCAAATACTTTAGTACCTTTGCTCTTTTCCGTTCCCATAGAGGCAAAAGCCTCCGGGCCGTTATTTATTATCCATGGTATGTTGGCAAGTGTTTCAACATTGTTGATATTTGTCGGTTTCCCCCACAATCCCTTTACTGCCGGAAAAGGCGGCCTCACCCTGGGAATTCCTCTTTTTCCTTCAATTGAAGCTATTAATGCTGTCTCCTCTCCGCAAACAAATGCTCCTGCCCCCTCTTTGATCTTTACATTGAAATTGATCTTTGATCCGAAGATCCCGTTTCCGATATATCCCTTTTCATCTGCCTGCCCGAGGGCTGTTCTGAGCCTTTCTATTGCTTTGGGGTATTCTGCCCTTACATAAATATAGCCATATTCCGCTCCTATTGCATAAGCGGCTATCATCATCCCTTCTATTACCGAATGGGGGTCACCTTCAAGAACACTTCTGTCCATGAATGCACCGGGGTCACCTTCATCTGCGTTGCAGATGACATATTTTTTATCTCCCGGAGCCTCTCTGGTGAATTTCCATTTAAGCCCGGTCGGGAATCCGCCGCCGCCTCTTCCCCTCAATCCGGACTCAGTGATTGCCCTGATCACTTCTTCAGGAGAACCATTGCTGATTACCTTCCGGATAGCACTATACCCTTCCCTGGCTGAATATTCATCAATGGAATTAGGATCAATCTCTCCGCAATTTCTCAATACTATCCTTTTCTGCTTTTCAAAGAAAGGATCTTCACTTTCACTCTTCCCCATTTTAACAAGCCATTCTTCTATAGGTTTTCCTGATATCAGGTGATCCTCTACTATCTTTTTTACTTTAATTTTATCAACTTCAGCATAAAGCCATTTCCCGTTATCATCATTGATCTCGACAAGAACTTCTCTGTAGCACATACCCATGCATCCTGTTTCTTTCAGTTCAAAATCGATGTTATTCTTATCTTTTTCGATCTTCAATTCATCAAAGACCGTATAACCGCCTGCAGATATTCCGCAGGTTCCGAGTCCGACTTTAACTTCAACCATTTCAGATCCCCTTTTACTTTTGTCTGTATTTTTTCAGGACTTTTTTGACCTTATCGGGAGTAAGACTTCCGAAGGTCTCTTCATTGACCATTATAACCGGCGCGAGTGAACAGCAGCCGAGACAAGCTACTGAGAGCAGGCTGAACATCCCGTCATCGCTGGTCTCACCAACTCCGATACCAAGTTCATTAAGAAGCATATCAACAATGCTTTTTGCTCCATTCACATGGCATGCCGTCCCTTCACAAACTTTTACAATATATTTCCCTAAAGGTTTCAACCGGAATTGAGAATAGAAAGTAACAACTCCGTATATTTCCGCAGCCGGTATCTCTGCAAATTCACTTATATAATTTATTACCTTTTCAGGAACATATCCATAGGAATCCTGAGCAGACTGCAATAGCGGTATAAGAGCGCCCGGATCACCTCCGTTTTTTAAAAGGTCAATTTTAAATTCTTTGATATTCAGATTTAATTCTTTACTTAAATTTTCACCCATACAAAAAGGACCTCCGAATTAGAATAAGTAGTTACAAATAATAACGAAAGTGAATTCTATTACATTTCAAACAGATTAACAACAGGAAATTTCTTTATTTTTAAGATCCCTTCAAGAGGAAGAATTTTTTCTTCAATGAAGCTGTCAACATCTGTATAGAATGAACCCTGAACAAAAAGTACTATATTATGGTTACCGTTAGTATAATCACAGAATATAACATTATCATCAAGTTTTAACGCCGGGTATATCTTGTCAAGCTTTTCCTTCTCTACATCAAGGAGAATATATGAGCAGACCTTGTTAGCCATATTTCTTCCTTTGTTAAAACCTGCAGGATCTGACGACAGAGCATTTTCGGCAGCTTCTAATATTTCGTTTGTGGCATCATCAAGAAATGGATTTGCAACCTCAAGAAATTCAACACTGTTAACGCCTTCAATTTTCGATACTTTATCATCAGCTATTGATCTGATCTCTTCCATATTTCTACCCTGGACCAGCATAAAGATATCGTGATCTCCCCTTGTTGCATCACAATAAACAACATTTTCCATATAATAAAGTTTTCTATATGTATCGGCAAAATCTGCTCCTTTATCCAGTTTTACAAGAAGATATCCGGATTTTGAAATGTCTGTACTTTCATCTGTTTCAGGTATTGCGGCTTCTACAGGTTCCTCAACAAAATGCTCAACCAATTCTTCTGC
>Ga0190293_1000371_pt1 | contig 16069 bp, 13 predicted proteins | sample 48693001_MG_FD_161671 | JGI IMG/M metagenome (GOLD analysis project Ga0190293, IMG submission 161671) | Hydrothermal vent microbial mat bacterial communities from Southern Trench, Guaymas Basin, Mexico - 4869-30-0-1_MG | ecosystem: Environmental > Aquatic > Marine > Hydrothermal vents >... | reverse complement strand
GCGGCTTGGTCTTCCGGAGCAGTACGACCTGCTTGAGGATGCCCTGAAAAATACAGAGATGGTGGTTTTCTGGTCCTCTGATCCGGAGACGACACATGGCATTTATTCCGCTTTTGAGTCTACCCCAAGGCGCTTCTGGTTGAAGGAACTTGGCGTTAAAATGGTCTTTATCGACCCGTTTATGAACCACACCGCCGGGCTGTTCGGTGACAAATGGTTCGCCCCGCGGCCTGATGCGGGCAATGCCATGGCCCTGGCCATCGCTCACGTCTGGCTGACCGAAGACTTGTACGATAAAGACTACATCGCCCAGCATGCTGTCGGCTTTGGCCAATGGGCGGCCTATGTACTCGGCGAAGAGGACGGCCAGCCGAAATCACCCCGGTGGGCGGAAAAGGAATGTGGCGTTCCCGCCCGGCAGATCAGGGCCCTGGCCAGGGAATGGGCCACCAAAAAGACCATGCTGGCAGCCGGCGGCATGAGCGGCTGGGGCGGAGCCTGCCGGTCGGCCACAGGTGTCCAGTGGGCCAGGTTGATGATCTCATTACAAGCCATGCAGGGCCTGGGCAAACCGGGCATCAACATCTGGTCCACGGTACAAGGTGCTCCCAGCAATACCGATTTTATGTTTCCCGGTTATGCCGAAGGCGGCATCTCTGCGGACCCGGACAACTCGGCTGCCGGTTTCCGCTGGGCCAACAAAATTGATTTCACGGGCACCAAATCCAACATAAACCACCCCGGCGGTCAGCATATTCCGAGACTCCTGATTCCGGAATGCATTCTCGAAGGAAAGGCCAAATGGCGCGGGAAAGGTTTTTGCGGAAGTTCCATCGAGGCGCAGCTCAAACCGTACAAGTATCCCGAAGACGGTTTTCCGGAAATACAGATGTACTACCGGTACGGCGGATCTTTTATCGGCACCATGACGGAAACCAACCGCTACGTGGATGCTTATCGGACCGACCGACTCCCGTTTGTGGTCAATCAGTCCATCTGGTTTGAAGGCGAGACCCGCTTCGCGGACATCATACTGCCGGCCTGTACCAATTTCGAACGCTGGGACATCAGCGAATTCGCCAACTGCTCGGGCTATGTCACCGACTCCTTTACCCAGGTGAATCATCGCGTGGTGACACTTCAGCAACAGTGCATCGAGCCGCTGGGACAATCAAAATCAGACTATGAGATTTTCGTTTTATTGGCCAAACGTCTGGGACTTTATGAAGCCTACACCGAAGGTGGGATGAATGAGTATGACTGGGTCAAACGATACTTTAATAATACGGATCTGCCGAAATACCTCTCCTGGGCGGATTTCAAGCGAAAGGGCTATTTTGTGGTGCCCCTGCCTGAAAACTATACGGCCACACCGGCGTTGCGCTGGTTTGCCGAGGGCCGGAAAAGGGATACACCTGACTGGGGACCACACCCCGAAACGCAGATCGAATCCGGCGTCGGCCTTCAGACAGCTTCGGGAAAAATCGAATTCGTTTCTTCCAGCTTGAATCGATTCAACCCAGACGATCCGGAACGGACAGTAATGCCCCGGTATGTGCCATCCTGGGAAGGTCATCATACGTCTGAACTTTACACAAAATACCCGCTTCAACTGATCAGTCCCCATCCGCGCTTCAGTTTCCACACGATGGGCGACGGCAAGGAGAGCTGGGTCAACGACATCAGAGACCACCGGGTACCTAAAGAGGATGGACGCGCCTATTGGATTATCCGATTGAACACCAAAGACGCCAACGCCCGGGGTATTGGTGATGGTGATCTGGTAAAGGCCTTCAATGACAGGGGCGAAGTGATTCTGGCTGCCAGACTGACCGAGAGATTAGCGCCGGGCACGGTGCATTCCTATGAATCCTGTGCCGACTACCAGCCAGCGGGCAGCCCCGGGAAAAGCGCCGACCTGTCGGGTTGTATCAATTTACTGACACCCAAACGCTTTGTGACCAAAGACTCCTGCGGGATGGCGTCCAACTCCTGCCTGATTCAGGTTGTCAGACTGGAAGGGGGTGCCCTATGACTGCTGCTACCTGGGGCCTGATCATCGACGTGGCGCGATGTCACGACTGCAACAACTGCTTTCTGGCCTGTAAGGACGAGTTTGTGGGTAACGACTGGCCGCCCTACTCCAAATCGCAGCCGGACCACGGCCACAGCTGGATGAATATACTCCATCGTGAGCGTGGCGGCTATCCGCTGGTGGAGGTTGCCTACCTGCCCAAACCCTGCCAGCACTGTAAAAATCCACCATGTGTAAAGGCTGCCCGCAACGGCGCCGTTACCATACGCCAGGACGGGATCGTCCTGATCGACCCGGATAAAGCGGTGGGCCAGAAGCAGCTGGTTGACGCCTGTCCTTATGGGGCAATCTTTTGGAACGAAACGGTTCAATCTCCCCAGAAATGCACCATGTGCGCCCACCTGTTGGATGAGGGCTGGAAAGAGCCGCGTTGCGTACAGGTCTGCCCCACCGGTGCCATGCAGGCCTTTAAATTAGTAAGCAGTGAGTGGGAACAGTTGATCAAAGAGGATGGGTTGACCGGCTACTTGCCCGAACAGGAAACCGGGCCACGCGTACTTTACAAAAATTTGGTGCGTTTCACCCGCGGTTTTATTGCCGGCAGCGTGGCTCTTGCCGATACCGATGAGTGTGCCGAGAACGCCCGCGTATTGTTGACCGATGAGCAGGGCCGGGAATTGGCTGAAACCCGGACCAACAACTACGGTGATTTCAAACTGCAGGGTATAGAGGAAGTGACAACCCGGCTGATTGTCGAAATTACAGTCGATGACCTGCCGCCCAGGTTGGTGAAGGTTGAATTTAACGACAGTCTCAATATAGGAACCATCATCGTTTAAAAACCACACAAAGAGGTGACGTTTTTGGCGGAATCTACAACAACCGACTTGCTGGAGGTGAAGGACCTGAGCCTCAGTTTTGGCAGCCTTATCGCAGTCAGCAACCTGTCGTTCGAAGTGCACAGTGGTGAAATCCTGGGCATCATAGGGCCCAACGGTGCCGGTAAAACCACTGTTTTTAATTTGCTGACCGGCGTAATGAAACCCGATGCCGGCTCCATTATTCTGGACGGCCAGGATATCACCCATCTTTCACCGGCCAGACGTTGCCGTGCCGGAATCGGTCGGACGTATCAGGTTCCAAGACCATTTACAAAAATGACGGTGCTGGAGAACCTGATGGTGGCTGCTGTCCATGGCGGAGGCCTGCTGGAGAAGAAAGCCATGGTAACGTCCGATGAGATTCTGGAACTGATCGACCTGACATCGGTGCGCAACAGTTTTGCCGGCAGCCTGTCTTTTCTGGATCGCAAACGTCTGGAACTGGGCCGGGCCCTGGCCTCCCAGCCCAGCCTGATTCTCATTGATGAAGTGGCCGGCGGCCTGACGGAAAAAGAGGTCGAACAACTGCTGGCGATTGTCAAGGAGATCCAGCGGCAAGGCATAACCATCATCTGGATTGAGCATATCATGATGATGATGTCGGAAGGAACGGATCGGGTGCTGTGTATCGCTGAGGGTAAACGGATGCAATGCGGTGATCCCTCCGAAGTGATGTGTTCACCGGAAGTTCTGGAGTGCTATCTGGGTGAGGAGGAAGACTGATGTCGGCCGGTACAGCCATCCAAGTAGACGGTATAAATGTATATTATAATGATTTTCATGCACTGTGGGATATTTCCCTGGAAGTGGACCGCGGCGAGGTGGTGTCAATTATCGGAAGCAATGGTTCCGGCAAATCGACCCTGCTAAATACCCTGGCCGGGCAGTTGAACCCCAAAACCGGCGGTATCTCCTATTTTGGCGAGTCCATCGGTGGCCTGCCGCCCCACGAGACTGTCGCCAGGGGGATGTCACTTGTGCCGGAAGGACGTCGCGTGTTCCCGCGCCTGACCGTATTTGAAAATCTGTTCATGGGATCCTACATACCCAGATCCAGAAAAAACAGGGAGAAGTCCCTGGACAATGTTTACGAGCTTTTTCCCCGCCTGAAAGAACGTCACAGTCAGATGGCCAATACGCTGTCCGGGGGCGAGCAGCAGATGTTGGCCATTGGACGCGCTTTGATGAGTGAGCCGAAGGTCCTGCTCTGCGATGAGATCTCCCTGGGCCTGGCCCCGATTATCATCAAGGGCATATATCAAAAGATCAAGCAGATCAATGAACTGGGGTTGACCATAATTCTAGTTGAGCAGGATATAACCCGTAGCCTGAAGGCGGCGGACCGTGCATATGTCATGCTGGAAGGGAAGGTCGTGCTGGAAGGGAAGCCGGCCGACCTGACCGAAGACAAGGTAAAAAACGCCTATTTTGGAATTTAGGGAGCAGAAATGGAAGGCCTTGCACAAGATATTCTGAACGGGTTACTGCTGGGAGGGCTTTACGCCGTCGTGGCCATCGGCCTGTCCACCATTTTCGGGATCGTCAAACTGGTCAACCTGGCGCACGGCGACCTGATGATTCTTTCTTCGTACCTGAGCCTGTTTATGGTCTCCGCTTTAGGGGTAAGTCCCCTGCTGACCCTGGTGGCGGTCATGCCGGTCATGTTTGCTGTCGGATATATACTACAGCGGTTCCTTCTCAACCGTGTCCTCGGCAAAGAGATGGAGCCGCCTCTTCTGGTGGCATTCGGCGTCTCGATCATCATACAGAACTTTATGCTGATGGCATTTACTCCGGATGCCCGCAGCCTGATGTCAAGCTTGTCGCTGATGACGTTTTCAATGGGCCCGAACCTCAGCGTACCGGTACTCTACCTGATTGACTTTGTCATCGCTTTGGCGGTCATTATCGGGCAGCACTACTTTTTACAGAGCACCTACATGGGTCGTGGAATTCGGGCCGCCTCCGATGACAAATACGCAGCCCAACTCATGGGCGTCAACACCAAAAACACCTATGCGATCGCCATGGGCATCGCCATTATGACAGCCGGTGTGGCCGGTGTGCTGGTGGGGATGACCTTCACATTTTATCCCCATTCCGGTCCCCAGTACCTGATCATCGCTTTCGGAGTGGTCGTTATCGGCGGGTTGGGCAGCATGAAAGGTACCTTTGCCGGAGGTTTGATTCTGGCCCTGGCCCAGATTCTGGGTGCCCGCGTGTTTGGGCCGGGCTACCAGTTGTTGTGCGGCTACGTGGTATTATTAATCGTCCTGGCGGTCAGGCCCCAGGGCATTTTTGGGAGAGGCTGAAAACCCATGACAACTCTATTTACAAAGATCAAATGGTCCATTTTGGCCGCAGTAACAGTCGGCCTTGGCACAGTGCCTGTCTGGGGCAGCGATTATGCAATGCTATTCTTCATGCTGTTCTGCATCTATCTTGCCTTAGCTCAAATGTGGAACCTGTTGGCCGGCTATTCAGGCTTGATATCGCTGGGCCAGCAATCATTCGTTGGAATGGGCGGTTACACGGTTGCTGTACTGAGCAGTTACTATGGCATCAACATATGGCTGGCCGCTGGCCTGGGGGGCCTGACTTCCGTACTACTGGCACTGTTTATGTCTCTGTTTATCTTTCGAATGAAGGGGGTCTATTTCACCATCGGGACCTGGATTTTCGCTGAAGCACTGCTGGTCTGGTTCAGCAACTGGGCATACGTCAAATATGGTTCGGGCCTGTTTATCAAACCGCCCAATGATATCACAATGGAGGCCATATATTACGCTGCCTTTCTCCTGGGTGTGGGTTCGGTCGCACTGGTCTATTTGTTGCTTCGTTCCAGACTTGGCCTGGGATTGATGGCAATGCGGGATGATGACCAGGTCTCTGAGACCCTCGGTGTGGAGGTCTTCCGCTCAAAGCTGTACTGCTTTCTCATCTCCGCCTTTGTTACCGGGATGACGGCGGGTGTATTTTTTGTCTTCCAGATTTTTATACAACCATACAAGGCCTTCTCCATCGATTGGACCGTTAAACTGGTATTCATGGTTATTATCGGCGGCATCGGAACTATTGAGGGCCCGGTGGTGGGGGCGCTTATTTACGTCCTTCTATCCCAGTTTCTGGCAGAATACTTTTCGGTGAGCATGCTTGTCCTGGGGGGCATCGCAATCACAGTGATTCTGGTCGCTCCGAAAGGCATCATGGGTACGCTTCAGGAGAAACTGGGTTTTGAAATTCTTTCACCGCGCCGATTTTGATTCAGGTTTCAGGTTGTTTGGACCGAAACCGCCGGTCCGAAGAGATGCTAACCAGGCCAAGCTGTTTGGCCGCCACCCGGTAAACATTCGCCGGGTTACATATACATGGCTGGTTGATTGTCAATCAACCGGTCGATTGCAGAATCAATCCAACCAAAGAGGAGGTTCGCATGCCAAACAAAAAGGATGGAAAAGCAAAAGGAATTAATCGCAGGGAGTTTATGAAAAAATCGGCTGTCGTGGCAGGAGCTGCAGCCGTTTCCGTGACAGGTCTGCCAATCTTCAAAAGCCCGGCCTGGGCTGGCCAGCGCGACCATATCCTGATAGGCCGCCCCAATCCCAGCACCGGGCCGCTTGCCGATTTTGGTGCCCCGACCCCCTGGGTGGATGACCGGGCCCTTGCCAGGATAAACGCCGACGGCGGAATTTTTATTGAAAAACTGGGCAAGAAACTGCCGGTCAAAGTAAAAATAATGGACACCGAGTCGAATCCGACCAAGGCGGCCGAGTTGACTTCCAGATTGATCATGCAGAACAAGGTAGACCTGATGGTTGCCTTTCATACGCCGGATACGGTCAACCCGGTAAGCAGCATCTGCGAACGATTCAAAATGCCTTGCATCACCCTGGATTCTCCCCTGGAGCCCTGGCTTGATGGTGGTCCATATAAATGGGCCTTCCATTCCTTCTGGTCGGTGGAAAAAGATATTTTACCGACCTATGTCGGTATGTGGGAGCAGGTGCCCACCAACAAGGTTGTTGGTGTATTGATGGCCAACGACCCGGATGGCGTCGCCTGGTCGGAAATCTTCAAGAAAGAACTGGGACCAAAGGGGTACAAATTTGTTGATTTGGGTCGTTTCCCATATGGCACTCAGGATTTCAGCAGCTTCATCAATGCCTGGAAAAAGGAAAATGTTGAGATCATCCTGGGAAATACAATTCCGCCGGACTTCGCCACCGCCTGGCGTCAATGTCGCCGGTTCGGGTTCAAACCCAAAGTTGCCACCATCGGCAAAGCCATTCTTTTCCCGTCGGCAGTGGGTGCCCTGGGTGAAGACCTGCCGAATGGATTGAGCTGTGAAGTCTGGTGGAGTCCAGACCACCCCTTTAAGTCTTCCCTGGAGAATGCATCAGCCAAAGACCTTTGTGCGGATTGGATGAAGGATAAGAATCAGGAGTGGACCCAGCCCATCGGGTACAAATACGCCGGTTATGAACTTGCAGCCGATGTCTTGAATCGGGCCAAATCCTTGGATAAGGAAATTCTCCGCAAGGCGATTGCCGATACCAACATGGATACCATTGTCGGGCCTATTAAATTCAATGATCAAAATTATTGCCGCACGCCTTTGGTGGGTGGTCAATGGGTAAAAGGAGATAAATACCCATGGAAGATCAATATTGTATATAACAAGCAGCACCCCGAGATCCCCACAAACGGCACTTTTAAGGTGATCGGTTAATTACCGGGTGATATGAAAAATTGATGTCCAAACACCCCCTGCGCCGCATAGGTGCAGGGGAAAGAAAGGAAAAAAGATGGGAAAAAACGTATTTATTGACCTGAGCCACCCTTTTTTCGGTGACATGCCCCTCTGGCCCTACTTTTCAAAGCCGGAAATCGCTCCCATGCATAGCATGGCAAAAGGCGGCGTTGTCACCCAGACCATCAAGTGCACCATGCACACCGGAACCCATGCTGACGCACCCCGTCATGTAATGGAGCGCATGTTCGACGGCCGCCGTGCCCTCTACTCCCATGAGCTTCCCGTGGACGCGTACGCTGGCGAAGCTGTATGTCTTGACGTACGCACCCCTGATTGGCAGCTGACCACCGCAGAGCATCTCGACGATGCGGTTGCTCGTGCCGGCATGAAGCCTGAAGAACTAGAAGGCATGGTTGTCTGTATCCGCACCGGTATGCACCTCAAGTTTGACGACAGCAAGGATTACTTCCACTACTCTATCGGTAACGGTGTTGAAACCGGTAACTGGTTCTTAAAGCACAAGGTAAAATGTGTGGCCATGGATCAGCAGGCACTGGACCATCCGCTGCACACCTCTATGGGTAACAACGGAACCCGAATGATGCTTGAAGGCTACTCTGGAAAAAGCATCTGTGAGGAGTTCATCGAGAAGTACGGAGAAGAGGCATATGCCGAATTTGACAAGGAACTCTACATCAAAATCCACGGCCAGACCAAGTACGATGAGAAATTCGGCGCCCTTGAGGCCATCGGTTGCTACGGAACCTGGGAGCCCTGTCACAAGCTTCGGCTCGGGAACTACATCGTTGGTGTAGAAAACCTCGGTGGCGACTTGGAGAAGGTGGTGAACAAGCGTTTCCGTTTCTTCGCCTTCCCGATTCGCTGGCATCTCGGTGATGGTTCTATGGTTCGTTGCGTTGCCGAAATCGACGAGGACGATCTGAATGATGTACCTTCACGCACCTACCCCTATGGTGCAATGTAATCCCCAAGGTTGCATAAACAACATGGCAAAGGATAATCAATGGGTTGTTATTATAACCAATATCATAGGGAAAACATCATTTCCTGGATATTCCACCAAGTTAATTCATCCGACTTCGCTCTTCGAGCTACGACGGGACAAGTCCGACTTCGCTCTTCGAGCTACGACGGGACAAGAAGGATGGGGTCGATTTTGCCATGTTGTTTACCCTACGGGAAAGGCCGGAGGACATCAGATCCGGTGTTGTCAAGGGTTTGCGGTAAACGACTACAGCTTCACCCTCGACGCCTTGGCTCTAAAGCCCTCCGGCTTTTGCAACGTTGGGGTAATTTGAGACGCTGCTCCACAGGATCAATCTTCTTATGCCGGATAACTTTTACTTTTTGAAGGTTATCCGGCTAAATCAACTGATTGCCAAACAGGAAATAAATAAGGATAAAAAGGATGAAAAAAATAAAACTTGAAGAGGTTAAGGCATACGAAGTCCCCGGTCATTTCGGCATGACGGCCATGCGACTTCAGGGCACCGAGGAAACCGGTGTCACCAAATTCTGGATGGGCCTGTCCCATTTTCTACCCAATGGTGGGGCAGAATGGGGGTATGAGGACAATCCATTGGAAAAGGTCTACTTTGTATTGGAAGGCGAAATAACCGTCAAATCAAAAACGGAAGAAATTGTATTGCAGAAGTGGGATTCGTTATTTCTCGGACCGAACGAGGGGCGCGAAATCATCAATAATACCAATAAACCAGCCAGCATGCTGGTGGTGATCAATTATCCGGAGTAGCTTGGATACGGGTTCAGCAAAACGCATTCAACAATATTTTATTAATTGAGGATACGAAAAATGACCGATACGTTAAAAAACAAAGCTATCATAACGGCGGCTCTCACAGGCTCGATTCATACCCCATCCATGTCGCCCTACCTTCCCATCACGGCACAGCAGCTGATCGATGAATGTCTGGCTGTCCACGAAGCAGGCGGGGCAGTCGCCCACGTTCACACGCGGGACCAGGAGACGGGGATACCCAATGCCGACCAGGATGTCTATATGGAAGTAGCCACTGAGGTGAAGAAGCATTGTGACCTCATCCTGTGCACGACTACCGGTGGTAAACTCGGGGAACCCGTGGCGAAGCGGGTCCGCGTCGCGTCCACGCTGAAGCCCGAACTGGCGTCGCTGAATGCGGGATCGATGAATTTTGCCTTATTTCACATAGCCGACAAGATACAGGATTATCAATTTGACTGGGAAAAGCCGTACCTTGCGGGAACAGATGATTTTATCTTTCCCAACACCTTCAAAACCATGCGCGAGTTTCTGGAAACGTTTGAGGCCACGGGAACCAAGCCTGAGTTTGAAATCTACGATATGGGCATGATCAACAATTTGGCCTTTTTAATCCGAAAGGGGATCGTCAAAAAGCCGGTTTACATGCAATTTGTCCTGGGCATTCTCGGCGGCATGCCGGCAACATCGGAAAATCTGGTATACTTGGTCGATACCGCCCGCAGGCAAATCGGTGATTTTGTGTTTTCGGTATGCGCTGCCGGCAACCACCAATTCCCCATGTGCACCCAGTCGCTGATTATGGGAGGAAACGCACGTGTCGGCCTGGAAGATAATCTCTATCTGGAAAAAGGTGTTTTAGCAAAGAGCAATGCCGAGCAGGTAGCAAAAATCATCCGAATCGCCCGGGAACTTGGTATCGAACCGGCTACACCAAGTGAAGCCCGCCGGATTCTGGGGTTGAAAGGCCTGGACCAGGTAGCTTTTTAAAGGTGACATGAAGTGCCGTCAGGGATCGAGTTGAGGAGAACAATCTATGAATTTCGCTGATAAGGTTTTAGACACGATTCTTTTTGGTATGGGGCAAGCCATAAGAATGACCGCGGCAAGACACAGCTCATTTAAAAAGCGCATACGCGGTAAGGATTTTATTGCTCAAATCAAGACGCTGGACGGTTCTACAGGCCGATATTTCATCTTTCAGCCTAAAATATTTAGCTCCAGGAAAGGAATCCATGCCAAAGCCGATGTCAACTATATTATCAGCAATTCGAAGTTGGCCGTAAAGCTTTTTACGCCGCCACGAGACCAGCTGGACATGATCAATGCAGCCAAAGACGGGCATGTTATGGTCGAAGGCCCGGATGAATTGGCCATGTGGTTCAGTCAAACGCTGAATCTGCTGTTTACCACCGGGACAAAATACGGGACGGAAATGGATGACGGGGTGATGCGCTACACCAGCAACACAAATGGCGGGCCGATTTTCGTTTATGTGAAAGACAACAAGATCATCCGCATCACCCCAATCGAGTTTGATGATATGGATGCTCCTCCGTGGACGATTCATGCCAGGGGCAAGCGATTTACACCCCCACGAAAGACCACCGTTTCTCCGCATACCATGGGCTGGAAATCAATGGTCTACTCAAAAGATCGAATCCTTTACCCCATGAAGCGGGTCGATTTCGATGTCAATGGTGAGCGCAATCCCCAAAATCGGGGTATATCTGAATATGAGCGGATTTCCTGGGATGAGGCCCTTGATCTGGTAGCCGGTGAGATCAAGCGGGTTAAACGCGACTGCGGACCGGGGGCCATCTTGAACGGCAGCGGATCCCACCACACCTGGGGGCATCTGGGGTACTGGCTCAGCGCACGATTACGTTTTTTTAACTCTCTTGGTTTTACGCCGGTGGTGCACAATCCGGATAGTTGGGAGGGATGGTACTGGGGAGCTATGCACCATTGGGGGCACAGCGCCCGCCTGGGAGCCGGCGAGGCATACGGGACCATTGAGGACTGTTTGCAGGAAGCCGAGATGGTGGTCTTCTGGTCGAGCGACCCGGAAGCGACCAGCGGTGTATACGGTGCCTTTGAAGGTACCGTCCGTCGCCAGTGGCTCAAGGAAGTGGGGATGGAACTGGTCCACATCGATCCGTTCTACAACCACACGGCAGCCCTTCTGGGCGGTAAATGGCTGGCCCCCAGACCGGCCACCGGGAATGCCCTGTCGCTGGCGATTGCCTATGTCTGGATCACGGAAGATCTGTACGACAAAACCTATGTGGCCGACCGTACGGTTGGGTTTGACCAGTGGAAAGACTACATTCTGGGAAAGGAAGACGGCATTCCCAAAACACCCGAGTGGCAGGAAAAAGAAGCCGGTATTGCCGCAAAGGATGTGCGTGCACTGGCCCGGCAGTGGGGCACCAAAAAAACGTACCTGGCAGCTGGAGGGATCAATGGCTTCGGCAGTGCCTGCCGTTGTGCAACCGGTAACGAATGGGCGCGCTCAATGGTATGCCTGATGGCCATGCAAGGCCTGGGGAAACCCGGAGTCAACCTGGGCGGTATGCAGCAGGGAACACCGGTGGACCATCGATTCTATTTTCCCGGATATGCGGAAGGCGGTTTATCCGGAGACTACCAGGGTACGGCGATGGCTGTCAGCCTTTATCAGCGCATGCCCCAGCTGCCGACAGTCAATACGGTGGCCCAGAGAGTGCCCCGCCTCAAAATACCCGAAGCCATCATGGATGGCAAATGCGAGGGCTATCCCACCGATCCATTTACGATAGAGGGGCAGTTCCTCAAATTCGGATACCCCACACCCGGGCATTCTCCCGTCAAGCTCTACTATAAATACGGCGGATCCCATTTTGGAACCATGAACGAGACCAATCGTTATGTCAGGGCCTACCGTTCCAACGGTCTGGAGTGTGTTGTCAACCAATCCATCTGGTTTGAAGGCGAAGCCAAATTTGCAGACGTCATTCTTCCGGCCTGCACCAGTTTTGAGCGATGGGATATCAGTGAATTTGCCAATTGCGGCGGATATATCCCGCATTGCTATAATCAGTGCAATCACCGGGTGGCCGTGATCCAGCACAAATGCATCGAGCCGTTGGGGGAGTCAAAATCAGACTTCATGATTTTCCTGGAAGTGGCCAAACGGTTAGGTCTGGGTGCCCCTTTTTCAGAAGGTATGACAGAACTGGACTGGTGCCGGCGTTTATTCGATGCCACGGATCTGCCCGGGAAAATTTCCTGGAAGAAATTCCTTAAAAAAGGCTATTACGTCATCCCGGCACCACCCCTTGCCGAAAGGCCCAACGTTTCCTATCGCTGGTTCGCCGAGGATCGTTTAAAAGACACGCCGGATCTCACACCCCTGCCGGGGGATTATACGGAACAGTGGCGGCGCGGTTTGCAGACACAGTCCGGGAAACTGGAGTTTGTCTGCTCAAGCCTTGAGCGATTCGATCCGAATGATCCGGAAAGGCCGACGATGACGAAATACATCCCATCCTGGGAGGGCCATCACAGCGGCGCCTTATACCAGAAATATCCACTGCAGCTGATCTCACCGCATCCCCGGTTCAGTTTTCATACAATGGGCGACGGCAAGGACAGCATCATCAACGATATCAAGGATCATCGTATACTTATCGATGGATACTACTACTGGATCGTGCGTATCAATTCACGAGATGCCGAAGCACGCAGCATAAAAGCCAATGACCTGGTCAAGGTGTTCAACGACAGAGGCGCCGTCATCTGTGCCGTGCAGCTTACGGAACGGCTCCCGAAGGGTACGGTGCATTCTTACGAATCCTGCGCCGTCTATGATCCTGTCGGCGAACCGGGCGAATCGCCGGACCGCGGTGGTTGTATCAACCAGTTGACGCCAAGCCGGATGATTATCAAGAAGTCCCATGCCACGGCATCGAACTCATGCCTTGTGCAGATAGAAGCATGGCAGCCTGAAGAGGAGGAAGCCTCATGACGAAATGGAATCTCATTATCGATATTGAAAAATGTGAAGACTGCAACAACTGCTTCCTGGCGTGCAAAGATGAACATGTGGACAATGAGTGGCCGGGGTATACGGATTCTCAGCCGCGTCACGGTCATCGCTGGATCAATATCCTGCGTAAAGAGCGCGGGCAGTTTCCCCTGATCGACGTCGCCTACCGCCCGACACCCTGTATGCACTGCGATGATGCGCCTTGTATTGCTGCAGCCGAAGGAGGGGCAATATCCAAAAGAGATGACGGTATTGTGCTGATCGATCCGCGGAAGGCAAAGGGACAAAAAAACCTGGTAAAATCCTGTCCTTATGGCGCTATCTGGTGGAACGCAGAGAAGAATGTCCCCCAAAAATGCACTTTGTGCGCGCATCTGCTTGATGCCGGCTGGAAGGAGCCGCGCTGCGTGCAGGTGTGCCCCACAGGTGCTCTGAAGATCGTAAGGGTAGATGACAGTTCAATGCAGGCGCAGGTCGAGAATCAGGACCTGGAAATTCTTTTTCCGGAACAGCAGACCCGCCCCCGTGTATACTACAAAAACCTGCATCGATATGCGTGCTGCTTCATCGCCGGCAGCGTGTCGGTTAAAACAGGTGAAACGGTTGATTGTGCCCAGGGAGCAGCAGTTGCTCTGGTCAAAGATGATGCTATTGTCGCAAAGGTGATAGCTGACAATTATGGTGACTTTAAATTCGACAAAATAGAACCAGGCAGTGGAACATACCGGCTGAAGGTAGCCTATAAAGAATATGCTGCGAGAACCATTACCGTTGAGCTGGCTCACAGCGTTAGCTTGGAAGATATTGTTTTCGGGTAACTCCTCGTTGGCAAACCATTCACCGCTCGTCTAAAAATTTAAGTTGTTTTTCCATGGTTTTTTTTAACATCAACGGTCAGCCCATATAGTAACGCCGTTAAGACAAGGCTCACGCCGAAAAAAACAAATGCAAATAGAATTAGTAGCCAAGTACCCTTGGGCAACACTGACAGTATAATCAGAATGCCCGCCATTGTGACCAATCCTGTGATAATGACATATTTTCTTGAAAGAAGAATCCTGTCAGATATCCATCCACAAATTGGGCTACCGATAATCAGGCCGATGCTCATGGCCAAAAGCAGGTTGCCGGTCATATACGGGGAAAGGCCCATGGCAGCCATGAGAAATGGACCTGCCCAAAGTGCCTGAACCGAGGCATAGTACCCTGCTTCAGACCTTGACCCTTCCGACCCTTTGTGATTTAAATCAATCCAACGGGTTGTGTTGAATGACTCCCGCATGAAATGAATTTTTTCGGAGAAGCCATAATCTATGGATAAAATCATTGTCGAAGGCGGCCGACGTCTGGAGGGTGACGTCATAGTCAGCGGTGCAAAAAATGCAGCACTGCCCATCCTGGTATCTGCCCTCCTGACCGATGGATGGAATACTTTCAGCAATGTGCCGGCGCTTATGGATATTGAAAGCACCAAAAAGTTATTGTCTACTCTTGGCGCCCAGGTAACCGCTGAAAACGGAACGGTTCGCATCAATTCCAGCGGACTCAACAGCCATGAAGCACCGTATGACCTGGTTCGGAAAATGCGAGCGTCCATACTGGTTCTTGGACCGCTGCTTGCCAGGCTTAAAAAGGCGCGGGTATCGCTGCCGGGCGGTTGTGCCATTGGAGCGCGACCAATCAACCTTCATTTGAAAGGATTGGCCAGCCTCGGGGCCAAAATCGAGCTCAAGCATGGATACGTGGAGGCCTCTGCACCCCACCTGGTGGGCAGTGATATTTATCTCGACATACCCACCGTGACGGGTACGGAAAACCTGATGATGGCAGCTGCTTTGGCAGAGGGTAAAACCATTCTGCGGAATGCGGCCTGTGAACCGGAAGTGGTCGCCCTGGCGGATGTTCTGAACCGGATGGGTGCCGATATCCGGGATGCAGGCACCGCTATGATGACAATTCATGGCGTGCCTTTTCTCAGCCCGGTATCTGCATCGATTATACCGGACCGTGTCGAAGCAGGTACGCTGATGATTGCCGCTGCGTTGACCCGTGGTTCGGTCAAGATATTGGGATGCGAACCAAATCACCTCCAGGCGGTCATCCACAAGCTGAGACTCGCCGGAGCTGTCATCGATATCGATGGGCCCAGTGTACGTGTTTCAGGGCCGGAAGATATCGCGAGCATCGATGTCAAAACGCAGGTATATCCAGGATTTCCCACGGATATGCAGGCTCAGTTCATGGTTCTGATGTCTGTGGCCAGGGGATTGAGCATTATTTCCGAAACCATATTCGAAAACCGTTTCATGCATGTCAGTGAACTTAAACGGATGGGGGCGGGTATTACCATATCCGGCAATACCGCTCTGATTAAAGGGGTACCGGTTCTTTCCGGCGCGCCGGTAATGGCATCGGACCTCAGGGCCAGTGCATCACTGATTCTGGCCGGACTCGTGGCAAAGGGGACCACCGAAATCAGCCGGGTGTATCATCTGGACCGGGGATACGAGGCACTGGACCAAAAACTGACCGGCCTGGGAGCGGTGATAAAGCGAGTACGCGTTTAGCCTTCGGCTGTCATTAGCACTTC